>ERZ1106952.102-NODE-102-length-58749-cov-111.557791_pt1 | contig 58749 bp, 48 predicted proteins | sample MGYA00403677_ERZ1106952 | MGnify/ENA primary metagenome ERZ1106952 (study PRJEB35170, sample SAMEA104062415) | human gut metagenome | biome: human gut; feature: human-associated habitat; material: faeces | place: Denmark | collected 2012-05-14 ... | reverse complement strand
TGAAGTACAAGTATGGGAACAGGCACTTTTGGAGCGGGGGATATTATGTAAGCACTGTCACATATTTTTATGGACAGTTTTATAGCGGTTATTTTATTGGCAAAGGGAGAAAATAAGTGTACAAAAATATATTCCAAATATTATTTATAAATTGTAATATTTTGCCTATATGGTTGGGCAACTGTATTGATAAAAAACCGAGTAATTACAGTAAGCACCTCTCTTGTCAAAGCACTTGAATTGATTGCAACAAGAGCAGATAATCCTTAACGGTTAAATTGATCCGCATGTATAATCGGCAAGCAGTGCCGAATTCGGAAGAGGCAGAGACACTAAGGACAGCATAAAAGATATATTTTATAGAAATAACTTATACTTCGGCGCATTTAATGTGCAGTAATTTTATAAAAGGAAATTAACAAAAACGCGACCTTTTATTTGTAAAGTGTTGCACTTTGTACAAATATATGGTATACTGCGAGTGTCACACAATTTTATTATCCATGCACAGGGATACGTATAGGCATTTCGTATCTCTAATTCCCAGTGCGATGGAAATTGTGTGACAACAATCGGAGATACTTATGCAGGGCGTGTCTTCGGTTGAAGGCACGCTTTTTTATTTGCATAAAGCAATGCCCGCAAAATAAATGAGAGCAGGAGAAAAGAGATGAAGAAGAAATTAACCCTATTAGCGTTGACTATTTGCACGGTAATAGTGTGTGCTATCGGTTTTGTGGCGTGTAACATTACCGTACCCGTTGATTTTGAATTGCAATTCATTGTCGACGGCGAAGTTTACGCTACCATCGATACAGCAGGAGAAGAAACGATCAGTTTGCCGGAAGCTCCCAAAAAAGACGGCTTTGAATTTGACGGCTGGTATTGGGATGAAAATACTTGGGAACGACCTTTTACTGCTGATTCGCTACTCAATGAAAAGCTGACCAGTGATATGCGAGTCTATGCGAAATGGAAAGATACTGAAAGTGAATTGCAGCAATACGTTGTCACATTCAACTCGATGGGCGGTTCGGTTATTGATAGTATTACTGTAGCAGAGGGAAGTTTGCTGAAAAAACCAACTGAACCTACATATACGGGATTTATTTTTAACGGATGGTATAAAGATGAAGGCTGCACCGTTTCCTGGGTGTTTGAAACGGATACAGTTACTTCATCCATCACTTTATATGCCGGCTGGATAGAAGAGAATGCTACAACATTTACAGTTACATATAAAGACGGAGAGAATGTTCTCTACACAAGGAAAGTCAAAGAAAATAGCACTGCTGAAAATATTGCCGTTACAAAAGAAGGGCATACGTTTAAAGGTTGGCTTTTGGATAACGAAGATTACGATTTTGCAACACCTGTTACACAAGATATTATGCTCGTCGCAAAATGGGAAATCAATACCTTTACGGTTACATTCATAGCGGACGGCGTAGAAATAGAAAGATTTAAAGTTGATTATCTTGATTCTGTTCCAGAAATACCTATTGTACCGGAAAAAACAGGGCATACAGGAGTTTGGAATATCACGGATTTTTCGAGTATAACAAAAGATTTAACTGTAACGGCTATATATACGGCAAAAACGTATACTGCATCTTTTGATTATGCCGATGCAGATGGCGGAAACTCAATACAAAATAAAACTCTCACCTATGGTCAGCCGGTGGGAGCACTCCCCGCGCCAACAAAGACAGATAATACTTTCTATGGGTGGTTTTATGAAGGCGTACAAGTAACCGCATCGACAATATGGCAAACAGACACGTCTGATACTATTACATTTACGGCAAAGTGGTTAGCCGCCGATAACGGTCATGCGATCGTATCGTCCGATTATTTTGAATTTACCGATGATACGACACTTATCCAAGACGGGACATTGCGCAATGCAGTCGAAACATACGATTTGCGCGGGAAATTTATAGTCAGCGCCGATGCCTCATGGCGTGCATTTACGAGCCCGGAATGTTCTCCGTCCACCGAAATCACTACACGAATAGCAGATATCAGTTCCGGATTAAACAATGTGTACATCATGGTCGAGAATAATACGACTTATGAGCAATCGGTATATTGTCTGAAAATTTATCGCAATAGGATGTTGTCAGTGCCGGTTTATTATAACGAAACCGTCGTGTATCAAAGAGTGGATTTTGAAGAAAATGTGGCGGCAAGCGAAACGGAAAGCGCAGTTTTGCCCGTATTCTCTCTTGACAACTATACTTCGGACGGTAAATACTACACCGACAGTACATATGCTGCGGAATGGACGGACGATATAGTGGTGACAGATACTACCGGTATCTATGTGCAGGCATTTTGTCATGATATTATTGTTGACGGATACACTGTAACAGGGATAAATCCGCAACAGGGTAAAGTACATTTGGTGATTCCTGAAACAATTAAAGGAAAAACTTTAACAACAATCAAGGAAAATGCCTTTTTAAATAATACAAATATAATTGCGGTTGATATTGCAGGATCCGTTAAAACAATTGGCAAGAGTGCGTTTGAAGGAACCGAATTTTTTAAAAATGCAGCAAACTGGATGGACGGTGTTCTGTATGCCGGCAAATATTTGATAGCGGCCAACAAGAACATTGCGGGGGGTTGCCAGATCCTAAATAATGTTCAATATATCGCTAATGGCGCTTTTGAGGCTTGTAGCGATTTAGAAACTATCAAATTCCCTGTAAGCATAAGTAGGATTGGAATAGATGCGTTCAAAGGCTGTGCTTCTCTTAAAAATGTATATATAGGTAGTATATCAACATGGTGTACCGTTGTCTTTGATAATTACTATTCCAGTCCTTTCGTATCCGCTGCAAATATGTATCTTAATAATGAATTAGTGTCAGAACTTAATATTCCTGACGGAGTAAAAAGAATTAATACATATGCATTATGCAGTGCATTAACAAGCATAACAGTACCTTCTAGTGTAGAATATATAGGGAAAGGCGCTTTTTTTGCCTGTTGGGTAGAGAAATTGGAGATACCTTTTATTGGACCAACTAGTAATGCAGATACTGATGCCTATTTTGGATATATTTTCGGCGCACCGTCGTATTCTGATCATAATAGATATGTACCATATTCAATTAATACAGTCGTGATAACTGGAGGAACAAACATCAAGAAAGGTGCGTTCTATGGCTGCTGGAGTCTTAACAGCGTTACCATCCCAAATAGCGTGACGAACATTGAGGATTCTGCGTTCAAGGGATGCAGCGGTCTAACGAGCGTTACCATCCCAAACAGCGTGACAAGTATCGGCAAAGGGGCATTCGAAAATTGTTCCGCTATATCCGAAATTACGCTCCCTTTTATTGGTGCAACAAAAGGTGGTAAAATAAATACTCATTTCGGATATATTTTTGGGGCAGAAACTTCTTCTGCAAATGGAAATTATGTGCCAAAATCGCTTAAAACTGTAACCATCCGAGGGGAAACCGCTATAAACGATTATGCATTCAGCGGTTGTGAAAATATTTCTAAAGTAAACATCAATGAAGGGGTTACAAGTATCGGAAAGAATGTGTTTAGAGACTGCCTTTTATATAGTGTCATAATACCAAACAGCGTGACAAGTATCGGCAAAGGGGCATTCGAAAATTGTTCCGCTATACGCGATATCACACTCCCTTTTATTGGTGCAACAAAAGATGGTAAAATAAATACTCATTTCGGATATATTTTTGGGGCAGAAACTTCTTCTGCAAATGGAAATTATGTGCCAAAATTGCTTGAAACTGTAACCATCCGGGGGGAAACCGCCATAAACGATTATGCATTCAGAGGTTGTGAGAAGATTCAAAAAGTTATCATCGAAAACGTGAAAGAAAGAATCGGTGAATATGCTTTTCAGGATTGTACCCTACTTTGGGAAATTACCATCGTTGATTGTAATATCAATATAGAAACTTCTGCTTTCTCAAGTTGTAAATACTTAAGGCTCGTAAAAGTCGAGAATAGCATCGTAAACATTGGAGCAGGAGTATTTAAAGATTGTACTAGGTTAAATGAGATTATTTTTTCAACCTCTGAGGCTATGATTGGGGGCAGTGCGTTTAGTGGGTGTACTTCTCTTAAAAAAGTGACTGTTGACGAAAATAGTCAATTGAAGAGCATTGGTCGTTATGCGTTCGATGGTTGCACTTCGCTTACGAATATAATTTTTAGCGAGAACAGTCAACTGAAAAGCATCGGCGATTATGCATTTAATGATTGTACTTCACTTAAGAGCATCGCCATTCCCGGCAGCGTAACGAGTATCGGCGACAATGCGTTTGACGGTTGCACTTCGCTTACAAGCATAACAATTCCTGGTAGTGTGATAAGTATCGGAGATTATGCGTTCTATGGTTGCAACAAGCTAACGGAGATAACAATTCCCGACAGCGTAACGAGTATCGGCAGTTACGCATTCAAAAATTGCACTTCGCTTACAGGCATAACCATTCCCTCAAGCGTGACAAATATTGGTCAGCATGCTTTCTATGGTTGCAAAGCACTATACGAAGTGTATATCAATGACCTTGATAAATGGTGTACAATTAATTTTAGCGATGCGGAATCAAATCCGATGTCATGCGGGATAACTTTATATCACAATGGGGAGCCAGTGACCAAACTTGAACTTCAAGATACAGTATCGATCATCGGAAACTATGCATTCTACCAATATTCGCATATTACAAGCATAACAATTCCTGGTAGTGTGATAAGTATCGGAGATTATGCGTTCTATGGTTGCAACAAGCTAACGAAGATAACGATTCCTAACAGTGTAACAAGCATTGGTAGTCATGCGTTCCATGGTTGTTCTTTGCTTACGAACATAGCATTGGACGAAAACAGTCCGTTGTCAGATATTGGAGATTATGCGTTCTATGGTTGCAACAAGCTAACGGAGATAACAATTCCCGACAGCGTGACGAGTATCGGCAGTTACGCATTCAAAAATTGCACTTCGCTTACAAGCATAACCATTCCCGGCAGCGTAACGAGTATCGGCGACAATGCGTTTGACGGTTGCACTTCGCTTACAAGCATAGCATTGGACGAAAACAGTCCGTTGTCAGATATTGGAGATTATGCGTTCTATGGTTGCAACAAGCTAACGGAGATAACAATTCCTAACAGTGTAACAAGCATTGGTAGTTATGCGTTCCATGGCTGTTCTTCGCTTACGAGTATATCCATCCCGAGCAGTGTGACAAGTATCGGGAGTTCTGCGTTCTACAATTGTACCAAACTTGCCAACGTTACAATTGGAAACAGCGTGACAAGTATAGGATCGTCAGCATTCGGCAATACGGCGTACTATAACGATTCTTCCAATTGGGAGAACGGTGTGCTGTACATGGGAATTTATTTCCTCGATGCCGAAACGTCGATAAGCGGCGCATATGCGGTCAAAGAGGGTACGTCGGTGATTGCCGGCAGTGCGTTCTGGGGTTGCAGTTCGCTTACGAGCATTACCATCCCTGACAGCGTGACGAGAGTCGGAGATTATGCGTTCTATAATTGCAGTTCGCTTACGAGTATCGTCATCCCGGACAGCGTAACGAGTATCGGCAGTTACGCATTCAAAAATTGCACTTCGCTTACAGGCATAACCATTCCCGACAACGTAACGAGTATCGGCGACGATGCGTTCTACGGTTGCACTTCGCTTACAAGCATAACTATTCCCGACAACGTAACGAGTATCGGCGACGATGCGTTCTATAATTGCAGTTCGCTTACGAGTATCGTCATCCCGGGCAGTGTGACGAGCATCGGGCGTTCTGCATTCGCGGACTGCAATTCGCTTACAAGTATTACAATTCCATTTGTAGGTGCAACAAAAGACGGAACAAATAACACATTTTTCGGTTATATCTTTGGGGCGTCGTCTTCTTACTATAATGATGATTGTGTACCCCAGGCGCTTAAGACGGTGGTTGTCACGGGAGGAACGAGTATCGGGAGCTATGCGTTCTACAATTGCAGAAATCTGACGAGCGTCACTATTCCAGACAGCGTAACGAGCATCGGGAAGTATGCGTTCTATAATTGCCGTTCGCTTACGAGTATCGTTATCCCTAGCAGTATAACAAGCATCGAAAATTATACGTTCTATAATTGCGATTCGCTTGAGAGTATCTATTACACCGGTACGGCGGAAGAATGGTCGGCAGTCGCCATCGGCTCCAACAATACGCCGCTTACCTCTGCTACGGTATACTGCTATAGCGAAAGCGAGCCGCCTCTCAACACAGACGGCACGGCATACGACGGCAGCTATTGGCGTTATGTAGACGGCGTTCCTGCCGTTTGGATAAAAGAGACAAACTGACAAACGACGTTCAGAGCCGCTCCGCAAGGGGCGGTTTTGTCATACAAAAGACAAAACGAAAAGCAGATAAAAAATTTATTTGGCACCGTGGCGTGTGCTTGGCAAAGACAAGTGCGGCTCGCTTCGCTCGCCGCAGCCAAGCACACGCCACGAAAAAGACAACAAGAACAACACGGAAAACCAAACCGAAAGCGCGGCGGCGCGGAGCCGTCCCCGCTAACCCGCTTGGGGATCGGCTGCCGCTTTTTCCGCCGCGCAATGCTTTCTTTCATTGGCTTTATTCCCGTTCCATGCACCTCTTGAATTTGCTTTTTCGGTCAGCTATGGTAGCATAGTTCCTCGCGGACGTCAACGGCCGCAAAATCGTCGCTTAAAACACCTATATAAACGAATTGAGAGCCGAGTAAGGATTGTTTCCTTGCTCGGCTCTTTTGCCGTCTATGAGGCATTTCCGGACTTGTACGCAACGATTTTGCCTTTGTCCCGTTGACTTCCGCAGGCTTGATATATACAGTACCGACACCAACCGTCCTATGCACCTCCGCCTGTTGCCCGAAAAAGGCAAATACAAATTCAGAGGTGTTAAAATGGAAATGTTGGTAACTAAGTTCTCAAACGGAAAGTATCGCAACGAAGGCGAATTGTTCGCCGAACCAATCTCAAATGAGAATGTCAAACTCATGGGCGAGATGATCGCTTTGCAAGCATTGAGGACTGTAAAGAAGTTCGATATGAAAGTCGCAGACAGGCTGTATATAGGGCTCATCAAAGACCTGCACCATATGAGTGAGATAGACTATATCGTATCGGACGGCTATGACGTAGCCCAGACTGCTATCTGCTTTCTGTATCAATTTGTAGGTCATACAGCCAATGAAATTTATGGCAAAGACCGCAAAGGAAAAGAAATCTCCATCAAACTTGCCTGCTATCGTGAAGTAGACCGCTTCATCAATCTTCTTCGCAACAGACCGGACAGGCGAGGAACAGTCGTCGAATCCATTGACTTTACGGACTATAAAGCTCTGCCTATGGATCCCGTGAATTGTTTTGAACAGGAACAGACTAATTACACGAAATACGACGAACTTGTAGGAGCATTGCAGTTGTCAGCATTGGAGCTCGCCATTCTGAACTGCTACATGAACGGCATGGTGCAATCGGAAGTCTGCACCGAACTCGGCATAGGCAGAGGAACGATAAACCACCGCAAAGCGAGCATCCGTCAGAGATATTACAACCTTTACGGCGTACTCTGATATACCGATTAGCTTCATACTCTCTTAAAGGCAGTTGCTTTATACGAAGCGGCTGCCTTTTTCTATGTGTTCAGTTTGGGTAAACTACACCTCATTTTAGATTTGTTATTTACAAACTATGGAAACGTTATAGGTTGGCTTACTAACATTCTGCCGATTGTTTTGTTATCCTCTTTGGCTGAAAACCGAAAAGCACCTTTCATTCCCTGAATACAAACCGTCAGCGCGCCTTTTCTCTCCGTAAATGCCCGAAATCTGTCCGAATACAGTCCGCCTTTGTTCCTTCAATTGAGAAAATTCCCGTGATAGAGTAAAAATCCCCGGAAATTAGAGACAGGTTTTGGCACGAATTTTTTGTATTCTGTGGAAAAAATTTTTATAACACGTCAAAAACTGTCGCATTTAGGTGCTAAAACTTTTTCAAACCTGAAAAGAACTTTCCGGTTTGGCTTGTAGAATTTTTCTCAAAGAAAATTCTTGAAGTCGCAAAAACCTTGCGAGTTTAAGATTTATGCTATGCAAAAAATCGAAGGAGGAACAGAACAATGCCGTACAGAGCAGCCAAGATCTCATTTGACGGGAGCCATTATATCGCTACCCCGAAGGAAAATTTTCCGCAGGGGCACAAGCGACGACGAGCAGTCATTCCGCCAACACCTAAAGAGGTCGAACAAAAGGAGCGATTTGAAGCCGCCTACAAGGAGAGCCAGAAGCTTCCCCGCAAAGAGCGCAAAGCCTATATGCGGAAGGCTATGGAGGAAACTATCCCCGACAAGGAGCAGCGGAAAGAATACGTCGAGCGGAACAACGAACGCAAAACGACAAACAAGATCCGCCGAAAGGTGCGCCTTGCAAGGAAAGCCTATTTGCAGGAATGGAGTTTTTTCTGCACGTTCACCTACTCGGATAAGCTGCATACAGAAGAGAGTTTCAGAAAATCCTTGCGCAACACGTTCAAACACCTTGTCGCCCGCAAAGGCTGGAAACATATCGGCGTATGGGAACGTGGCGGAGAAACAGGCAGACTGCATTTCCACGGAATATTCTACATTCCGCCGGGAGGAATGGTCGGAGAACTGACCGAAACGCGAGATTACAGCACAAAAGACCACCGAATGCAAACGGCGCACCAAAACACTTACTTTCTCGAACGGTACGGGCGTAACGATTTCCAAGCACTCGGCTCACCGATGGAAGTGCAGCATTCTCTTTCATATCTTATGAAGTACATAGAGAAGTCGGGCGAACGTCTGATTTACGGCGGCAACCTGCCTTCGTACTTTGTTTCCGACGTTGTGGACGAAGATGTTATCTGTCCTTACGGAATAGACGATCGAAAGGCTATTCTTGCTGATAACTTCACCTGTATATCTGACGGTGAAGTTATGGGAACGGTCAGCAAAAAAGTCATTGAGAAAATGCCGAAGGCAAATTAAATTTACCTTTCGTCTGTGGAGCGTAAACGATTGCGTCCGCCCTGTCAAGGGAAAATATTTTGCGAAGAACAGCGATGAACGAGATAACAACGCAAAATATTTTCTTGTTCCTTGACAGAGTGTAGCAGACGAGGAAATTTATACGACATTGAACGGTCGCAATCGTTTATTTTCGCTCCGCCGAAAGGTAAACCAAAATAAAAAATTTCAAATCACATGGAGGTAAAAAAATGAACGCAGTACAAAAAGCATTTTACAGCGGCGAAGATTACGAGAACTGCTACATCTTCGCTCCGTCTATCAGCAGGAGAGAATCCGTGGGCAAGCAGACTTATTACGTCCGCAGGTATTTCCGCGGAGGTAAAGACTTCGAGAAAGCAATGGAACGGCTTGCGGTAAATCAAGCCAATAAAGCAGCGAGGTGAACGAATGAAACAGAAAACTTACATCGCGGGATTATATTACAGGAAATCGCAGGAAGACGAGCGCCAGGGCGAATCGATCTCCATTGAGAACCAGCGGACTATCTTGCGCAAGTATGCAGAAGAACTCGGTTTCGAGATACATGATGAATACATAGACGACGGCGTATCGGGTACGACGTTCCAGCGCCCCGAAGTGCAACGGCTTTTGGACGACGCAAAGACGGGAGTCATCAATACCATAATCGTGAAAGACCTGTCGCGTTTCGGGAGGAACTATATCGAGGTCGGGCAGTATGTAGACTATGTATTCCCCGCTTTCGGGATACGGTTTATAGCCATACAGGACAACGTCGATACGGAAAACCGCGATAGCGGCGCGATGGAAATGATGCCCATTATGAACGTATTTAACGAATGGCACGCCGCGAATACCAGCAAGAAGATCAGGACGGTGTTAAAGGCAAATGCCCGGGAGGGAAAGTACCATGCGAGGAAAGCTCCCTACGGGTATGTAAAGAGCGATACTGAAAAGAAAACGCCCGTTATTGACGAAGAAGCCGCCGCAGTCGTAAAGCGGATATTTGAAATGCGCGCGAGCGGATTAAGCCCGCATAAGATAGCGGATATCCTGAACGAGGAAAACATCCCCAATCCAAGCAAGTACAGCATGGACAAGTACGGAATCGTCGGGAAACGCAATCATTTCGGGTTATGGTCTTTTTGTGCCGTAAACAGCATCTTAAACAATCCCACTTATCTGGGGCATATGGCGCAGCAGCGTTGGAGTTCTGTTTCATATAAAAACCATAAACGGTATAAGAAAGACGAGAGCGAGTGGGTTGTAGTCCACAATACGCACGAGGCGATCATAACGCAGAAGCTTTGGGACAAAGTGAGGGAAGTGGAGAAATCCGTAGCGCAGGGCAGGAAAACTAAAAGAGGATACACGCATCCGCTGTCGGGGTTCCTGTATTGCGCAGACTGCGGCGGGAAAATGAAGATGAATTCCATCAACCGCAACGGCAAAGTAGATTTCAATTTCAACTGCGGCAATCATGTGAGGCTCGGAAAATCGTATTGCTTTTCGCACTTTATACAGGCGAAGGATATAGAGGCGATAGTTCTTAACGATATACGCGAAATGGCACAAAGAATTGTCCTTGACGAAAAGACTATCCGTGAAGAGTTTATCCGACACAATGCCGAGCTTGCGGATAAAGCAGTTAAGTCCGCTAAAAAAGAATTGCAGGCAAAGCGGAAACGCACGGAAGAATTATCCCGCCTGATGCAGCTTGCCTATGAGGACAGGCTGAAAGGTAAAATGCCGGAGGATATTTGTATCAGTTTCATACAGAAATATTCCGATGAACAGAAAAGGCTTGAAACCGAAATCGCGGAGCTGGAAACACGGCTTACCGAAACGACGAATACGATACAGTGCGCGGATGAGTTTATACGGAACATAAAGAAATACCTTGAAGCGCCGGAACTTACCCGCGAAATGTGCTATGAGCTTTTAGACCGCGTGGTAGTCGGCGGGCATCCGAAACATACGGGCAAAGAGCGCGTGATAGATATTGTCTATAAAGTCGATATTGCTTCCGTTCTGCGCTATAAGCTCAATAATTCCAATACATAACGATAAAGCGTATGGGTTTTTCTAACTCATACGCTTTACTTATGCCCGTTCCCGCCCTTTTCCCGATAGTGTCCATAAAGATAGGTTACAACGGTAGGCGGGAACAAGCAAGCCGTACAGAAATATATCCAAAACCAAGAGAAAGAGGATTTGATTTCAGCACAAATCAGTATGGTGGAGTATTATGACCCGTTTGAGCAGTGGCTGAAATCAAATCTGAAGAAATAAAAGGACGGCTTGCTTGTGTGCGGTAGGCGGGTTAAAATCGGTGCTTTAGCACCGTGCCGGTAATCTTGCCCTTTAGGGTTTCTTAAAGCCCCCACTTTTAGTGGGGGATAGTTACTACTGTTTTTGCGGGAACGCCTTAAAGCGTGCGCGGACAAAAGTGCCGGATCGCCCGATGCAAACGATCACGGGGCGGGGGACAGAAAAGTAGCTTTGCGGTATTGGGCGGGGGTATATTTTACCCGTTGCCGGAACAGGCGGCAAAAATAATTATAATCGGTAAACCCCGCCCGTTCCGCGGCCGTTTTCAGGTTTTCCCCCTCCGTGATGTAATTTTTTGCCTTTCTGATCTTTTCGTCGATCACATAATTCATGATGCTTTTGCCCATTTCCTTTTTGAACAGGACGGAGCAGTAGACGGGAGAGAAATAGAGCGCATTCCCGATTTTTTCGAGCGTGATTTTTTCCCCGATATGGCGGCGGATATAATCTTTGATCTTTATGGTCAGGGGGCTGAGTTTTTTTGCGTGCAGATTTTCGGTCAGTTGCTTTATGATGCACTGCAAGAGCAGATCGAGGCATCCGAACGAGTTCGGGTTCGTCAGATTTGCATACATTTCGTCGCCTGCGGAAAGCAGCAGTTTGATTTCGTCGGAAATTCCCTCCTGCACCCGTACGGGCAACCCGAAATTCTCTTCGCTGTAAAAATTGAAACTGATATAGTCGGAATCGGCAAACGGCCTGCGTTCTCGCGTGCTTCCCGGCCGGACATATATGGCGTCTCCGGAAGATAGAGGGACCTCCTGTTCGTCTATGACGTAAACCATTTTGCCCTGCAGCAAAAAAGTCAGTTCATGAAAATGGATCATCGATTTTTGCAGGGGCGGCGCCACGCTGAATTTGTTGTGGTTGTAATAAAAAATTTCGATCATCGCTGTCTTCTCCGGCGGGCAGGACGCCGCACCTGTTCGGTTTATATAAGATAATGCTATTTTCAGCGCAAAAACACTAAGATTCTGCCTTGAAAAAAATAAATATTATGCTATAATTATTATAATGTCGTATGCGGGCAAAGTCAAGAAAATTTTGCGCCTTCGTGTGCGGGCTTGACCGCTTCGGCGGATATGCCGGGCAAAAAATAAAAAGGGAGAGGTGGATCGTGAAGATCGGGTTGAATTTGTTTTCGGTGAGAAATCTCATCCAAAACGAGAAAGATTTACTGAATGCGGTGCTTGAACTGAAAAAGTCGGGATACGATTACTTTCAGTATTCAGGGGCGCCCTTCGACGCGCAAATGATCGCAAGGGTGAGCAAAGAGGCGGATGCGTCCTTTTGTCTGACGCACGTCCCCATGCAGCGGATCGTGGAGGATACGGACAGACTGATGGAGGAGCACGATCTTTTCGGGTGTAAAAATATCGGCCTCGGCGGCATAACGCCGAAAGAGACGTTCGCCGATCACGATGCATTCCGCAGACAGGTAGACGCGCTCGAAAAGGCGGCGGAGCGGATGCAGCGCAACGGGTTTACATTTTTTTATCATCATCACCATTTCGAGTTTTTTAAGAGCTGCGGACAGACCGCGCTCGACTATATGATCGAAAACACGCGCGCGATCCACTTTACGGCGGATACGTACTGGCTGCAGTACGGCGGCGTAAACGTGCTCGAGTATCTGGATAAAATGAAGGGGCGCGCCGAGTGCGTGCATCTCAAAGATTATATGATCGTCTACCGCGGCGAAGGGGCTGAGCGCGATCTCGCGCCGAAATTTGCGCCGCTCGGAGACGGCGTGATGAATTTTAAGGCGATCGTCGCGAAGGCGAAGGAATGCGGCGCAAAGTATTTCTTCGTCGAACAGGACGACGCGGCAGACCTTCCCGACACGCTCGGGCAGGTCGCCCGCAGTGCGGCATATGCGGCAAAGGAATTGTAAAACATGAAAGTACGTTTGAGTGCCTTTGCGGACGAGGCTTCGGAAAACTTTTCCGAACAGATCCGCGTTCTTCGGGAAGAGCGGATCCCCATGATCGACCTTCGCGGGCTGGACGGCAAAAATGTTTCCGACCTGTCGGAAGAGGAAGCGAAGGAATACAGGGCCTTACTGGACTGCGGCGGCATATGCGTCTGGGCGATCGGTTCGCCTCTGGGCAAGATCGGTATCCGCGACGATTTTGAGGAGCATCTTTGCCGCGCGGAAAGGTCGTTCCGCCTTGCAAAAATTTTCGGTACGAACAAGGTGCGCGTTTTTTCCTTTTATACGGACGATCCGGACGGGGATGAAGGGGAAGTATTTAAGCGCATGCGCGCGCTGCAATCGCTGGCAGAATCGCACGGCGTGACTTTGTATCACGAAAACGAAAAGGAGATCTACGGAGACACGCCCTCCCGCTGTGTAAAACTTTTGCGCGAGGTCGGAGGCCTGAAATGCGCGTTCGATCCCGCCAATTTCATACAGTGCGGACAGGACGCGGGCAGCGCCCTCGCCGTCTTGTCGGAGGGCGTGGATTATTATCACATCAAGGACGCCCTGCTCGCTACGGGAGAGATCGTTCCCGCGGGCGAAGGGGACGGGCAGATCGGCCGTCTGATCTCGCAACTGCAAACGGACGCGACGCTCACGATAGAGCCGCACCTGTCTGCGTTTACGGGATACGATCAGATAGACAGAACGGTTTTAAAAAATAAATTTACGTACGCCTCGCCGCGGTCAGCGTTTGCGGCCGCGGCAGAGGCGCTGCGCAAGATATTAAACGAGAACGGATTCAAGGAGGAAAACGGAGTATGGACAAAGTAAAATTCGGAATCATCGGCGTCGGCAACATGGGCTTCACGCACCTGGGATTTTTTCAGTCGGGTCAGGTGAAGAACGGCGTCTGTACAGCGATCGCGGATACGTCCGCGCAAAAATTGACCGCCGCAAAAAATAATATCCCCGGCGACTACGCCGTGTACTCTTCGGGCGAAGAACTGATCGACCGCGCGGATATCGATGCCGTGATCATCGCCGTGCCCCATTATCTGCATCCGCCCCTGGCGATCCGCGCTTTCAGGCGGGGGCTGCACGTGATCTGCGAAAAGCCTGCGGGCGTATACACGAAGCAGGTCAAGGAGATGAACGCCGTCGCAAAGCAGAGCAAGGGGCTGTTTACCATGATGTATAACCAGCGTACCAATCCGCTGTATAAAAAGATGCACGATCTTGTAAAGAACGGCGAGATCGGGCAGATCCGCCGCGTGAACTGGATCATCACCAACTGGTTCCGCACGCAGTATTATTATGATTCGGGTTCGTGGCGCGCGACCTGGAAAGGGGAGGGCGGCGGCGTGCTGCTCAACCAGTGCCCCCATCAACTCGACCTTCTGCAATGGATCTGCGGCATGATGCCCGCCAAGGTGCGCGCGTTCTGCCATTTCGGAAAATGGCACAACATCGAAACGGAGGACGACGTGACGGCGTATCTGGAATTTCCCAACGGCGCTACGGGTTCGTTTGTCACGACGACGGCGGATGCCCCCGGGACCAATCGTTTTGAGATCTGCGGTTCGCGCGGCAGACTGGTCTGCGAAAAGAACGAACTGCTGATCGAACGCCTCGATACGGATCTGCAGGATTATCTGATGCATGCAAAGAGCGCCTTCGGCGAGCCGTCGCATACCACAGAGATCGTTTCGCAAAGCGGGGACAACCCGCAGCACGTGGGTATCCTGAACAATTTTGCCAACGCCGTGCTGGGGCTGGAACCCCTTTACGTGGACGGGCAAGAGGGACTCAAATGCGTGGAACTGATGGATTCCATGCTCCTCTCCTCGTGGGAAGATCGCAGCGTAACGCTGCCGATCGACGACGATTATTATTACGAACGGCTGCAGGAGCATATCGCCGCTTCCAAGGAAAAGGGGACGGCAGATCTTTTGATCGACAACACGATGTCGTTCGGCGGTACGAAATAGACGATGAATACTTTTTTTGACGACGATTTACTGCTGTATTCCCCCATGGCGAAGGAAATTTACGGCGAGGTAAAAGATCTCCCCGTCATCGATTACCACTGCCATCTCGATCAGAATCTGATCAAGGCGGACGCGCGCTTTTCCGATATCGGGCAACTGTGGCTTTCGGCCGATCATTACAAATGGCGCGCCATGCGCCTTTGCGGGGTAGACGAAGCGTACATCACGGGCGGCGCGGACGATCATGAAAAATTTCTGAAATATGCGGGCATCATGCCCGATCTGGCAGGCAATCCGCTCTATTATTGGACGCATCTTGAATTGAAGCAGATATTCGGCATCGGCGAACCGCTCTGCAAAGAGAGTGCGGAGCGGATCTGGTCGGCGGCGAACGAAAAGTTGAAAGATCTGTCCGTCTCTTCTCTGCTGCGCATGTATCGCGTGCGTTACGTCGCCACGACGGACGATCCGTGCGACGATCTTGCGGCGCACGGAAAATACGGAGACACGCTCGTCGCGCCCACCTTTCGTCCCGATAAACTGCTCGCGCTGGAAGAAGAGAGCATCGCGCGGCTGGAAAAGACCGTCGGATACAAGACGGATACGCTTGCGCAGTTTTTGGACGCTTTGGAAGAGAGGCTCTGTTATTTCGTCTCGCACGGGTGTAAGATCTCCGATCACGGATTTGCGCGCTTTCCCGACCGGTACCCTTCGAAGGAGGAGGCGGAAAAACTGTTCGCGCGGCGCAGAGAACTTCTTCCTGCGGAAAGGGAGGCTCTGTTCGGCTATTTGCTCGTGCGGGCGGCGGCGCTCTACAAAAAGCACGGCATCCTGATGCAGTTGCATTTTTCCGTCACGCGGAACGTCAATCCGCCGATGTATCGCGCCTGCGGCCCGGATGCAGGTTTCGACGTGATCGCGTCGGCCCAGAAAATCGAAAACGTGATCGCGTTTTTTGCACAGTTGTCCGACGGGGAACGGCCGGAAACCATCCTGTATTCGCTGAACGATTCCGATCTGCCCGCGCTCGCGTGTGTGACGGGCGCGTTCCGGCACGTCAGGATGGGCGCGGCGTGGTGGTTCAACGACACCGTGGAAGGGATCCGCAAAAATCTTTCCGTAATGGCGGAATATTCCGTTCTGGGCACGAATTTCGGTATGCTCACAGACAGCCGTTCCTTTTCAAGTTACGCCCGCTTCGACTTTTTCAGAAGGATCCTGTCGCAATATCTCGGAAATCTTGCGGAAAAGGGAGAACTGGACGGGGATGCCGCCGTAAAAACGGCAAAAAACGTGTGTTATCACAATATCAAGGCGGCTTTGGGGCTTTGATTCTCGGGGCTGCAAGGCCGGGCCCTGTGATTTTGGCTAAAAAGGAGCCCCTGCCTGTCGGAAGGACAGGCAGGGGCTTTCCGTCGGTCGAAAGAAGCGCAAAAGCGCGAAGCGGGTGCAACGCGGGCGGACTTTTGCAACGCTCTTTTATTTTTGTTTGGAATAGGCGATGGTCGCGCTCACGCCGTCCAGTTTGCCGATCTTGCCCGACATCGCGTTGATGATATCCTGCGGCGCATCTATGGCGATGCTGATGATGTTGATGTTTTTTGCCCTGTAAGGTACGCCCATGCGGCCGATGATATGCGGGCCGTATTCGTGCAGAACGGCGTTCAACAGGGGAACGGACTCTTCCTTTTCCACAATGATCCCTACCACAGCCACGCGCGTATTCATAGGTACCTCCCTGCCGGCCGTTGCAAAGCGGAGCGCCGTATTTTCGAACATACAGGGCTCCGATTCGTTCCGTTTGCCGGCGGTCGCATCGATTTTTTAGCGGAAACAATCCGCATGCGATCCACTGTCAACAGTATACCACAACCGCCGGAATAAGGCAATCGGTGCGGCACACTCCGCACCGATTATTTGTAAAGTTACAAATTTTAATAAAAATATCGTCTTTTAGGCAAAACTATGTAAAGTTTTATTTTTTTGAAAACACTTGACAAAATTTGTTTTATCATATATTATAAAAGCGGCAGGGGGGGATGTTCACCTGTGAAATAAAATAGAAGGAGAAAAGAAAATGAAAAAGTTTGCAGCATTGCTTATGAGCATGACGTTGCTTTCCTCTCTTGCGCTGTTCGTGGCTTGCGGCGACAGCGACAAGCAGGAAAATCAAGGCAAATTGGACGGCGATTTCAGTACGGAAGCCACGGACGAAGAAGTTACCGCGGTCCTGACGAAACTTCAGAATGCAGTCGATGGGAATACGTTCCTCGGCGACACGGCGGCGGAAGACTGGTCTTTCGGCTTTGACGCTGGCGCGGATGTTTCGTTCAGCATGGTCGGGCTTGAACCGGGCAGCGGGGAAAATGCGCAAGTCGGCGCGAATGTGCATTTCGATCTCGGCGTCGGATACAAACTGATCATCGGCAATTCGGCGGTTTCCGGTGCGGGCGACCTTTCGGTAAAGGGGAGCGGCAGCGTGATGGGATCGAACGCGAATTATTCCGCCAAAATTTATAACGACGCCGATTATCTTTATATGGATATGAGTTCGGTGCCGGGTTACCCGAAAGTGAAACTGACCTATGAGACGGTGATGGGTGCGATTGAGTCCGTCGGTTCCGGGGAATCGCAGACGCCTGCCGATACTCCCTCAACGATGTCCGCCGATGCAGCGCCCGGTACGGGCTCGGAAAATGAAGGCGGGCAGGGGACGGAAACCGCGCCTTCCTCCGATATCGCGGAGATCGTCGCGGGGCTGAAAGAAGTCGGCTGTAAAGTATACATAGACGATTCGGAAGGCCTGAAAGTGAAACTGAGCATTTCCGAAGAAACCGTCGATATGATTCTGGAGGCTCTCGAATTGGTCCCCGCGGACGGCGCGGACGCACTGGTTGATTTTTCGGCTTTCAGTTTCGACTTGTATTTTGCAATGACGGAGGACGGCGTGTTCTCGTATCTCAGTGCGGACTTTGACGTCAAAATGAGTCTGGACCTCGGCGAACATCTCGGCAAGTATGGTATTGAATGCTCGGGATATATTTACGCAAAATCTTACGAAGGGACGGTCAAACTTCCCGACGATCTGGCGGAATATACCGAAGTGAATGAAATACCTTCCTTTCCCACTCCGTCGGGTCAGTGACGGCAAGCATATTACGGCAAACGTATGATAAGGATAAGGCGGGCTTTGCGGTCCGCCTTTTTCCATGTGCCGCAGCAAGAAAAACGCGCCCCGCGCAATATGCGCGGGGCGCTCGGTCATTATCAAAATTGCCGTTTACTGAAAAACTCTGACGCGGATGACGGAATCGAAACTTTCGATCGTCCTGACGACTTCGTCGGAGATCTTAGCGTCGAGATCGACGAGCATGTACGCCTTGTCTTTCTTGGATTTATCGATGATGTTGGCGATATTGATGCCGCTTCCGGAAATTACGGACGTCACTTTGGAGATGACGCCTTCCACGTTGTTGTGCATCACGGCGATCCTCGCCACCGACGTGCGCGGCGCGCATACGTCGGGGAAATTGACGCTGTGGGTGATGTTTCCGTTTTCGATGTAATCCACAAGTTCTTTCGCCGCCATCTTCGCGCAGTTGTCCTCGGCCTCGGGCGTGCTTGCGCCCAGGTGCGGTACGCAGATGACGTTGGGTACGCCGATCAGTTGATCGGAAGGGAAATCGGTGATGTATCTTTCCAGTTTCCCGCTCTCGACAGCCGCGATCACGGCGTCCGGATCGACGAGTTCGCCGCGGGAATTGTTGATGAGCACCGCGCCGTCCTTCATTTTGGCAAAGGCGTCCGCGTTGAACATTTTATCCGTGTCCGGCGTAAGGGGAACGTGCACGGTAATGAAATCCGCGTTTTTCAGAAGGGTATCGAGGTCGGCGACCTTCACGCGGTTATCCAGATGCAGTGCGCCCGCAACGGAGAGGTAGGGGTCATATCCGACCACTTCCATGCCCAGATCGGATGCTGCGTTGGCGACCATCACGCCGATGGCGCCCAGGCCGATCACGCCCAGCGTTTTGCCGGAGATCTCGTGTCCGACGAATTTGGATTTTCCCTTTTCCACAGCCTTGGAAATGCCTTCGGTGCCTTTCAGGGTCTTGACCCAGTCGATCGCGTCGGTGATCTTTCTGCCGCCGAGGAACAGTTCGCACAGCACGAGTTCCTTCACGGCGTTCGCGTTCGCGCCCGGCGTATTGAATACGACGATGCCTTTGTCCGTGCAGGCGGGAATGGGGATGTTGTTTGTTCCCGCGCCCGCGCGCGCCACGGCGAGCAGTTCGTCGTTGAGGGGATATTCGTGCATATTGAAACTTCTCAGCATGATCCCGTCCGGTTTTTTGGAATCTTTGGTAAATACGTAACCTGCGGGGAATTCCGCGTCGGCCACGGGGCTGATCTCGTTGAGTTTGAGTATTTCGGGCATAATTCGTTCCTCCTTAAAATCGTATGAGAACGGGCTTTGTCAGGCGTTCTCTTTTTCGAATTTCTTCATGAATTCGATGAGCGTTTTGACGCCTTCCACGGGCATCGCGTTGTAAATGGATGCGCGCATGCCGCCTACGAGCCTGTGGCCTTTGAGCGAGACCAGGCCCGCCGCTTTTGCCTCTTTGACGAATTTTTCGTCGCTCTCTTTGGAGGGGGTCACGAAAGGCACGTTCATGATGGAGCGGTATTTTTTCTCCACGCTGTTGGTATAAAATTCCGAATTGTCGATAAAGTCGTATAAAAGGCCCGCTTTGTATTCGTTGATCTTGTTGATCTCCTTTACGCCGCCCAATTTTTTCAGATGGCGCAAAACGAGGTTCGCCATATAAATAGAGAAGCAGGGGGGCGTATTGTAGAGGGAGCCGTTCTCAGCCTGCGTTTTCCATTTCAGCATGGTCGGGCAGATGGGCAGAGGGTTTTCGATGAGATCTTTGCGCGCGATGACGATGGTCACGCCCGCGGGAGCCAGGTTTTTCTGCGCGCCCGCATAAATGACGCCGAATTTCGTCACGTCCACTTCGCGGGAAAGGATCTCCGAACTCATGTCGCACACGAGGGGCGCCTTCGTTTCGGGGAACTTGACATAGCGCGTGCCGAAAATGGTGTTGTTCGAGGTGATGTGCACGTAGTCGGAATCTTCGTTAAAGGCGATTTTGTCCACGTCGGGAATATAAGTGTACGTTTTGTCTTCAGAAGAAGCGACCAGGCGCGCGTCCCCGTAAATTTTGCCTTCCTGCCATGCCTTTTTGGCGAAGTTGCCCGTCACGATGTAATCGGCCTTGCCGCTTTTCATCAGGTTGAGGGGGATCGCCGCAAACTGCTGGCTCGCGCCGCCCTGCACGAACAGCACGCAGTAGTTGTCGGGGATGTTCATCAGTTCGCGGAGATTCGCTTCCGCCTCTTCGACGATGGCCGAAAAGGCCTTGTCTCTGTGGCTGATCTCCGTCACGCTCATGCCCGTTCCCGCAAAGTCGAGGAACTCCTTCTGTGCCTCTTCCAGCACTTCGAGGGGAAGCATGGAAGGACCTGCCGAAAAATTGTAAACTCTCATATTCCAAATCTCCTTCAAGATTATGATTTCCTTGTTTTTTCGGCGGGGCAGGGTCACTCCGTCGAAACGATCTTCATAAATTATATAATAAAGTAAAAATTTTGACAAGTGTTTCCCCGCCGTAAAATCCTTTGCGGGCAAATTTTTTTGTTTTTTTGCGCGGGAGTATAAAAACTTGCGCCGATTGTCAAAAAATAATCGGGTAAAGTATTTACTTTTTTTCTCAAATGTAGTAAAATGTTATAAGAAATACCCGAATATAGAAGGAGCCTCGGCTCCGAAGGGGGCATCATGTCATCTTTTATCGACCAGAAAACGAACGGGCTTTCGCCCGTGGAGCGGCTGAAAGTTACCGATAAATACCTCGCCGAACTGGAAGGCGTTCTCTCGTCCATGGACGAGATCGCCTCGCTGCGCGCGAAGAACGGGCAGCCCGCCTCCGACGAAGTGGGCGGTTACAAACGCTCTTCCGTCGTCAATATGATCGCGGAATTGAAAAAACAGAAAAACGCGATCCTCGACGAGATCGATAAAAATGAACGCGCCGCGGCAAAGCGGATCGCCGAAGAGCGCCGCGCGGCGGAAGAATCGAAAAAGCAGGCGGTGCAGAACGCCGCGGCCGTCGCCAAGAGAGAGGCGGAAAAGACCGCCGCGGAAGTTGCGCGCAAAGAAGCGGAAAAAGCCGCTTCCGCGCTCGCCGCAAAGTCGGAGCAGACCGCGCTTTCTCCCAAAGACAGCGCGATCGAAAGTTTCCGAAAGGGTGATCCCTCCCTCGCCATCGAGGGGATGTATACGGGGCTTTCCATGGATATCGAGAAGATGCGAGACGATATCCTGCAGGAGATGAAATACACGTATAAGCAGGATATGGCCATCTATGACGATCTGTCCGAAAAGATCGCCGCGATCACGCCCATCGATATGGCGGTGCTCGAAGAAAGGCTGAAACCCCTGCAGGCGCTGGCGGCGCTTGCGGAGAGGCTGGACAATCTGCAGCCCATAAATTACGACGAACTTGCCGCCAAAGTGGCGGAAAAAGTGACGCCCGAAAATATCGATTACGACGAACTCGCCCGCAGAGTCGCTTCCGTCATGGCGGCAAACGAGGCTGCGGTCGGCAGCATGCAGTTGAACGCGGTCGAAAAAAAGATAGACAGCGTACAGAATACCCTGAGCGGTGCGGTCAGCGTAAAGCAACTGCCCGAATTCAAAAAACTCGATTCGCTGATCGCGGAATATCTACGCACCCTTTCTTACGACCATATACCCGACATTCTGGTAACGGCGGACGCCATCAAAAATATAGCGAACCGCTACATTCTCAGCGGCAACGCGCTCCGCGGCGAGACGATGCTCTCCGATCTCCGCATGCGCCTTACCCGCGTGAACGTATGGGGTGCGACGGCTTTGACCGCCGTGGACGACGCGATCCGCTCTTCGAATCTTCCAGTGCTGTATTCGGAAGAGGCGTTTGCGGCGTTCCGCGACGCCTGCCGTGAATTTGAACAGTCTTCCGCCGTTGCGGACGACGAACTCGCCGAAAGAGTGGCGCGTTCGAAGAATGTTCTGTTCAACGATGCGGATCAGCATATCATGGACAGAGACACCCTGTCCGAGCTGATGGCGCTCGGCGAGGAACTCGCCGGTGCGGCGCCCGACGAACAGCAGGTGAAGGACCTGACGCAACTGAAAAAAGAACTGATGTCTTTCAACCTTTCGGGCTTTATCGATCTCGTGCCCGCCGTGCCCGAAGAGGGGCAGGCGGCGGCCTCGTCCGTGGATACGGAGACCATTCTCGACGCGATCAGGCACATCAACGTCACGGTCACGGCGCCTTCGGCCGAAGCGCCCGTTGCGGCGGCGCCCCTTACGGAGAGCGCGAAACTGGCCGAACTTTCCAAGCGCAAACCTTCCGTCGCCGTCGGAAAGCAGAAGGTTTTGCGCCCCGCCGTTTCCGCCAAAGACAACAAGACGGAAAAGACGGATCAGCCCCTGCGCACCGTGCGCCGCAGTATCAAAATCAATGACGAAAATCCCGATTCCCTCTCCAAAAAACTGGTCGAGGAACTGGCGCTGAAAATCGCGAACAGCAGGGTCAGATGAACGGGCGCGAAAGGGTGATTTTACGGAACTTTGTCCCGATACGATTTTCGGGCGGTAATATAAAAAGCGGCGGCGGCAGGCCGCCTCGTATGAGCCGGATCAAATGTCCGCGCGAGCGGCAATACATTGTAAAAAGAAAAGGCTGAATTTTTATCAGCCTTTTGTTTTGTTGCGTCGGTCCGGCCGTCGAAAAGGAGTGATATTTTGGATCAAAAGCAGGACAGGCCCACAGCAGGGCGTGCCGGAGCGGGGAAGAAGATGATGCCCCGCTATTTCGGCAACTCAAAAAAAGCGGCGCCCGTCTCCGCGGCGAAAAATGAAAGCGCACAACTCGCCGAAAAGACGGTAAAATTCACCAAAGAGAACAGAAAAACTTATAAACCGGAAGGTTCCCGCAACCCCAGGCCCGTTCCCGAACAGAGGCCGGAACAGAAAAAACGCGGGCCGAAAAAGGGCAAAAACGCCGTAAAGGTGATTTTTCTGGGCGGCGTCGGCGAGATCGGGAAAAACATGACCGCCATAGAGTGCGGCAACGACATCATCGTCATCGACGCGGGGCTCACCTTCCCGGATGACGAACTGCCGGGGATCGATCTGGTCATTCCCGACATCAGTTACCTCGTGCAGAACAGGCAGAAGGTGCGCGGCGTCCTCATCACGCACGGGCATGAAGACCACGTGGGCGGCATCGCCTATCTTTTAAAAGACGTTCCCGTGCCCGTCTACGGCACCAAACTCACCCTCGCGCTGGCGGACAACAAACTGCGCGAACAGAGGATCAACAAGGCGCAACTCGTCTGCGTCAGACCGGGAGACAAGATCAAACTGGGTTGTTTCGGCGTAGAATTCATCAACGTAAACCATTCGATCGCGGGTTCCGTAGCGCTGTCGATCGACACGCCGCAGGGCAAAATTTTCCACAGCGGCGATTTCAAGATCGATCTCACGCCCGTCGCGGGGGATAAGATCGACCTTCCCCGCATCGCGGAGATCGGCAGAGAGGGCGTGCGCCTTCTTCTTTGCGAGTCGACCAACGTCGAGCGCCCGGGCTATACGATGAGCGAAACGGTCGTCGGCACGACGCTCGATCACCTGTTTTCCGAAAATACGACCAGGCGCATCATCGTCGCGACGTTCGCGTCCAACGTGCACCGCCTGCAGCAGATCATCGATCTTGCGGCAAAATACCGCCGCAAGGTGGCGCTGTCGGGCAGGAGCATGCTCAACGTGGTGGACGCGGCCAGCAAGATCGGCGAACTGTCCATTCCCGAGGGTGTCCTCATCGACGTGGAAAAGATCAAAAATTATTTCGACAGAGAGATCGTCATCGTCTCCACGGGCAGCCAGGGCGAACCGATGAGCGCGCTCACGCGCATGGCGTCGGGCGAATTCAATAAAGTTACGGTGGGGGACAACGATACGATCATCATTTCGGCAAGTCCCATCCCCGGCAACGAAAAAATGATCTACCGCGTCATCAACAACCTTTACAGAAAGGGAGCCAACGTCGTCTACGAATCTTTGGAAAAGATACACGTTTCGGGGCACGCCTGTCAGGAAGAACTCAAAGTCATGCACACGCTCGTCAATCCCGAATTCTTTATTCCCGTGCACGGCGAGTTCCGCCATCTCAAGCGGCACGCGCTCCTTGCTGCGGAACTGGGCATGAACGAAAACAACATTCTTCTGCCCGATATCGGAAACTGCGTGGAGATCACGCGCGACGGCATGCAGTTCGGGGAAAGTGTCTCGTCCGGTTCCCGTCTCGTGGACGGCGGAAACCTCGAGGACAGGGAGAACAGCGTCGTCATGAAGGACCGCAAACACCTTTCCGAAGACGGCATTTTTATCATCACCGCATGCGTTTCCGAGCGGAGCGGCGATCTTCTGACCGAGCCGGAGGTGATCAACCGCGGCTTCGTCATGCCCGAAAACGCGGATTACGTTTCGGATATCAAACAGATCGTCATGAATTGCATCGACCGCGCCGACGTGCGCGCGGACGTGAGCAATACGGAAGTCCCCGCCGCGATCAAAAAGGCGGTCAAAAACTTTATCTATAAAAAGACGAAACAAAATCCCGTCATCACGGCGATCATTCTGCGGGTCTGAGTATGAAGTACGCCCGTTCTCTCGTCCGCCTTCGCATCGACGAAAGGCTTTCCGCGCTCCGCAAACGCATGGCGGAGGGGCGCGATCCGTCCGCGGAAGAGGATACGCTTCAGTATCTTCTGTATACCGTGCGCAGTACGGGCGCGCGGCGCATTCTCGAGATCGGCACGGGAGAGGGCGTTTCGGGCGCGGCGATGCTGCTCGAAGCGCCGGACGCTTTCCTTGTCACCGTCGAAAAGGAAGAGGAGCGCCGCCGCAAAGCGGAGGAACTGTTTGACGGGCTGGGGCTTTCCGGCCGCGTGCACAGCGTTCTCGGCGATGCCGCAGACCTTCTCCCCGCGCTGGAAACCCCCTTCGATCTTATTTTTCTGGACGGCCCGAAGGCGCAGTACCTCGCGTATCTGCCCGATCTGAAACGGCTCCTGAAAAAGGGAGGCGTGCTTTTCGCGGACGACGTGTTTTTGTTCGGATGGGTGAGCGGAGAGGTCCCCGCGCCCGCCAAGCGCATGTCCATCGTCAACAAACTGCGCGGATTTTTGGAGGCAGTATCCGACGATCCCGAATTGATCACCTGCGTGCTCGATCTCGGCGACGGCGTTTCCGTCAGCGTAAAAAAATGATCCCGCATCCCGCGCCCGCCTTTGTGCGGCGGGATACGGATTCGCATATGACTGGCGCGGCTGCATCCTGCCGCGTACGAATACAAAAGGAGAAAGGGCGTATACGTGACCGCACCGGAACTGCTCGCGCCTGCGGGCAATCTTGAAAAACTGAAAACCGCGCTGCACTTCGGTGCGGACGCCGTTTATCTGGGCGGGCGGGCGTTTTCTCTGCGCGCCTTTTCGGAAAATTTCGACGAAGAAGGGCTGAAAACGGCGATCGGCTTTGCGCATGCAGGGGGCAAAAAAGTCTACGTAACCGCAAACGTATTTGCAAAAAACGCAGATTTCCCCATGCTTTCCGATTATTTCGCCTTTTTGTCCGAAGCGGGCGCGGACGCCGCCATCGTCACGGATGCGGGCGCGCTGGCGGCTGCAAAAAAGTCTGCGCCGGGACTTGTCCTTCACCTCTCCACGCAGGCAAACACCACCAACAAATACGCGGCAAAGTTCTGGCAGGAACAGGGGGTGTCGCGCGTGGTGCTCGCGCGCGAACTTTCCCTTGCGGAAATTGCGGAGATACGCGATTTCTGCCCCGACCTTGAACTGGAAGCGTTCGTGCACGGCGCGATGTGCATATCGTACAGCGGGCGGTGCCTTTTGAGCAACTATCTCGACGGGCGCGATTCCAACCGCGGCGAATGCGTGCAGGCGTGCCGCCGGAAGTATTTTGTCCGTTCGGAGGGAAGGGATGAATGCGCGCTCGAAGAGGACGGGCGCGGCTCTTACCTTCTGAACAGCAAGGACCTGTGCATGATCGGCAATCTGGCAGAACTCCGTCGCGCGGGCGTAGACTCGTTCAAGATAGAGGGGCGGATGAAGTCCTCCTACTATCTGGCGACCGTCGTCAACGCCTACCGCCGCGCGATTTCGGGCGACGCCGCGGGCTCGCTGTACGAAGAACTGAAAAAGTGCGCGCACCGCGAATATACGCAGGCATACGCTTTCGGGGAGAATCCCGCGACCGTCAATTATCAGGATTCGCAGCAGGCAGGCACCCGCGTCTTTGCGGCGAACGTGCTCGGGTACGAAAACGGCTTCGCGCTTGCGGAAATGCGGAACCGTTTCCGCGAAGGGGACGTGCTGGAGATCCTGTCTCCCTCGGAGCATTTCAATCAAACATTCGTTGCGGAAGAGATGTATGCGGAGAGCGGCGAACGGGTTGCGGACGTGAAACTTGTACAGCAGCGCGTGCGCATCCGCTGCTCCTATCCGCTGTCGGAAGGGGATATCCTCCGCCTCGTGCCGCATATGAACGGATGAACCCGTGCGCATGCGCGGCAGGCAAAAGCCGCGGCATATCCGGCTTTTTGTCTTTATGCGTTTGAAATATGGAAGAGAGAGTCATACTTCATTCCGATCTGAATAATTTTTACGCGACGGTGGAACGCAAACTGTATCCGGAACTTGCGGGCCTGCCCGTCGCCGTGTGCGGCGATCGGGAGACCCGACACGGGATCGTGCTCGCAAAGAGCGAAGAGGCGAAAAAATTCGGCGTAAAAACGGGAGACGTGATCTGGGAGGCGAAGCGCAAGTGCCCGAACCTCGTCATCCGCCCCGTCCGGTTTGCGGAATACAGAAAATACTCGGCGCTCGCGCGGGAAATTTACGCGCGGTACACCGACCTGATCGAGCCGTTCGGCATAGACGAATGCTGGCTCGACGTCACGCACAGCCGCATTTTCGGCAGCGGGGAGGAGATCGCCGAGCGTATCCGGCGGGAGATCAGAACGGAACTGGGTCTGACCGTTTCGGTAGGGGTCAGTTTCAATAAAGTATTCGCAAAACTTGCGAGCGATCTGAAAAAACCGGACGCCGTGACCGCGGTCGGCCGTGCGGACGTGGAAAAAAAGATCTGGCCTCTGCCCGTTGCGGCTCTGCTGTACGTGGGGCATTCCACAGCGGAGCGGCTGTCGCGCGCGGGGATCCGCACGATCGGCGATCTCGCCGCGGCGGACGTCGGGTTTATCGGCAGATATCTCGGCAAATGGGGGCTTACCCTCTCCGCATACGCCAGGGGAGAAGACGATTCGCCCGTGCGCGGGATGAACGAAAAGTCCGAACTCAAATCGGTCGGCAATTCTCTCACGTACCGCGAAGACGTGACGCGCCCCGAAGACGTGAAGAGGCTTGTCTACGTGCTGAGCGAAAGCGTTGCGGCGAGGCTGAAAGATTCGGGCATGGGCAAGGCGAACACAGTGCACCTTTGGGTGCGCGACAATGCGATGCAGAACTACACTTTTCAGAAAAAAGTGCGCCCGACCGCGCTTTGCGGCGAGATCGCCGAGGCGGCTTTCTCCCTCTTTGCGGGGCAATATAAAGTGGAAAGGCCCGTGCGCGGGCTGGGCGTGACCGTATCGGGATTCGACAAGGGGATCGAACAACTTACTTTCGAAAGCCTGAGCGGCGAATACGACAAAAAGGAGCGCGCGGAACGCGCGGTCGGAGAGATCCGGAAAAAGTACGGATACGCAAAAATTCAGCGCGGGATCATGTACGAAGATAAAACCGCCCTCAACATGAACGTGCGCGGCGAGCGGCTGCGTTCGGGCGATGCGGACGAGGCGCGGAAGGAAACCACGAAAGAAAAAGAGAGCGGCCTGCCCGAAGACGGGGCTGTGCCGACGGACGGTGACTATGAAATATAAACTGAAAGATTTTGCCGCGGATAACGGCCTTACGATGGAAAAGAACGCCTGTTACGGCATTTACGGCGGCTATTACGTACACGTAAAATATTCTCCGCTGGGCAATCCCCGCTGTCTGATCAGCGTGGTCACGCGCGCGGAAGAAAAGAAGGGCGCGCTGGAAAAATTCCTCGCCCGCCACGCGAAGGAGATGCGCCTTGCGGATTTCGGCGTCGTCGGCATCGGGCTGATGGTCGCGCCGAAATTCACCGGCGAGGTGTTCGGCGCGGTCAAGAGCATCCTCGATAAGATCGTGGCACATCTTGCGCGCGAAAAATTCCCCGGGGCGGACGTCTGTCCCTACTGCGGAGAGCCTCTCGACGGAAAGACGGTGCTTATGACCGAATCGGATATCCGTTTCCGCGCGCACGAGCGCTGCTACGGGGCCGCTTATGCCGCGGCGAAGGCGAAAGCGTCTGCCGAACTCAAATCGGATAAAAAGATCCTCGGCCTGCTCGGCGCGCTGCTGGGCGCAGTCCTTGCGGGCGGTATATTCGTACTCATGTATATCTGGTGCCGGTTCGGCGCGATCGCCGCGCTGTTCGCGCCCATCCTTTCCGCCTATTTCTATAAAAAATTCGGCGGAAAGGATACCCCTTTCAAACTGGTGTCCTCGTGTACGCTCGGTACGGCTTCGGTGATCGGCTCGTTTTTGCTCGGCCTCTATATCGACGGAAGGGGCGAGGGCGGCTGGCCGTATGTTTTGGAAAGCCTGAGATCGGACGGGTTCTATCTTACCTTTTTTATCCTGAACATCGTCTTTTCCGTGCTTCTCCTTGCGGGCGCATACATTTACGTGTTCGGCAATTACAAGCGTTCGGAAAAGAACGCCGCTTCCCGCATGAACAGGCTTGACTGAAGGAGGTCTTATATGCTGATCGATTTTCACGCGCACGTATTTCCGGACAGGCTCGCCGCCGGCGCGGTGGCGGGGCTGGCGGCCAGGGCGCATTTTACGCCCTATACAAACGGATCTTTGGCGGATACGCAGCGGATCATGTCCGAACAGGGGGTAGACAGGTTCGTCGCCCTCAACATCGCCGTGTCTCCCAAAACGGAAAGGCACGTCAATGATTTTGCGATCTCCCTTCTCCAATATCCGAACGTGATCCCCTTCGGGTCGGTGCATCCGGACTCGGAGAACGCTCTGTCCGAACTTTCGCGGCTGCAAAAGGCGGGCGTCAAGGGGATCAAATTTCATAACGAATACCAGGGCTTTTTCGTCGATGACGGAAAGGGGATGCGCATCTATGAAGAATGCGTGCGGCTGGGCCTTATCATGCTCTTTCACGGCGGGGCGGACAGGGGCTTTTCCCCGCCCGTCAAAACGCCCCCTGCGCGCATGCGCAAGGTCGCGCAGGCTTTTCCGGAGGGGAAATTCGTCGTCGCGCATCTCGGCGGGCAGGATATGATCGGCGACGCCGTCGAATATCTTTCGGATACGAACGTGATGATCGACGTGAGTTTTTCTTCCCGCACCGCCGCGCCCGATGCGGCGGAGGCGTGCATCCGCGCATTCGGGTTTGACCGCGTGCTGTTCGGCACAGACTGCCCCTGGGATACGCCCGAAAGTACGCTCGCGTTCCTTTCCGGAATGCATTTTACGCAGGAAGAGATGCGCAGGATCTGCGAAAAAAATGCGCTCCGCCTTCTCGGAGAGGGCTGAGCGCGGGATTTTGCCCGAAAAAGCGAAAACAGCATAAATCCGCTTGACAGTTATACGGATATATATTATAATAGTTCCATAATTTTGAAGAGGGAACAAAGATGTCTGAGGGCGACGGCGCGCAAGACGCCGCTCCAAGTCGAATAGAACAGAACCGGGTAATAAAAGGCATAACCGTTTAGGCTATGTCTTTTTGTGCTATAATAAATATAGAGATCAGGAGGTAAATTACAGCACAATTATGGAAACGCAGCAACACAAGCCTTGGCACTCGCTCACCGTTCGCGAAACGGAAGAGATTTTGCACACGAGCGAAGAGGGACTGAGCGATGCCGAGGCGGAGCAACGGCTTGCGGCTTACGGCAAGAACAATCTGAGGCAGAAAAAACCAAAGAGCATCGGCAAGATGATTTTGGAACAGATTTCCGACGTCATGGTGCTCATTCTGATCGCGGCGGCGGTCTTTTCGCTGATCATGCACTTTATCGACGGCGAAGGGCTTGCGGAAGCGATCGTCATCTTTGCGGTCATTGTTCTGAACGCCACGATCGGCGTCATACAGGAGAAAAAGGCGGTCAACGCGCTGGAAGCGCTCAAAAACATGACGGCTCCCACGGCGCGCGTGCTCAGGAACGGGGAGGAGAGCGTCGTCCCCGCGAGCGAACTCGTCCCCGGAGACGTCGTCTATCTTGAAGACGGCGCCATCGTGCCCGCGGATATCCGCATCATACAGGATTCCAATCTGAAAGTGCAGGAAGCGGCCCTCACGGGCGAATCCGTGCCCTCCGAAAAGGACGGCCCGACCGTCCTTCCCGAAGACGCGCCCTTGGGAGACCGCATCAACATGGCGTACAGTTCGTCCATAGTCATGTACGGCAACGCGAAGGGCATCGTGGTCGGCACGGGCATGGACACGGAAGTGGGCAAGATCGCCGATATGCTCGACGAACAGGACGAGACGGATACGCCCATCAAGCGCAAACTCAATTCTGTCGGCAAGGTCCTCAGTCTCGTGGGGCTGATCGTCTGCGTTCTCATCTTTGCCATCGGCCTCATCAACGACGGCTGGGAAGCGTGGGTGGACTACGTGTTCATCGCGATCTCGCTCGCGATCTCGATCATCCCGGAGGGGCTGCCCGCCACGTCGACCATCGTCATGGCGCTGGGCGTACAGCGCATGGCAAAAAAGAACGCGCTGGTCAAAAGCCTGCCCGCCGTAGAGACGCTGGGCAGCGCCACGGTCGTCTGCTGCGATAAAACGGGAACGCTGACGTTGAATAAAATGACGGTCACGCACGTCGCCGTCGGCAGCGATTTCGAGGAGGGGATCGCGACTTCGGTGGACGCGCTCGCATCCAAATACGGGAAAGAGACGTACGGAGATCTCGTTTCCGCCTCCGCGCTGTGCATCAACGCAAAAAAAGACCCCGACAATCCGGGCAACATTCTGGGGGATCCCACCGAAGGCGCGCTCGTGTATTTTGCCGAAAAGTTCGGCGTCGATTCTGAAAAATTCGAAGACGAAAATCCCCGCATGTTTGAACAGCCCTTCGATTCGGACAGAAAGCGCATGTCCGTCATCAATAAAATGCAGGGCGAAAAAGCGTACGTCGCCTATACGAAGGGCGCGGTAGACGAAATGCTGCCCCTTTGCACGAAATTCCAGACGGCGGAGGGCGTGCGCGATATGACGGACGCGGACAGAGAAAAGATCCTCGCCCTCTGCAACAAGATGAGTTCGGAGGCGCTGCGCGTTCTCGGCTTTGCGAAAAAAACGTGGGCGGCCGTCCCCGAAGAAGAGGGCGCGGACGTCGAATACGATATGACCTTTATCGGCGTTACGGGCATGATCGACCCGCCCCGCAAAGAGGTCATCAAGGCGGTGGAGACCTGCCACGAGGCGGGGATCCGCGTCATCATGATCACGGGCGATCATAAGGTCACGGCGCTCGCGATCGCCAAGCAACTGCATATCTTCCGCGAGGGGAACACGGTCATTTCGGGGCAGGAACTCGACGACATGACCGACGAGCAGTTGGACGAAGCGGTGCGCACCTGCGTTGTGTTCGCGCGCGTATCCCCGTCCGACAAACTGCGCATCATCCAGTCGCTCAAACGCACGGGAGAGGTCGCCGCCATGACGGGCGACGGCGTAAACGATTCGCCCGCGCTCAAAGAGGCGGACATCGGCGTCGCAATGGGCATTACGGGCACGGATGTCGCCAAAGACGCGGCGGACATGATCCTTCTCGACGACAATTTCACCACCATCGAATACGCCATCCGGGAGGGCAGGCGCGTATACCGCAATATTCAAAAGGTCATCCAGTTCCTCGTCGCGGGCAACGTGGCGGAGATCCTCATCCTGCTGCTTGCGGTCTGTTTCAACTGGCAGATGCCCATCCTTGCGGTGCATATCCTCCTCATCAACCTCGCCACAGACTCGCTGCCTGCGGTGGCGCTGGGCGTCGATCCCGCAAGCGCGAACATTATGAAGCATAAGCCGGTAAAGAGCGGCACGCTCTTCGAAAAGGGCATGATCTACCGCATCGTGCTGCACGGCCTGTTCATCTGCGCGGCGGCGCTCGCGGCGTATTGGATCGGGATGCTCGTGTACGAGAACCACGACGAAGCGATGACGATGACCTTTATCGTGCTCTCCGTCTCGCAGCTTTCGCACGCGCTCAACCAGCGCTCGAATACCGATTCCATCTTCAAGCGCGGGCAGGGGCACAATAAGTTCCTGATCATTGCGCTGCTTGCGTCGGCGGCGATCATCGCGCTCGTCGTGTTCGTGCCCCCGCTGATGGATCTGTTCGATCTCGTGCACATCGGCTGGAGAGAATGGCTGATCTGTATCGGGCTTTCCCTGTTCCCGCTCGTGGCGGTGGAAATTTCCAAAATATTCATCCGCATTTTCGGTAAAAAAAGGGCGGCAGCGGCGGCATAACGCATTTTTGCGATGCCGTTCCGGGACCGATTTTCCCGTATGCGGAAAAATAAGTTGACAAAATTTCCGTCAGGGGATATAATAAAAACGGAAACAGCAAAGGCGCTGCGGGCAAAGTATATGCGTTGCCGCGCAGCGCTTTTTTCACAAAGAAAAACGCGCCCCGTTGCGGGCAAAGGAGAAGAGAGGATGAAGGTACCCGAAATGTTCGGAGAAAACGTGTTCAATCTGCGCGTCATGCAGGAAAAATTGCCCAAAGACGTCTTCAAATCGCTGAAAAACACCATCGACAGGGGAACGCCGCTGGACGCAAGCGTGGCGGACGTCGTGGCGAACGCCATGAAGGACTGGGCAGTGGAAAAGGGGGCGACCCATTTCACCCACTGGTTCCAGCCGATGACGGGCATCACCGCCGAAAAGCACGATTCTTTTATTTCCCCGACCAAAGACGGCAACGTCATCATGGAACTTTCGGGCAAAGAACTCGTCGTGGGCGAATCGGATGCGTCAAGTTTTCCCAGCGGAGGCGTGCGCGCCACGTTCGAGGCGCGCGGCTACACTTCGTGGGACCCGACATCCTTCGCTTTCATCAAAAACGGCACCCTGTGCATCCCCACCACGTTTATCTCTTACGGCGGCGAGGTGCTGGATAAAAAGACCCCGCTTCTCAAAAGCATGCGCGCGCTGAACGAACAGGCGCTGCGCATCCTGAAACTGTTCGGCAACGACACGGTCAGGCACGTGTTTCCCACCGTGGGGGCGGAGCAGGAGTATTTTCTGATCGACAGAAAAATGTACGACGCGCGCAAAGATCTCGTCTTTTCGGGCAGGACGCTGTTCGGCGCGAAGCCTCCGAAAGGGCAGGAACTGGAAGATCATTATTTCGGACCGATCAAAAAGCGCGTGAGCGATTTTATGAAAGATGTCGACGAGGAACTTTGGAAACTCGGCATCGTCGCCAAAACGGAGCACAACGAGGTCGCGCCTTCCCAGCACGAACTCGCGCCCGTCTTCACCGTGACCAACGTCGCCTCCGACCAGAATCAGTTGGTCATGGAGACGATGAAAAAAGTCGCCTCCAAGCACGGCCTTTACTGCCTGCTGCATGAAAAGCCGTTCGCGGGCATCAACGGTTCGGGCAAGCACAACAACTGGTCTATGAGCACGGAAAAGGGCGTCAACCTGCTCGATCCCGGCTCTACGCCCGCCGAAAACGGGCAGTTCATGCTCTTTCTGGTCGCCGTCATCAAGGCGGTGGACGAATATCAGGATCTTCTGCGCCTGTCTGTTGCCAGCGCGGGCAACGATCACCGCTTGGGCGCAAACGAGGCGCCGCCCGCCATCGTCTCCGTATATATCGGAGAAGAGTTGGCGGAGATCCTCGACTCGATCGAAAAGGGCGTCAAATATTCCGGCAAAGCCAAACAGGTGATGAAACTGGGCGTGGACACGCTTCCCGAATTCCCCAAGGACACGACGGACAGAAACCGCACCTCGCCCTTCGCGTTTACGGGCAACAAATTCGAATTCAGAATGCCCGGTTCCACTTTTTCCATCGCGGGCCCGAATATCATGATCAATACCATCGTCGCGGACGTTCTGCGCGAATTTGCGGACGAATTGGAAAAAGCGGAAGATTTCCATGCGGCGCTGCACGCCCTCGTGGTCAGGACCATCAAAAAGCACAAACGCATCATCTTCAACGGCAACAACTATTCGGAAGAGTGGACGAAAGAGGCTGCAAAGCGCGGGCTGATGAACCTGCGCAACACCGCCGAAGCGCTTCCGCACTTTGCCGACAAAAAGAACATAAAACTGTTCGAACGCAACCACGTATTCACCGAGCGCGAGGTCCGTTCTCGCATGGAGATTATGCTCGACAATTACTGCAAGGTCCTCGCCATCGAAGGCCTCACGATGATCGAGATGGGCAAAAAGGATATATTCCCCGCGGTCAACGCATACATTCTGGAACTTGCGGACGTCATTTCCAAAAAGAAAGCGCTCTGCCTTGCGTCGAAGGCGGAAGAGGAACTTGCCGCAAAACTTTCCGCGGCAAACGAGGCGATGTACGCAAAAGCGGGGGAGATCGAAAAGATCCTCATCGAACTCAAAGAATGCGGCGGCGCGCGCGAAGCGGCAGAATTTGCGGCGGAAAAACTCGTGCCCGTCATGCAGGAGATGCGCGCCTATGCGGACGAGATGGAACTTTGCACCGCAAAAAAATACTGGCCGTTTCCCACGTACGGAGACATTTTGTTCAGCGTCTGAAAAGTCCGAAAAGTATAAAAAAGGAGAGAGCCGTCGTTCGGCTCTCTCTTTTTTGCATTAAAATGCCGGAAGAGGCGGTCAGTCTTTTTCTTTTTTGTCCCCGTCCTCTCCTTTCTTATTTTCGTCCTGTTTTTCCTCGCCGATCTTGTCGCGCAGGCGGGGGAATGCCCGCACCAATCGGCTGTTTTCTATTTTTTTGCGCAGGGCCGCGCTCTTTTCTGCCGATTTTGCTTTGAGTCCGGCGACCTTTTCGCTGCCCTTTTCCTTGATGTGTTCCGCGGCGTTTGCGCCCTTTGCGGTAATGCCCGAAAGCACGCCCCCGATCGCGTCCGAGCCGATGCGCAAAACGGCGTTGATCTTTTCAAGTTCTTTATATCTTTTGCCCAGCGCGGAGATCTGCAGAAGGGTAAACACGATATCGACGATCAGCGTCCCCGCCGCAATGCCGAGAAGAATATACCCGACGGTGAGCGGGATCTTTGAAATCAGCGCGTCGAGCGCGGGCTGGACCGCATAGACGACGATCAGGCAAAGCCCGCCCCAAAGCAGAGACATTTCCGGGCAAACGTATCCCATCAAATTGAATTTTCTCGTGCTGTAATCCCACCATTTGCGATGAAAAACTTTTTCGAGCACGAATCCCGTTATAAATTCGATCGCGGAACACAGGAGCGCCGCGCACAGAAAAACCAGCCAGAACTGTCCCTTCAGCGGGGTCAAAAGGAGAAGAACGGCGGTCGCGCCGACGCCGTAAATGGGGCATACGGGGCCGTTCAGAAAACCGCGGTTGACGAACTTGCCCGTTTTGAGGGTCGCGAACACGACTTCCGAACACCATCCGAGAAAAGAGTATAAAAAAAAGAGCGCGGCAATTTCGTAGAGGCTGAAAGAGCCGATCATGATTTCCGCCATGGCATATCCCTCCGCCCGTATTATATCACAGAGCGCCGAAAAAGACAACGGATGAAAAAAGAATGCGCCTTCCTTTCCGAAAAGTTGCGAAATTTGCCGCATATTGCTTTTCACGGGCGAAAAAATAATGTATAATATAAGTTGTGAAAAAAGTGCCGCGGCGCGGCGAAGCAAAAAAATCAAGCGAGGATCATAAAATGTTGGAATCTATCGTCGGTATCAACTGGGGAGACGAGGGCAAGGGCCGCATGGTCGATCTTTTGTCCAAAGATTACGATATCGTTTGCCGTTATCAGGGCGGCAACAACGCGGGGCATACCGTCATCAACGATAAGGGGAAATTTATTCTCAATCTCCTTCCTTCGGGCATTTTGCGCGAAGACGTCGTATGCGTCATGGGCCCCGGAATGGTCATCGACATCAAACATCTTGCGGGAGAAATGAAAAAACTGCGCGAGGCGGGCATCCGCATCTCGCCCGACAATCTGAAGATCAGCGACAGGGCGGTGATCACCATGCCGTACAACGTGCAGCAGGACTGCCTGGAAGAAGAGCGCCTTGCGGATAAAAAATTCGGTTCCACAAAGCGCGGGATCGCGCCCGTCTATGCGGATAAATATCTCAAAAAGGCGTTCCGTATGGGAGAACTGCTCAATCCCGTTCTTCTGAAAAAGCGCATTCCCGACATCGTCGAATGGAAAAACCTGACGCTGGTCAACGCATACGGCGCCGCGCCCGCCACAGTGGAAGAGATCGAGGCGTACTTTGAGGAATACGGCGCGCCGCTCAAAGAGTATATCTGCGATACGGGGCTGTATCTGAATCAGGCTGCGGCCGAGGGCAAAAACATCATGTTCGAGGCGCAGTTGGGCGCGCTTCGCGACATCGATTTCGGCATTTACCCCTATACGTCGTCCTCTTCGACCATCGCGGCTTACGCGCCGATCGGGGCGGGCGTGCCCAACCTGAAACTGAGCAAGACCATCGGCATCATGAAGGCGTACTCCTCCTGCGTGGGCGAGGGCCCCTTTACCGCCGAATATTTCGGGGAAAAGGCGGAAAAACTGCGCGAGGCGGGCGGAGAATACGGCGCCGCTACGGGCAGGCCGAGAAGGGTAGGTCCCTTCGACGTGGTCGCCTCCAAATACGGCATCCGCTGCCAGGGTGCGGACGAGATCGCGCTGACGAAACTCGACGTCCTTTCCGGACACGAAGAGATAGAGGTGTGCGAGGCGTACGAACTGAACGGAAAGATCCTGACCGAATTTCCCTTCACCGACGTGCTCGACGACTGTAAACCCGTATTCAAAAAGATGAAGGGATGGAACAGCGACATTTCCGCTTGCAGGAAAAAGGAAGATCTTCCCAAGGAAGCGCTCGATTATATCCGTTATATCGAACGCGCCTGCAACTGCAAGATCCGCTACGTTTCCGTCGGGGCGGAAAGGGACGCATATATCGAAATGTAATTTTTCGGGGCGGTGATCTGGTTGCGCGGCGATAAGAAAAAGATACTCGTGTTTTCCGAATCGGAGGAACTTTCCGCAAGGACGGACGCGCTTCTTTGCGAGCGCGGGTTTTCCGTCCGCCTCGTTTCCGGTCTCTCCGAGGCGGAAGCGTGCAGCGCAGAGACGGACGCGGCCGTTCTTTTCATGCCCAAGCCGGAAGAAAAATTCGTCCGCCTTGCCGCGCGCATGTCGGTGCAGTCGAGCGCGGGCATCATTGCCGTCGTACGGGCGGAATACGCGCCCCGCGCGGAAGAAAGCCTGGACGGGCTGGGCGTCGTGCTTTTGACGCTTCCGCTCAACGCGAAACTGTTCGTGCAGGCGCTCGACGTCGCCGTAAAAATGAGCGAACGCCTGCGTGCCGTGAACGGCGAGCGGGCGAAACTGGAAAGCGTCATCGGCGATCTCAAACTGATCGACCGCGCGAAATGCACGCTCGTGCGATATCTCAACATGACGGAATCGGACGCGCATAAATTTATCGAAAAGCAATCGATGAACAGGCACCTTCCCAAGCGGGAGATCGCTTTGGAGATCCTGAAAACGTACGAAAGTTGACGTATTTTTCGCGCCGCGGTTCATTCCGCGGCTTTTTTGAACGGTTTTGTTCCCGCGCGCGGATGTCGCGTTTAAGAAAGGGGAACAGGGTGCATAATCGTGCGGTACGGTTGCAAACTGAAAGTACCGGCGGTCCGTTCGGCGGGCCGCGTCATGTCAGGGGGAAAATCGAAATAAATTATACGGAGTGTCATAAAAATGGAAAGAGGGCTTCTGACCCCGCTTAAATTGCTCAGAAGGCAGGTCTTCGTCGAGATGGCGCGCGTCGCCTTCGAGACGGACAAAAAGGATTTGAAGGACGCCATCGAGGCGGTCCCTTACAAGATCACGCCGGGCGACAGGCCGCTGTACCGCGAAAGCATCTGGAGGGAGCGCGCGATCTGTTCCGAGCGCGTGCGCCTCTCCATGGGGCTGAGCCTGCGCCCCGAGGACGTGCCCGTGCATATCACGAGCGGCCTGTCCGAAAGCGATATCGCGGATAAATACTACGAACCGCCCCTCATGCAGGTCATTCCTTCCGCCTGTGCGGCGTGCTCGCCGAACAAGTACAAGGTTACGGACAACTGCCGCGGCTGCGTCGCGCATCCCTGTACGGCGGTGTGTCCGAAAAACTGCATCTCTCTCGTGAACGGAAGGGCCGTCATAGACGAAAGCGTCTGCATCAAATGCGGCAGGTGCAAAAAAGTGTGCCCGTATGACGCGATCGCGCACCATACCCGCCCCTGCGCGGAAGCGTGCGGCGTAAAGGCCATCGAAAGCGACGATCTGGGCAGGGCGAAGATCAACAGCGACAAATGCGTTTCCTGCGGCATGTGCATGGTCAACTGTCCCTTCGGCGCCATTGCCGACAAATCGCAGTTTTTCCAACTGATCCGCGCATTGCGGCGGGGAGACAGCATCGTCGCCGAAGTCGCGCCGGCCTACGTCGGGCAGTTCGGCGACAAGGCGACGCCCGGCAAACTCAAGGCGGCGCTGATGGAACTCGGGTTCAAGGACGTCTTCGAGGTCGCGCTCGGGGCGGATATCGGCGCGGCGACAGAGGCGGAGCACTATGCGGAGAAGGTCGCAACGGGAGAACAGCCGTTCATGCTCACCTCCTGCTGCCCCGCGTGGGCGATGCTGATCAGGCGGTATTTCCCCGAATCGGCGGACAAGATATCCAACACGCTCACGCCCATGGTCGCCACCGCGCGCACGATCAAAAAGAAATACCCCGATTCGCGCGTAGTGTTTATCGGTCCGTGCGCGGCGAAAAAATTGGAGGCTTCCCGCCGTTCCGTCAGAAGCGACGTGGATTTCGTCATCACTTTCGAGGAACTTTCGGCGATTTTCGAAGCGAAGGGGATGGATTTCGAGACCTTCGACAAGACGGCGGACATGAACGACGCGACGGGCGCGGGCAGGGGATACGCCGTTGCCGGCGGCGTCGCGGGGGCGATCGAAAAATGCGTCGCCGCCTATCATCCCGAAGTGAAGGTGGACATTCAGCACGTAGAGGGGCTGGAAGACTGCCGCAAGATCCTGTTACTGGCAAAAATGGGCAAACTCAACGGCGCGCTCATCGAGGGGATGGGATGCCCCGGCGGCTGCGTTGCGGGCGCGGGGACGAATATTCCCATCGCACGGGCGAGTGCCCTCGTCAAAAAGACGGTCGATTCCTCTTCGCAGCAGATCCCGCCCGAAGGACTTGCGGAAATCAGGCTGGATTGACGGAATTTTGAAGAAAGGAGCGCCGTTGCCGAAAATTTTCCGCATAAGCCGCTTGACAACGCCCGACTTTTTTGATATGATAACTTTACAGTAAACGCATTGACGGGGAGGAGTACCCGCTTTCGGGATGCAGAGAAAGAGGCGGTCGGTGAAAGCCTCTGCGAAGAGAGCGGCGAAGGTAGCCCCCGAGCGGCGGATCGAAAGGCGCCCCGCGCCGAGTAGTCTCCGACGGCGATTCCCGCCGTTATCGGGGAAGCCGATGCGGATTTTTTGCCGCGATCGGGCAGAGTGCGGAAAATATTTTTCCGAATGCAGGTGGTAACGCGGTCGATCGATCGCCCTGAACGGCTTATGCGCCGTTCGGGGCGTTTTTTATACGCACGGAAAAAGCGTGCGATTTACGGAGGTTGTTATGAAAATAAAGGGAACGCAGTTATTCGTCAAAGCGCTCGAAGCGGAGGGGGTGGATACCCTGTTCGCCTATCCGGGCGGCATGGCGATCGATCTTTTCGACGCGCTTTACGGCGTGAATTCGTTCAACGTCGTCCTGCCCCGCCACGAACAGGGGCTGGTGCACGCGGCGGACGGGTACGCCCGCGCGACGGGCAAAACGGGCGTTTGCCTCGTCACGAGCGGTCCGGGAGCGACAAATCTCGTAACGGGCATCGCGACCGCCAATTTTGACAGCGTGCCCCTCGTCTGCTTTACGGGTCAGGTCCCCACGAACCTGATCGGCAACGACGCCTTTCAGGAGGTGGATATCGTCGGGATCTGCCGCAGTATCTGCAAATATGCCGTAACGGTGCGCCGCCGCGAAGATCTCGGCCGCATCATCAAAGAGGCGTTTTATATCGCCAGAACGGGCAAACCCGGGCCGGTCGTCGTGGACTTTCCGAAAGATATCCAGCAGGCACTCGGTTCGGACGAATATCCGTCCGAAGTTTCCATGCGCAGTTACAAGCCCTCCACGGGCGTGCACATGGGGCAGTTGAAAAAGGCGGCGGAAATGCTCGCTTCCGCAAAGCGCCCGCTCTTTCTCATCGGCGGCGGCGTAAATGTCTCCCGCGGCGGAGCGGCTCTGCTTTCCGTGCTCGAAAAGGCGAAGGTCCCCGTGGTTACTACGGTCATGGGCAAAGGCGCGATCCCGACCGATCATCCGTACTATCTCGGGAATATGGGCATGCACGGCTGCGCGGCGGCAAACATCGCCGTTTCCGAAAGCGATCTGCTCTTTTCGGTGGGCACACGTTTCAACGACCGTATCACGGGTAAAATCGAGGAGTTTGCCAAGGGGGCGAAGATCGTGCATATCGACATCGACGCCGCCTCCATCTCGCGCAATATCGTCGTAGACGTCCCGATCGTTGCGGATGCGCGCGAGGCGCTCGCAAAGCTTGCCGAAATTTTGCCCGCACAGCGTCACGATACCTCGGAATGGCTGGAAAAACTCGTCTCGGTCAAAAAGGAAAGGCCGATCGTGCAGGACGGCGCGGGCGCGCTCACGCCCAAAGACGTGATCGACGAGATCAACCGCCGCTACCGCGACGTGATCGTCACCACGGACGTGGGCCAGAATCAGATGTGGACGACGCAGTTTTTGGAACTGAAGGGCAACAGCAAACTGATCACTTCCGGCGGGCTGGGTACGATGGGATTCGGCCTTCCCGCGGCGATCGGGGCGAAACTCGGGCGTCCGGAAATGCCCGTCGTATGCGTTTCGGGCGACGGAGGATTTCAGATGAACGAACAGGAACTTGCCACCGCCGTCTGTCAGGAGATCCCGGTCACCGTCTGCATCCTGAACAACTCATATCTGGGCAACGTGCGGCAGTGGCAGGAGATGTTTTACGGCGGCAGATATTCCTGCACCTGCCTCAGAAAACGCAAAAGTTGTGCCGATTGGTGTTCCGACCCGAATGCGGAATGCCCGCCGTATATCCCCGATTTTGTAAAACTTGCCGAAAGTTACGGTATCGAGGGGATCCGCGTCGATCGGAAAGAAAAGATCAAAGAGGCATTCGACAGGGCGGAACGGAACAAAAACGCGCCCACTCTCATCGAATTTATCATCGACCGCGAAAGCAACGTGCTCCCCATGGTCCCGGGCGGCAACGCGCTTTCCGAAATGGTCACCGAATTTAAGAAGGAGGGGAAATAATGGACTCGACCGCAAGAAAGAGGTGGATCTCTCTTTACGTGGAGAACGACGTAGGCGTATTGGCGAAGATCGCGGGGCTGTTTTCCGGCAAATCGTATAACCTTCTCAGCCTGACGGTGGGCGAAACGGAGGATCCCACCGTCTCGCGCATGACGATCAGCCTGATGGGCGACGACAAGACCTTCGAACAGATCAAAAAGCAACTCAACCGCAGCGTCGAGGTCATCAAGGTGCTCGATTTCACCGACCTTCCCATTCATAAAAAAGAGATCCTGTTCATCAAGATCCACTCCCTGAAAAAGGACGAGATGGAAGAGGTCTTCCGCTCGGCGTCCGTGTTCGGCGTCAGCGTTTCCGATTACGATAAATCCAGCGTGATTTTGGAGAGCGTCAAGACGGAATCGGAAAACGAAGACGTTCTGAAATATTATAAAAAATATTACCTTTCCCGCATGGAAGCGGTGCGCGGCGGCGCGGTCGCCGTCGAATCGGTCAGCAAAAGCGACCGCTGAAGGAGCAGGGCATGCGCAGGATCCTGACCTATATCGCCGGTGCGAAAAAAGAATATTGCGAGGATGCGATCTATGCGGACGAGCGCACGGCTTTCGTCCTCGACGGCGCGACGGGCATCACGGGACAGCGTGTCACGGACGCGCCCAGCGACGCGGCTTGGTTCGTGCGCCGTTTCCGCGCATATCTGATCTCCGCGCTGGAAGGGGATGAGCAGATCCTTTCCCTTTTGCGGCGCGGAACGCGCGCGATCGGGGCCGAATTTCTCCGCTTTCCGGGCGCGGATCGGGTGGAGGATAAGCCATCCGCCGTCCTTTCCGTCGTTCGCGAGCGGAAGGGCTTTCTCGAATATTACTCGCTGGGTGACACGGAGATCGTGATCCGCAAAAAGAGCGGAGAGGTCGTCACCCTGCTCGACAGCCGCCTCGTCGATCTCGACAACAGGAATTTCGCGCGCATGAAAGAGATTGCAGAAAGAACGGGCAAGACGATCCGCGAAGCGTTTTTCGACGTGTTTCCCTATATTCTGGAAAACCGCAAAAAGATGAACACGCCCGACGGCTACTGCGCGCTGTCGCACACGGAAGCGGGGCTGGATACCGCGCTGCAGGGCAGGATCCCCCTCGAAGAGGTGCGGGATCTGATGCTTTTTTCCGACGGCTTTGCAGAGATTTACGATCTGTTCGGGCTGTACGAATCGCCCGAACAGATGATAGAGGACGTATCGGCAAACGGGATCGTGCCCGCGATCAGGCGCCTGCATGCCGCACAGGATGCGGATCCCGACTGCGAAAGATTTGTGCGGAACAAACTGCGCGACGATATTTCCGTGATCTATGCGCAAATATAAAGACCTTTGTCTGCATTTGGGAAAAATAAGATCCCGCAGAGCGATGCTCTGCGGGATCTGTCTTTCGCGCGGGATCACGCGAATTGGCTGTTATAGAGCGCCGCATATGCGCCGCCCTTTGCGAGCAGTTCTTTATGCGTACCCTGTTCGATGATATTGCCGCTTTCCATGAACAGGATGCAGTTCGCGTCGCGGATGGTAGAGAGCCTGTGCGCGATCACGAAACTCGTTCTGCCGCTCATCAGTTCCTGCATCGCCACGCCCGCTTCGCCCTCGCTCAGCATTTCCGCCGCGAGCGTGGGTATAATGAGCGCGCCCGCCACGTCTACGATGAGCAGAAAGATGGTGAGAATGCAGAGTTTCCAATGCGGCTTCAAAAAACGTAAAATCAGTCTCATACATACTCCTTGTTCTGAAGATATTTTTATATAAAATGCTACCGGAGGGCGTAAAAAAAGGGTGCACCCGATCGCTTTTACACAATCGGGCGCACCCGTATCTTATCAACCGTTGCGGCTGCGGCCGCAAGTTCTCCGATAAACACTTATTTTTGTCGTTTGGCCGATCTCTCGGTCCGAACAGGGGTGATTATACAGGATATAAATTTGAATGTCAACGATAGAAAGGCACTTTTTTCATTTTTTTTATAATTTTTTCAAGCGGTAAAAAAAGGAGAGAAAAAAGGCGCCCCGTTTGGCGGAGGCGCCTTTTTTGCATGCCGGCACGTCCTGCCGCATGCGTTCGGCTTTATACATTGAAACGGAAGAGGACCACGTCGCCGTCTTTGATGACGTAATCTTTGCCCTCCGAGCGCACTTTGCCTTTCTCTTTGGCGGCGTTGTAGTTGCCGCATTCGAGCAGCGTCTGCCAATCGACGACTTCTGCGCGGATAAATCCCTTTTCAAAGTCGGTGTGTATTTTGCCCGCTGCCTGCGGCGCCTTCGTGCCCTTCTCGATCGTCCATGCGCGCGTTTCCTTTTCTCCGGCGGTCAGGTAACTGATCAGCCCCAGCAGGGAATAGGACTTTTTGATCAACCGCGCTAGTCCGCTCTCTTTCAGGCCGAGTTCTTCCAGAAACATCTGCGCTTCGTCGGGGGGCAGTTGCGAAAGTTCTTCTTCCGTCTTTGCGCAGATCACGAGCACTTCCGACCCCTCTTTGGCGGCAAACGATTCCACCTCTTTCACGTAAGTCAGATCGGCATCCTCTTTGCCCATATCCTTTTCGGATATGTTCGCGGCATAGATGACGGGCTTTGCGGTGAGCAAAAACAGGTTCCGCATGTATTCCTTTTCCTCATCGGAAAGGTCCATCGTCCTCGCGCACTGTTCCTTGCCGAGATGGTCGAGCACCCTTTGCAGGAATTCCGCCTCCGCGAGGAATTTTTTGTCTCCTCCCTTGGCGGAATTTTTTGCGCGGTCCAGTCTCTTTTGTACCGACTCCATGTCCGCAAGGATGAGTTCGAGGTTGATGGTCGTAATATCCCGGACGGGATCGACGGAATTTTCGACGTGCGTCACGTTTTCGTCGTCGAAACAGCGCACGACGTGCACGATCGCGTCCACTTCGCGGATATGAGACAAAAATTTATTGCCCAGCCCTTCGCCCCTCGACGCGCCCTTTACGAGGCCCGCGATGTCCACGAATTCGATGACGGCGGGGGTGATCTTTTTGCTGTCATAAAGAGCGGCCAGTTTTGCCAGCCGTTCGTCGGGCACGGCTACGACGCCCACGTTCGGCTCTATCGTGCAGAACGGGTAATTTGCGGCTTCCGCGCCGGCATGCGTGATCGCGTTGAACAGAGTGGATTTGCCCACGTTGGGCAGACCTACGACACCGAGTTTCATCTTGCAATTTCCTCAAAACAGATTTGAAAACTCCTATCATTATAATACAAATTTCAAAATATTCAAAATAAAAGGCGCCCGAAACGCGAAAAAGTTGTCAAAATTGCGAAAATATGATAAACTGAATCGGAAATAAAAGGAGTATCGCCATGGATTTCAAGAGATATATCGCGGGTAAAATCAAAGCGGGGGATCTGAGCGAAGGGGAGATATACGATCTTCTCGCTCTGCCGCCGAACACGGAGATGGGAGATTTCGCGCTTCCCTGTTTCCGCCTTGCCAAAACGATGCGCAGATCTCCCGCGCTGATCGCGGAGGAGATCGCCGCCGCATATCCGAAAGACGAGATCGTCAGCGGCGTATCCGCCGTCAACGGCTACGTCAATTTCAGGATCGACCGCGCTTTTTGGGCAAAAGAGACGCTGGAAAGAGTGCTTTCCGAAGGGGAGCGGTACGGCTCTTCCGACGAGGGCGCCGGCAGGGTCGTCTGCATCGATTATTCTTCGGTAAATATCGCAAAGCCCTTTCACATCGGGCATCTTTCCACGACTGTTCTCGGAAGCGCGCTGTACAAATTGCACCGTTTTTTAGGTTATAAACCGGTCGGGATCAACCATCTGGGCGATTACGGCACACAGTTCGGCAAACTCATCAGCGCCTACAAGCGCTGGGGCTCGAAAGAAGAGGTCGAAAAGGGAGGCCTGCGCGCCCTCAACGCGCTCTACGTGCGTTTTCACGAAGAGGCGGAAAAGGACGGATCTCTCAACGACGAGGCGCGCGCTTTTTTCAAAAAAATCGAGGACAAGGACGAGGAGAGCCTCGCGCTCTTCGAGTGGTTCAAAGAACTGACCCTCAAAGAGGTGGGCAGGATATACGACCTTTTGGACGTACATTTCGACAGTTGGGCGGGCGAAAGTTTTTATAACGACAAGATGGCTCCCGTCATCGAAGAATTGGAACAAAAGGGCCTGCTGGTCGAAAGCGAAGGGGCGAAGATCGTCGATCTTGAAGCGTACGGCATGCCTCCGTGCATCATTCTGCGTTCGGACGGCGCCTCGCTGTACGCCACGCGCGACATAGCCGCGGCCATCTACCGCAAAAAGACGTACGATTTTTATAAATGTCTCTACGTCGTGGCCTATCAGCAGAATCTTCATTTCAAACAGTTTTTCAAGGTTTTGGAACTGATGGGCAAGGAGTGGGCGAAAGATCTGGTGCATGTCGCCTACGGCATGGTCTCTCTCGAAGACGGATCCATGTCTACCCGCAAGGGCAAAGTCGTCTACCTGTCCGACGTCATCGACAAGTGCGTTTCCAAAGCGCTCTCCATCATTACGGAAAAAAATCCCGCGCTTGAAAACAAAGAGGAGACAGCCAAAACGGTCGGCGTGGGCGCGGTCATTTTCGGAGCCCTGTATAACAGCAAGATCAAGGACATCACCTTTTCTTACGATAAGGTGCTCAATTTCGAGGGAGAGACCTCCTGTTACGTGCAGTATACCTGCGCGCGGGCGAACAGCGTGCTGGAAAAGGGCGGCGTGCCCGAAGTGTACGAAGCGGACGATATCTGCCCGCAGGAATTCGAACTGGTCAAAACGCTGGCAGATTTTCCCTCCGTCCTCAAAGACGCGCTCGCAAAGTACGAGCCCAGCCTGGTGGCGCGCTATGCCGTCGACCTTGCGCAGCGTTATAATAAATTTTATTTCGACTGCAAGATCCTCGGCGCCGAAGAAAAAGAGCGCAATTTCCGCCTCGCTCTGACAAAGGCGACGCTGACCACGCTCAAAAACGCGCTTTCCCTGCTCGGGATCGGCGTGCCGGAGAAGATGTAACGCGGCGCGGCGTCTTTTCCCGGCGTGCATTTCAAACATTGGTTATTCAGGACTGATATATGCTGAAAGCGGTTTTATTCGATCTGGACGGTACGCTGCTCGACACCCTTCCCGATCTTTGCGCCTGCATGAACGAGGCGCTCGAAAAATTCGGCTATCCGCCGATCACGATAGAGCAGACGAAAAAATACGTCGGGAACGGCGGCAGGCTCTTTGCCGAACGCTCTCTGCCGGAAAGCGCGCGCGCCCGAACGGACGAATTTTATGCCGAATACTGCAAAATTCACGTTTCGTGCGGCAATCTCCGCACGAAATTGTATCCTTTTGAAGAGGAGTGCCTGTCCGCCCTCAGATCCCGCGGGATCAGACTTGCCGTCGTCACGAACAAATCGCAGGCGGCGGCGGACGTATTGAAGGACACCCTTCTGAAACCGTTTGCGTTCGATGCGGTGCTGGGCAACCGCGTCGGGCTGCCCGTCAAACCGGATCCTGCGGGCGCCCTGCTCGTTCTGAAAGAATTGGGCGCGGCCCCCTCCGAGGCGGCGTTTGTGGGGGACGGGGAAACGGACGTACAGACGGCAAAAAACGCGGGCATGCGGTCGGTGAGCGTGCTGTGGGGATACCGTTCCCGACAGGAACTGGCCGAGGCGGGCGCGGAGCGCTTTGCAACAGATTACAGGCAACTTGCGGAAATTCTTCTTTCCATGCGATAATTTTTGCAAAACGGTTGTGCCGGCGCAGTTTTCGGGGTATAATATGGATAAGATCACAACGGGAGGTAACAGAGTGATGAAATTTTACAAATGCATGCATTGCGGAAACGTGGCGGTCAAGGTGCACGATGCGGGCGTACCTTTGGTCTGCTGCGGAGAAAAGATGAAAGAACTGATCGCGGGCGAGTCGGACGGCGCGGCCGAAAAACACGTGCCCGCGTATTCGGAAAACGGCGGCCGCGTTCTTGTCGAGGTGGGCAGCGTCGCGCATCCGATGACGGAAGAGCATTCCATCAATTTTATCGCGCTTGAAACGAAAAAAGGGTACCAGATCGCATACCTTCGCGCCGGGGAAAAACCGGAAGCGGAATTTTCCGTCGTTTCCGGAGACGAAGTGGTCGCCGTGTACGCTTACTGCAACCTGCACGGGCTGTGGAAAGCCTGAACTCGACCGACAGAAAAAAAGATAAAGATGCGGAAAACTTCCGCAATTCCGATAGGGGATGATCTCAAAAAAACAAGTATAGCGCACCATACCTTACAAGCAGGGCAGTGCGCTTATTTATTTTACTTTTAAAGTTATTTGTTTTATAATATCGAAAGATAATCAGTAAATTAGAGGAGGGGGACGATGCTTATTGCGGAGAAAAACAAGCGTATAGACTTCAATGTAATCGGGTACGAATTTCCACATGAAAAACCATCGAAAAAAGAATTTAATTATGAAGCCAATTGGCTAAATTTGGAAATTAATTATCACGATGAAAAAAAGGACAAAACGTATACCGATAATTGTTTATTGACATATGAATTGTCTGATTTGATAAATGTTTTTCAGAAAGTTATCAATGGGAATGAAAATAGTTATATATCGGATTTTATGGAGCCGTATTTATCTATTTGCATCACAAATGTCGACGAATTTATTATTTTTGTTTTTTCCTTCGTTTATGATACAAGTGGAAGTAAATGGTCTAAAATTTCAATCACCGCCAAATGGACAATGTCGGAAGCCAAAGAAAAAGTGAAGGAATTAAAAGATATGGAACTGAAATTTCCAGAACGCTAAATTACAATTTATCTGCAACGAAAATCGCGAAGAATCTCAAAATTCTTCGCGATTATTATTTCCCTATGGGAATTGCGATTTTTCCGCATCTTTTTTATTTTCCGGTCATTTCATTTTCATGGCGGGAAATCTCCGCTTCATAAAAGCGTCGTCGAAAACCCTGTCGATCCATTCCCCGATAAAGGTCGCCGCGGCGGTCCCCTCCGCACGGGCGGAATAACGTATCAGCGCCGACACGGTCACCATCCAATCGATCGCAATGACGCAAAACAGTACGATCGCGGCGATCTTCATCGCCTTTTTCGGAAAAGTCTCCAGCCAGTTGTCGAGCGGCCTGTACACGATATAGATGACGGCAAGGCACAGCAGCCCCCAAAAGATCATGTAGGGGACGGTCGTCCTCCCGTTGATGTTCAGAAATTTGTGCGAGTAATTCCACGACCTCGTTCCGAGCACGGCTTCTTCGAGAAAACTCAGTATGTATTCGACCAGCCCGCCGCCGAGCGAACCGATCAGAAAGACCTGCCACCACTTTTTTCTGCTTTTCAAAAGCAGGATGATGACGACCGCGCCCACACCGTATACGAAGTTGAAGGGGGTAAAAATGCTCCCGTTGCAGAAAACGAACCCGCGCCCCCTGAAAAGGTTGAGCAGCGTTTCCCATACCGTTCCCACAAGTCCGCCCAGAACATAGAGGAAGACCGCTTTGGAAAATGTCATTTTGCCGGACGGTTCTTCTCTTCCCTCCGATTGGGGCAAAAGCCGCAGAAAAGCGGAGGGCAGACGGATGTTCCGCGCGAGCAGATATCTTTTTTTCAGTAATTTATTTTTCCGCGCCCATTCCGCCCGGGTGTCTGTGTGCCGCTGCGTCTTCAAACATCTCCTCCATTTTGTCGATGCACTTGTCGATGCGGAAACGCTCCGCATATTCGACGTACTTATCTTTCAGTTCCTGCCGTATTTCGGGGTGTTCGATCATAAAATCGATCTTGCGCGCAAGGTCGGCCGTGTTGCCGGAACGGTAGATGTTGTGTTCGGTAAGCGCAAAAAAGCGCGCCGCCGACATGGCGCTGTCCGCAATGATCGGCACCAATCCGCACGTGATCGCCTCTGCGCAGGCGATGCACTCGATCTCCGCATAAGAGGGGTGCACGTATAAGTCGCATCGGTTGATCAGTTCGACGAGTTCGTCCTTTTTATAAAAGTTGATCACGGGCGGGTTTTTCAATTTTCTGCCCGCGCGGCGGAGTTTGTTTTCCAAAGGCCCCAGCCCCGCAACGACGATCTGTATGCGGTCCGCGTATTTCGATTTTGCGACCGCCTTGATCAGGTGCGCCTGCCTCTTTTCTTTGGTCAGCCTGCCCGTCGTAAGGATGCAGAACTTGTCCGCCCATTCGGCAGGTTTTTCCGCCTGTTTCGGCTGAAAAACGGGATCGACACCGTTGGAAATGACGCGCATATCCGCCGTGTATCCGTGCGCTTTCAGTTTATCCGCGATAAACTGCGTGGGGCAGTGGATATAACCGGCATAGCGGTAAATATGCTTGTAAAAATTTTTATAGATGCATTTGTTTACCGTGCCGCTCTTTTGCAGTCCGAAATGGCTGCTCACATTTTCGGGCTGTACGTGGAAAGCGGTCGTAAAGGGGACGTTCCGTTCGCGGCAGATGCGCACGGCCGCCCTTCCGAGCGCGAAGGGCATCAGGATATGCACCACGTCGCTGTCCGCGATGACTTTGTTCAAAAGTTCTTCGTCCGGTTTACCCAGTTCCACGCCGTTCTTTTTGACGTAATTGTTGAATATTTTGAAATCGTATTTTTCGACCCCGTAGTAACCGTCTTCCGACGATTCGCTCGGCGAAACGACTTTTACTTCGTGACCGCGCGCTTTAAGATTGTTGATCAATCGTTTGACGGTGATCGTCGTACCGTTGTTTTCTTCTCCGAGTACGTCCGAAACGATGGTGATTCGCATATCTGACTCCATGGTTGAATTTTAGATACTATGCATTATATAGTATTCCTGAATGAACGATATGTCAAGCGTTTGAGAGGAAAAAAGCGGAAAAGAAAGCATTTTTTGTATTCATTGCTTCGATTCCGAGAAGGAGAGGGCGTCTTTTCCCTTTCGGATCATTTCCCCGCATCTGTCCAGAACGGACTCGAGCGTGACGGATTTATCCGAACGCAGCCATTCCACGAACGTGTCCAGCGTACCGGAAACGATAAAGCGGATCACATAACGGTAATATCCGTCGCTGTTCGGGTAATCGTGAATGAATTCGTTGCAGGTGCGTTCGGTAAATGCGTTTTTCAGGTCGTTCATAAATTCGAGCGATTCGGAAGAAACGCATACAAATTGTTCGAAATCGGGGTAAGAGGAGAGCGTCTCCGTACATGTAAGAAGAAACTGCAGGGGATATTCCATCGTTTGCAAAAAAGAAGCGTCGCGGAACTGGTCAAAAATTTTTTCCACCGTCTCTTCCAGGATCGAGCGCAGAACGTCCTCCGTCGTCTTGAAATGCAGGTAAAAAGTCGTCCTGTTCACGTCTGCGGCCGCGCAGAGTTCCACGATTTTGATCTCGCACAGTTTTTTGCGCGTCAGAAATTTCAGCAGGGCGTTTTGGATCGCTTTTACAGTTTTTCTGCTCCGTTTATCCGTTTTCAATTCTTTTTCCTCACCGGTAATTTCCGTAATTATACACGACATTTGTCGATTTGTCAACAGTTTGTCGAATATTTTGGAATCTACGCTTTTTTTTTCCGGATCGCTTGTCTTTTTTTGCCGGCAGCGTTATAATTACGGTAAAAGAAGGGCAAAATTTTGCCGAGGATAAAAAAGGAGAGTAAAGGATGGATAAAAAGGTAGCAAAACTGCTCAACGAACAGATCAATAAGGAAATGTATTCTTCCTATCTCTATTTCCAGTTTGCCAACTACTATCACGAAGAGGGGCTCGACGGATTTTACAACTGGTATTACGTGCAGGCGCAGGAAGAGATGGATCACGCCCTTTTGATGGTGAAGTATTTGCAGAACAACGACGAAAAAGTCGTCTTCGAAGCGGTCGCCAAACCTGAGGCGGACCTGAAAGACAGGATGGATCCGCTCAAAGCGGGGCTCGCGCACGAAAAATATATTACGGGCGAGATCAACGCCGTCTACGCCGCCGCATACGAAGCGAAGGACTTCCGCACGATGCAGTTTCTCGACTGGTTCGTCAAGGAACAGGGCGAAGAGGAGAAAAATTCTTCCGACCTCATCAAAAAGATGGAACTTTTCGGCGGAGAGGCAAAATCTCTGTACATGCTCGACAGCGAACTCAAGGCCCGCGTTTATGCCGCGCCCTCTCTCGTGCTGTGATTTTTGTATAAACATTGCGCCGCGTCCGATCTATTCGGGCGCGGCGCATTTTTAATTTTTTGCGGCATCACTTATTTTTTGCGGATAAAGCGCGCCCAGCGCCTGACGCACAGGATGCACACCGCCGCGCCGCCGAGGGCGATAAAGATCCAACTGAGGATCGTATTGGACCAGCCCGCCTTTTCGGCGATGAGCGCGATCCCGTAAGAGGAGAGTGCGCTGCCTACATACGTGGCGGAGTTCGTGATGCCTGACACCGTGGATACCTTTCCGGATGCGGCAAATCTGCCGGGCGCATAGGTGATGAGCATCAGGTTGATGCCGTGCATGAGGCAGACGATGAGCGCGGACAGGACGAGCGTGAACGCCGCACTGCGGTCGGGAAAAAAGTACAGCAGGCAGGAAAGCCCCGCCGCCGCGGCAAAGCATACGGAGGCGACCTTTACTTCGTTTCGGAAAAAGCGGCGGTATAAAAGGGTGATCACGTAGACGCCCGCGATGCTGCAAACGGGCAGGGCCACATTCATCAGAATGGAGGCGGACGTTTCCATGCCGAACACTTCCGCAAAGTAGGTCGGCATCCACGTCGTCAGTCCGTCTTTCAGAAAACCCTGCGCGGCGATCGCGACGAGAAGGAATGCGAGCCCGCTGCCGATCAGCAAAGGTGCAAGGCGGACTTTGTTTTCTTTGCTTTCGCCCTTTTCATCTGCCGTAAGGTTGGCTTTTTCGGGCATGGCCGGCGCGGGATAGCGCGCCCGTACCGCGCGCAGACCGACGATCCAAACGGCGGCCACGGCGGCGGCAAAACCTGCCGCAAGGAAAAATACGCTTTTCCAGTTGAGCGTCACGAGCACGAGCGGGACCAGCAGATAGATGACGATCGTCGCGATCTGACTGGCGGCCACGATCGCGAAGCATGCGAGGGAGAATTTTTCCGCGGGTATGTATTGGGTAAGAAGTTTCAGCAGGGGCGGCCAGAACAGCGCCTGCGCGAAGCCGTTCACCGTCCATACGGCCGTCATCGGCGCTACCGAGGAGAAGAGCGGAAACACAGCGTTGCATGCGATTGTCAGGATCAGTCCGGCTAAAATCAGCCACTGCGGCCGCACTTTGTCCCCGAGTATGCCGCTTACGATCTGTCCCGCGCCGTAAGAAAAGAACAGGGCGGTGCTCACGATGCCCGCCTCCGATTTGCTCAGAACGGCAGATTCCACGATATCCGCAAGCGAGGCGTTGTAATTGAGCCGCGTGACGTAACTTGTAAAATATAAAAGGCAGGCGAGCGCCGTCATCAGGATATACGGGCGCCGCGCGCGTGCGGTCAGGTCTTTTTCGTTCATGTCCTATTCTCCCGTGATCAGGTTGCAGTTTTTTTCGGCAAACTCTTTCGCGATCTCTTTGGAAACGCCGCCGTCAGTCACGTATACGTACCGCGGATCGAGGTCGCACACGCGGATGAGCGCCCTGCCGCCGAACTTCGAACTGTCCGCCGCGATGAACACGTGATCGCTGTATTGCATCAGTTGGCGCTGAACGGGCACGAAGCAGGGCACGAAGTCCTCCACGCCGTACCGCACGCTGACGGCGGAAGGGAAGATAAAACATTTATCCGTATGCAGCCGCGCGATCGATTCCACGGCAAGTTCGCCGTACAGCGCTCCCTCTTTCGGGTAATATTCGCCGCCCGTCAGGATCACGTCAAAGGTGTCTTTGAGCGCTTCGAATACTTTGAGCGAGTAGGTGAGTACGGTCAGTTTTTTGAACCGCGCTTTCAGCGCCGCAGCCGTCTCCATGGCGGTTGTGCCGCTATCGAGCGCAATGACGTCGCCCTCGTAAACGAGCGACGCGATGACGTTGCCCACGGCGATCTTCTGCTTGCGGTTGGCAAGTTCTCTTACGGGATACTCTTCGAACCGCGTCGCGGCCCGATGCGCCACCGCCCCGCCGAAAACCCTTTTCAGCCTGCCGTGCGCTTCCAGAAAAACCAGATCGCGGCGTATGGTCTCGATGGACACGCCGCACTCGCTTGCAAGTTCATTGACCGTGGCCGAGCCGTTCCGCCCGACGCGCTCGGTGATTTTCTGATACCTTTCTTCCGATAGCACCTCAACAAACCTCCACAAATTTCCACAAAACGCAAACTATTATACGGCCGTGGGAAGGGAAAGTCAAGCATTTGCCGCAATAAAATGCCGTTTATAAAATAATTTCTTTCGCCACCGCCGTGTTTTGCCGCAGAAATCAGAACGGCCGCAGGTTTTGCCTGCGGCCGTTGCCCTTTTTGATCATTTCGCTTGGATCCCGTGCAGTTTTTGGATGGATTTTTCCAGTGCCTTGTCCGCTCCGTTCCACGGTTTGTCCGCGTTGCGGTAATCGTGCTTTGCGGCGAACCACTGCAGATCGGTCAGAAGTTTTTCCAGCGCCTCCTTTTCCAGTTTGGTCAGCGTGTAGATATAATCTTTTTTTCTTCCCTTGGCATATCGGGCGTATTTCAGAAGACAGCCGAAATGTTCCAGGCAGAACCCGTTCGTGGACAGGAGCGTTTCTTTGAATTTGCTCTCCGCGTAAAACATTTCCGCGACCGTCTTGTAATAGCGGATCATGTTGACCTCCACGCCGTCGCAGATGACGCACGTCTTTCCGCTTCCGATAAAAATTTCCGCCTCTTTCTCCGCGGTTTTCAAATCGGCGGTGATTTCGAGTTTTCCTTTCAGCGCCGTCAGGCGGGTGATGTGCTGCAAGGCAAGGGAAAGTTTATTCTGCCGAGCGTGCAGCATATCCGTGTGGTGCGCGCAGAACCCTCGTTCGTTCACCATTCTCCTCTGAAAGTCCTCCATGACCGATTCGTTCAGGTACTGGTCGGCGAGGCGCGTTTCGAGAATATTGCGTATTCGGCAGAGGGGGCATTCGTTTCCGTCGTTGAACTCCTGCCAGATGAGCATATTCCCGATATGGTAATTCATAAAAATACCGCCTTTTGCATAAATTTTTCTTATGGATGACTATCCTTATGAATATTATAAACGAAAGCGCGCCAAAAAGAAAGCGTTTTTGCTGAAAACGGCGGCCGTCGCGGCGGTTTTTCTGCTTGCCGCCGTCCTCGCGCTCGCGTACCTGCCCGGCAAACCGCATTCCGTAAGTCTGCGGCGGACCTTTTGCTTTGTCGCGGAACGGGCGGACGGGCAGAGCGCGGAAGAGATCGCCGACGCGATCGCGTCGGGCGGCGGGGCGGGGTATATTCTGAAAGAGGAGGGCGCGCCCGTGTACGCCTGCTATTATCAGAGGGCGGACGCGGAAGAGATCGCAGAAAGGCTGTGCGAAAGCGGGCGCAGCGCTTACGTTCTGGAGCGCGTCACGGACAGGCTGTATTTCGGCAGCCGCGCGGCGAAAAAAGCGGAAAACGCCGCACTCTCCGTATTGCGCACCCTTTACGATTGTTCGCTCGTTTTATACGAAACGGCAAACCGTTTGCAGAACGGTACATATGATCAGTCGTCCGCCCGTTCCGTCCTCACAGATACGGCGGCGGTCCTTTCGCGTCTCGGCAAAACGGCGCAAAAGAGCGGCTCGCTTTCTGAAAAGTACAAATCGCTCGGCGAATTTCCCGCCGGATGCGCAGAAGATCTGGAAAATTATGCCTCTCAAACCGTATATGCGTCCGATATCCGTAATTTACAAGTAAAAATATGCGAATATTTTATTTATGTATTCGAAATATTCGGAAATTAGTTGCAAAATGTACTGTTTTCGTTTATAATAGGGAAAAACGACGAATCGAGAGAGAATCATGCGTTGCTTTTTTATTTACAACCCTGTCAGCGGTAAAGGGAAGATCGTCAAAAAACTCGATTATATCGTGCGGCAGTTGAAAGAAAAATTTGACGTCGTGGACGTGTACGCGACCAAATGTTCGGGGGATATGGAACGCGCCGCGCGCGAGGCGGTGGGTAAATATGATGTCATCGTGTTCTCGGGCGGAGACGGTTCCGTCAACGAGATCGTGCAGGGCATCGGCGGGGCGGACGATGCGCCCGCGCTCGGATATATCCCTTGCGGCACCGTCAACGATATCGCGCACACGCTCGGCATACCGCGCAAGATCAGGGGCGCCGTAAAGACCATCGTTTCGGGCGAAACGGCAATGGTCGACTGTATGCAGATCAACGACCGGTATGCCATGTACGTCGTTGCGGCCGGTGCCTTTACAAGTGCGACGTACAATACCCCGCAATCCAAAAAGAAGCAGATCGGCAGGATCGCTTACGGGTTGGAGGGGATCAAAAAAAATATGAAGTTCGACGTGTTCGACATAACCGTCAGATGCCCGGACGAGATCGTGCATACCGACAGCGTGTTCGTGAGCATCATGAACGGAAGGTATGTCGCGGGGCTGAAAATGAACAGGTTTTCCAGCATGTGCGACGGCAAACTTGAACTTGCGATCATAAAACAGAAAAAGAATCCCAACCTTTTCAAAAAGATCCGCGCGTTTATTGCGCTGGCAAGGCTGTTCCTGCTTGGTTATCGCGTAAAGGAAAAGCAGATCATCCGTTACGAAGGGGATTATTTCGAGATCGACTCACAGGACGGCATCGTCTGGAATTTCGACGGAGAGAAGGGGCTGGAAGGGAAAGTCGTCGTCCGCGCGCTGCCTAGGAAAATCAAAATGATCGTACCGAAAGGCACGCAGGATATCTGAATCCAAACGGGATTTGATCGCGCGCAACGCGCGAAGAATAAATATAACGAACAAAAAAACAGGATATAACGACATCCGCGGCGTTTCGGGCGCCGCGGATGTCGTTTATTTCAGAAGTTCGTCAATTTTTTCTTGGTAGGTTTCCTGATCTATGAATCCTTGTTCCAACATGATTTTCAATCTGTTCAGTTCCATGCTCTTTCGGAAATACGGGTCGTCCGTTTTTCCGTCCCTATAAATCTGTTCCAAGTTTTTTAATTGTTGTTCGCGCATTTTCAATTCTTCTTCGCGTTTTTTTTCGGCTTCAATATCGGTCGTCTCGTCATATGGTAAAAACGCGGTGTCATTTCCGTTTTGCTTGCTGTATAATTTATCGCGGATTATTTTGACGTCCAAAACATGCGTCAGATAGACTTTGATCAATATCCACAGCACCCAAGCAAAGAGCGGCCCTAAAATAAAGCAAACCAAGACAGATCGGCACGACAGCCAAATCGAGTTGGAGACAGACAGCGAACCTATTCCCATAATCACGCAAGCAATAATTGCAATAATGAAAAATATATCAACAATCGTGTTTGCGGTTTTAAGGTAGCGGTCATTTTTTTTGAACATTTTAATTTTCCTCCTCGTACAAAAAAAGTGTGCCTCCGAGAGGCACACCCCGAAAATGTACCTCCGTTTGCTGCAACACAATTCTTTCCCGACACAGGAAAATGGAAGTACAAAATTCGCTTTTTGTACTCCTGTATCGGGAACGATTGAATTGTGTTGCAGACATATGTTACCATAAAATATTTGAAAAATCAACTCAATCGCGCCCGCATCGCGCGATTGCCGAGCGCGGAAAAAACGGCTGTAAAACAAAAAACGCTTCCCTTGAAAAGGGAAAGCGTTCGGTTCAGTTTTCTTCATAAAACGCGGTATCGATATAATCGGCATTAAAAAAATCCGCCAATGTGATCCCGATCGCATCACAAAGCAATTTCAACGTCGTGATCCTCGGATAGCCGGAAGTTTTTTTCATAATGCCGTAAATCGTCGACGGCGTAATGCCCGCCCGTATGCTCCATTTCGGTATGGTCGTATTGTGCTGTAAGGCAAGTTCGTTGATCCTCGTTATAATCGCGTCAAGTAAATCCATAATTTGTAAACCTGTCAATTATTTGATATTGTTATTATAGACAATTGTTCCGAAAAAATCGTTGTGAAAACAAGACAAAATTTTAAGTCTTGAAATTCGTATATTAGTTTGACAAATTTTTTAATTTGTGGTATCTTTTTATCACCGGACGTAATTCATATATTCAGGCCGAATTGCCTGTCGCCGTTTCTCGCGGCAAGTTAACCGATTTGGCACTGTCCGGTTGCGGGAGATAAGCAAAAATGCGGTTTTTGCTTGTATCTCCTTTTCGGATGGCCCGCCGATTTTTCGAAATAGGCGGGTTGTCTGATTTTTAGAAACATTTTCTGTTTTCCGTATGCGATATTTTTTAAAAATGCGTAAAAATCGTTTGATTTTTATGCAAAATATGTTATAATAAGCAGGCTGACGGTGATTCGTTGCGAGAGATGGGCTTGACAATAGAAAAGTTAATACGCTACTGTGGTTCAGTCGCTTCAGGTGATTCGTTGCGAGAAGCGAGCCCGAAAATTTAATAGTTGATGTGCTACTGTGGCTCAGTCGGTAGAGCAGCTGATTCGTAATCAGCAGGTCGCCGGTT
>ERZ1106952.101-NODE-101-length-58751-cov-33.819971_pt1 | contig 58751 bp, 56 predicted proteins | sample MGYA00403677_ERZ1106952 | MGnify/ENA primary metagenome ERZ1106952 (study PRJEB35170, sample SAMEA104062415) | human gut metagenome | biome: human gut; feature: human-associated habitat; material: faeces | place: Denmark | collected 2012-05-14 ... | reverse complement strand
CTTCCAACGGCTATTTCGAGGCGCGGGTGCGTCGCAAAGGAATGTACATTGAGGCGTCGGGGCGAGACTTCGAAACGATGCGCTCGCGCTTTCTGCAAAAGCTGACAGCCTTTTATGAACGCCCGCCCGTTCAACCGACCGAGGAGCTGACCGCACCCGTTGTGACGGCCAAGACGGCGCTTTTCGGAGATTATGCGCGCGACTGGCTGAAAATCAAAGAGCAGACGACAAAGCCGTCCACCTATCGGGAATACGAGCGTTCCTTCCGCGTGGATTTGGAGCCCGTGTTCGGGAATAAACCGCTTGCCGACATCACGAGAAATGAACTGCAAAACTACCTCTTCGGTATCGTGGGCGAAAATAAACACCGCAAGGCAGAAAAGCTCGCACTCATGCTGAATTGTATCTTCGACATGGCGGCAGAGGATTTTTCTATTCCGTCTCCTATGAAGAAGGTTGTCCTTCCCGGCTATCAGGTGCGGCGCGGACAGGCGCTCACCGCGGATGAAGAGGAGAGGCTCGTCAAATACTGCAAGACGCATAAAGAAGTTGAAGGCACAGACGCTCTTCTCGTTCTTCTGTTTTTCGGTTTAAGAAAATCCGAACTTGCGAGCATAGAGATCATTGACGGCAAGTGGCTACAATGCGAGACGAGCAAAGAGCGTTTAGGGCAGAACGTGGTGCTTCGCAAGATACCATTTACCCCGCAGGTGAAAAAAGTTTTGCCGTTTATTGACTTTGAGAAAGCAAAAAACACCAATCTCAACACGATCTCCACGCGTATGAAGCGGCTTTTGCCCGAACGACACCCGCACGAACTGAGGCACACGTTTATCAGCCGCTGTAAAGAGTGTGGCGTTGTCTCAGAAGTCGTGAGCATCTGGGCTGGACACAGTCTGAGCGGCACGATAACCTCCACGGTGTACACGCATTATTCGGATGAGTTTCAGCTCAAAGAAGCCGAGAAAGTAATTTACTGACGGAAATTTCCCCAATCCTATTTTTGAAAAAGACAAAGAACAAAAAAAACGCCCGCATTCGCGGGCGAAATAAGCAAAATACAGGGCAACGGACAAAAATTAATCCGAAAAGTTTCCCCAAAAGTTTCCCCAATTTGGGGAAATGCTAAAAAAGTCATAAAAACAAAAACACTATATATTGTGTTTTGCTTCTAAAAACATCAACATATAGTGTTTGGTGGCTGGGGTAGCTGGATTCGAACCAACGAATGACGGAGTCAGAGGCCGTACCAGTCCATTTCCCGTTCCAGGCGGTCGGTCACTTCTTTTACGACTTCCCACTTTTCCCGTTCTTTCATCATGCGCGTTGTCACGCAAAAGGCATGTCCCTGCGGATCGCCGTATTCCCGCCGATAATCTTCCATCTGCCGCCACACGAATTCCTCGACGGATTCCACCGTATTTCCCAGCGTAATGTTATAGTCGGACGCCTTCAGATCATTCGGATTATAGGAATAAGTATTGCATGCCATATAGGTATCCCTGACCAGCTTGACGGACACATATCGGCTTTTTTTCGGCCCGTCGATTGCGCTCACCGTAAAAGAGAAGGGATTTTTGCTCGCCCCGACCCAAAAGCCCCAATGATACGCCTTCGCGCGGTCGACGATGCGCGTCACCAGCTGACGGAATTCTTTTTCCCGAAATTTCTGCCAGCCGGAATCGCTCTGCGCTCTGTAGTCCCGCCAGTTATCCGCCGATAAAATCGCCTCTCCGACAAGACCGAGCGCAGCCGTGAGTTCGCGGAAACCGCGGTTATAATCCGAGCGGAAATCCGCGTACTTGCGATCCGCCAGAATTGCGGGAATTGCGCAGTCCCGGTAGAGCACGGGCAGAACGACGATTTTTCTGGTCGCCATCTGCTTGTTCCACGCCGCGCCGAGTTCGGTTTTCACCCATTCAGAATTGACCGATTCGGGAGACATCACGATGCTCAGATACTCGTTTTCGCGAATCCCCTCGTCGATCTTCCAGGTGATGGATTCCCCCACCCTGATATTCCACTGATCGAACCAGACGTTGACGCCTGCTCCTTTCAAATCGTTCGCGAGTTTCTCCACAAAGGGCTTATCCACGCTCGCATGGCACAAAAACAAACTCGGCATCTCTTTCATTTCGTTCTTCCCCTTCCCGCGCGGCGGACTCCGCAGCGCCCGTAAATCGATCATATTTTACCATTTTCCCCCGCATTTGTCAACGGGCAAGCCCTACGTGCGCTCGCCGCTTCAAAGGCGGATCTGAAAGCCGTCGAAGGCAAACAGCCCGCTTCCGTGCCGCAGCTTATCTTCCCGTTCGAGAAGGCAGAGCGCCTCGTCGACTCCCGCGATCAGTTCCGGTCCGATCTCCAGGCTGTGATGGCCGGGGAAAACGCGGACGGGCGACAGAGCGGCAACGCGCTTTACGGATTGTCGGAACGCGACAGGATCGGTCGACGGATAAAAAACATCCAGCTGTCCGGCGTAAATCAAATCGCCGGTGAATAAAAATCCCCTGTCCCGCTCGTAAAAACAGCAATGTCCCGGGGAATGCCCCGGCGTATGAATGACTTCGACGGCGCGGCCGCCCAAATCAAAGAGGTCTCCGTCGCGCAGCGTACGCTGTGCCTCTCCCTGAAACGGCGTATATGCGCAGAGATCAAAACCCTCCGGCAGCGCGCTGCGCCGCAGTCCCTGCGAGACGAGTTCTCTCACCCGCTCTCTGGGGAGAGGAAACGCCTTTAACCATTGAAGCTCGTTTTCATGGACGGCGATGCGTTCAAAGTCCCCCAAACCGCCGATGTGATCCCAGTGCACGTGCGTGACGGCGGCCGTGACGGGCAGAGCGGTCAGTTCGGAAACGACCGCGCCGATCCTGCCGATTCCCAACCCGGCGTCAATCAGCAGCGCGCGCTCTGCGCCGAGCAGCAGATAGCTGTGCGGCTCTTCCCGATGGCCGTACTCGCTGATTGCGAACGTATCGCCGTCCAGACGCTCTACCGTGAACCAATCTTGTTTCATGCCCATATTGTATCATTTCAGAAGAAAAAAGTAAACCGCAGAAAGGCGGAAAGTACGTTCTTTCCCAGTTTGTCTGAAAGAGCAGCGCGTATCATTGGTCAGAGCGCTCCAAACGGCTCTCCGAAAGGGAAGCACGGTCTGATCGGAAGCGACAACCCCAATAAAATTTTATTTCAGGGACAGAAAAAAGAAAAGCGGCCGTTTCGCTTTTTCGCGCTTATTTTTTTAACAAGCGTTTATGATAAGAGTTTAAGGAAAATGAACGTAATCGTTGCGCTCCCTGACAGCTGATACGGTTGAAAACAGTTAAAAACGCATTATAATTATGTTGCTGTGGATCATATTCGTCTGTTTTAATAACATGCAGAAGGCCCCAAACGCGATAAAAACGATTTGAAATTTTATAATTACCCCCGTTTTTGAACGGATACGGCGCGCTCCTTTTGCGTCGGTTTTTTTCACTTCAGCAGCGTGCTTTTGCAATTTGCAAAAGATCATTCATTCCCCGCGCATCGCGCTCCGGATGCGGTCGAGAAACAGCTCAGACGCTTTGGAAAAGACGGCGTACTTTTTCCAGACCAGATCGAGATGCGGCTCAACGCTCGGGGAAAGCGGCTTGAAGCAAAGCGCGGTGTTTTCCGTGTTGATCAGATTTGCAAGCCCCATCGCATATCCCATTCCCTCCATGACCAGCAGCGAAGCGTTGTAGAGAAGATTATACGTCGCCCGGACGTTCAGTCTGTCCGTATTTCCGCCGAACCAACGGTCGATCAGGCTTCCCGGCCGAAGCGCCTGCTGCGAACAGATCAACGGCACGTCTGCCAAGTCTTCGGGCGTGATAAATTCTTTTGCGGCGAGCGGGCTGTCCCTTCTCATCAGAACGCCCCAGCGGTCGGTCAGCGGCAGGCGCAGCGCCTCGTAATCGGACAGATCCCCCAACCCGACCAGAATCCCGAAGTCGATAAGCCCCTGATCCAGTTTCTCCGTCACGTCGCTCGCATCGCCGCTGAAGAAATGAAAGCGGACGGACGGATATTCCCGCTGCATTGCGTTTGCCGCGGCGGCGACCGTCCGCACAACGCGGCTCTCCCCGCCTCCGATATAGATGTCCCCGGCGATTCCGCTCTGCGGCGCGCTCAGTTCGGCTTCCGTTTTCCCGTACAGCTCGAGCAGTTCTTCCGCCCGTTTTTTCAGAAGCATCCCCGTTTCGGTCAGCGTGATCTTCCGCGCGCCGCGCACGAACAGCTGTTTTCCGACCTCCTTTTCCAGGTTCTGCATCTGCTTGGAAAGGCTCGGCTGAGCGATGTACAGAAAGCGCGCCGCACGCGTGATGCTCTGCTCCCGCGCTACGGCGAGAAAATAACGAAGTTCCCTCAGTTCCATTTTTCTACCTCTATCGCATTATAGCAGAAATAATCATAGCTGTCAACTATGGTTTCTCATTCAATATAGATATTTGACATATCGATATCGCCGTCTTATAATGAACATGAAAACATGACAGAGAGGAAGATATGACAGCAGAAACTTACATCGAATGGATCAGACAGACCGGATATATCCGGGCGGATTCGGAAGCGCACGCCTGTATGCACCGCATGGCGCGCAAAGCGCAGACAATCACGGCGCGGCTGAATAACGGCTGCCGCTCTCCCGGAAAGCGGCGCCGGCTGTTTTCAAAGCTCATCGGCAAGCGAGTGGACGCCTCCTTTTCCCTGTTCCCGCCCTTTTATACCGACTGCGGAAAAAATATCTCCGTCGGGAAAAACGTATTCATCAACGCAGGCTGCTGTTTTCAGGATCAGGGCGGCATTGCGATAGGCGACGGCGCGTTGATCGGCCATCAGGTGGTGCTTGCCACTCTCAATCACGATCTGAACCCCGAACGACGGGGAAGCATGCACGCGGCGCCGATCGCAATCGGAAAAAACGTTTGGATCGGCGCGCACGCGACCGTACTGGCGGGCGTTACGATCGGCGACAACGCCGTAATCGCCGCAGGGGCGGTCGTCAACAGAGATATTCCCGCCGATACGGTAGCCGCGGGAGTACCGGCAAAAGTAATCCGGAAGCTATAGAAAAGGAGAAAAAATATGAGCGGTTATATTTGCGGATTAAACAAAAACGCAGAAAGGACGCACGTGCGGTACAACAACCGTTACGGGATTGCCCTTGCGGGAGATTTATACACGGCGAAAGCGCTCGACAAAAACAAAAAATATCCCGCCCTTATCGTAGGCGCGCCTTACGGCGGCGTGAAAGAACAGGGGCCGTGCGTGTATGCAGGCGAACTCGCGCAGCGAGGCTTTATCGTGCTCACGTTCGATCCCTGCTATATGGGCGAGAGCGCGGGCGAGCCCCGCCGCGTGTCCTCTCCTGACCTGTTCAGCGAAAATTTCTCCGCAGGCGCAGACTTTCTGGGGCTCCTTCCCTATGTGGACAGGGAGAAGATCGGGGCGGTCGGCATCTGCGGCAGCGGCGGCTTTGCCCTCTCGGCGGCGGCCGTCGATACGCGCATCAAAGCGGTCGTCACGGCAAGCATGTACGATATGAGTTACGCGGCGCGGGCGGGACAGACGCCCGAACAGATCGCCGCGGCCAAAGAACGGCTCTCTTTGCAGCGCTGGAAGGACGCGGAGAACGGCTATCCCGAATATATCCCCTCCTTCCCCGAAGAGCCGACGGAGAATATTCCCGACGAAATGCAGGGCATCTGGCGGGAATTTTATGAATTTTACGCTACAAAGCGCGGGCACCACCCCAACGCCCGCGGCGGATTTACCGCGACGAGCGATCTCTCCTTCCTCAATTATCCGCTGCTGCATTATATCGGTGAAATATCCCCCCGCCCCATTCTCTTTATCGTGGGCGAGAAAGCGGAGAGCAGATTTTTCTCCGACGTCGCCTACGCAGACGCCGCAGAGCCGAAGGAATTATTCGTCGTTCCCGACTGCAACCACGTCGATTTATACGACGATACAACCAAAATTCCGTTCGGTAAAATCGAGCGGTTTTTCAAAAGCAATTTGTGATGAAAGGAGGGAAAAGCGATGCAGTACCTGTCTTTGCAGAACGGCGTAAAAATGCCCTTGGAAGGCTTCGGCGTATTTCAGGTGGATGATCTTTCCCTCTGCGAGCGCGCCGTATCCGACGCGATTGAGTGCGGCTACCGCCTGTTCGATACGGCGTATTCCTACCGCAACGAGAGCGCAGTCGGTGCGGCGATCAAAAAATCGGGGATCGCAAGGGAAGAATTTTTCATCACCACCAAGGCCTACATACAGCAGACGGGCTATGAAAAAACGATGAAAGCCGTTTACGATTCTCTCGACGCGCTCGGAACGGAATATATCGACCTGTATCTGGTGCATATGCCCTTCGGCGATTATTACGGCTCCTGGCGGGCAATGGAAGAACTCTGCCGGCAAGGGTTGATCAGGGCGATCGGCGTGAGCAACTTTCTGCCCGACCGCCTGATGGACTTGTGTTACAACGCAGAGATCATTCCGCAGGTCAACCAAATCGAGCTGCACCCCCACTATCAGCGGGAGGAAGAACTCAGACTCATGCGCGCGCTGGGCGTTCAGCCGCAGGCATGGGCGCCCTTTGCCGAGGGCATGAAGGGAATGTTCAGCGAACCCGTCCTTACGGAAATCGCGCGCAGGCACGGCAAAAGCGTGCCGCAGGTCATTCTGCGCTGGCACTTGCAGCGCGGCGTGTCCGTCATTCCCAAGAGCGTTCATAAAGAGCGTATGCGGGAAAATATGGACGTATGGGATTTTGAACTCGACGGAGATGACATGGCGCTGATCGGAACGCTCGACAAAAACCGTCCGTCCATGCTCGATCCTTTGAAGCCGAGCGAAGTAAAAAGGCTGTACGATTATCTGAAAAATCCCGTGCTTACCAGTCTGCAATAGACAAATTTTGTCATTCAATCACAAATCAATAAACAGGAGGACTTAAAATGATTACCTTTCACTTTCATAACCCCACCCGTATCGTATTCGGCAGCGGGAAACTGAACGCCCTTTCCTCTTATCCCCTGCCGGGGAAAAAGGCCATGCTGCTCATCTCCAACGGCAAATCGACCAAAGTCAACGGCTCGCTGGATACTGTGAAAGCGCAGCTTACGAAAGCGGGCGTTACATACGCCGTGTTCGACAAGATCATGGAAAACCCGATTAAAGAAGTGATTATGGAGGGCGCGGCGTTTGCGCGCGCAAACGGTTGCGACTTTATTCTCGCACTGGGCGGGGGCGCGGTGCTCGATTCCTCCAAGGCAATCGCGGCTATGGCCACCAACGACGGCGACCTCTGGGACTATGTAAACGGCGGCACGGGCAAGGGCAAGCCGCTTGCCAACAAAGGGCTTCCCATCGTCACCGTTCCCACCTCGTCGGGAACGGGCAGCGAGGTCAACTGCTGGGGCGTTATCTCCAACCTCAAAACAAAGGAAAAAATCGGGTTCGGTGCGGACTGCCTCGTTCCCGTCCTCTCCGTCGTCGATCCCGAACTGATGAAAACGGTGCCGCCGAAATACACGGCATATCAGGGCTTTGACGCGCTGTTCCACAACACCGAAGTGATGATGTCAAACGGCGTCAACGTATTCAGCGAGGCGATCGCCCTTTCCGCAATCGAAAATATTGCCAAATATCTGCCGCGCGCCGTAAAAGACGGAAACGACATTGAAGCGCGCGAACACGTTGCATACGGTTCTACGGTTGCAGGTATTTCCATGCAGCTCACGTCCACCACGGCGCAGCACTCCATGGAACACGCCATGAGCGCCTATCACCACAATCTGCCGCACGGCGCGGGACTGATTATGATTTCCGTGGAGTTCGCGCGTTACTTTATCGAAAAGCACGCCTGCGACGGGCAGTTTGTCAAAATGGCGCGCGTAATGGGCATGCCCGATGCCGACAGGCCGGAGGATTTTCTCACCGCCCTGATTGCCTTGCAGAAAGCCTGCGGCGTGGACGATCTGAAGATGAGCGATTACGGCATCGAAAAGAGCGAGTGCATGACGCTCGCCGTCAATGCGCGCGAGACGATGGGCGGGCTGTTCCTCGCCAATCCCTGCAAAATGTCCGACGAGGACTGCGCGGGCGTGTTTGAAAAAGCATTTCGATAAGGAATCGTTAAAATAAAAAAGGAACAAACGGAAAATGTTAATTCAAACGAAAGCGAGGATTGGTGTTTTTGCAATTGCGCATGGCCCGTATTTACCACAATTTCCGAAATTGGTATCTGAATTTGAACGTCAATATAAGATGTTCAAAAGAAGTTTGCCTGATACCATAGAAATCATTGACGGGGGCATTATAACAACAAAAGAGTTATCGCAAGCGGCGGGCGATAAGTTTCGCGCGGCGGATGTCGATCTCGTCATAGTACAGTTGCTCACTTATTCGGCATCTTATAATATGCTTCCCGCCGTCAGGGACGTAACCGTTCCGGTCGTTTTGGTCAATCTGCAAAAAGTCAGGGCACTCGATTACGATTGCACGGACATCGAGACTTGGCTGGGAGAAGGATATGCCTGCGGCGCAGTCGGCGAGATGGTGGCAGACCTTGAACGGGCGGGCAAAAGACACGCCGTAATCACGGGGCTGGCGGGAGGAAAAGACGAGAGCGTTGCAAAAGAGATTGATGAATGGTGCAGGGCGGCACAGGTAAGAAGGCGTTTCCGCGACACCAACATGGCTCAGATCGGGCGACCGTATCCGGGCATGATGGATTTATACATTGACGAAACAAATTTGTACCATCGGATGTTCCTCTATACAAAGCAATTCGATTGGGAAAAAATGTGGGCGATTGCCGACGACGTCTGCGACAACGAACTCGTTCGGGCAAAAGCGCAGGAAATTCTCGATACGTTTGATATAGAGGGCGGCGGCAGTATGGAAGAAGTATGGGAAATGGCAAAATATGTTGCAGCATTTGAAAAATGGGTACAAGAGGAACAAATCGGTTTTATTGCGTCACACTACGACGGTTTTGCACAGGGCAAGGCGGGCGTTCTCGACAGCATGCTGATTCCGGCATTTTCTATGCTGATAAAACAAGGCGTTGCATGTGCTGTCGAGGGTGATATGAAGGTTGCAATGGCAATGAGTATCTTAAAAACCATTTCAGGAACAGGTCAGCTTGCGGAGATGTATTCCATTGACTTCAACGACGATATTTGTATTATCGGACATAGCGGATCGGGAGATGCAGACATTTCAGAGAAAAAGCCGACAATGAAAATCGTAACTGTATTTCACGGCAAAATCGGCGGCGGTTACCTCACGCAGTTCTACCCCAAACTCGGCGATGTGACCTACCTTGGTATAACACAGGACAAGGACGGCAATTTCAAGTTCGTCGTCGCCGAGGGTGTCAACGAAGAAGGGAAAATTCTCAAATTCGGCGATACAAATATGCGCACACGTTTCAGCTGCGGCGCAAGGGAATTTGTAAACAGGTGGAGCGAAGCCGGCCCCACTCATCACATGGCTGCGGCGTCGGGAAGACATATTGACACTGTTGTAAAAATTGCCAAAATATTTAACCTGCCGGTTGATATTATTACACGATATTGAACATACCGGCAGTTTTAAGAAATACTGCATATCTTCTTATGAAAATGAGGGATTAACAAATGAAACAAGTGAAAAGGGCGATCGCCTGCTGTAACGACGGACTTCGCCCGTTACTTTTCTGCTGGAAGCAACCGATAAGGAGGTGAAAAAAGACGTATGAAAAAGCATCTTGCAATTATCCTTTCTCTACTGCTTGTACTGATGGGGATGTCTGCCTGCGCAGACAATACAGGTCAAAACAATCATAACAATAGCAATAACAACGGCGGCGGAACGACTCCGCCTGCCGTAACAGCGGAAAACGTGCTGATAGCCTATTTCTCCTGCACGGGAACGACGGAAAGTATCGCGCAGCTCATTGCCGAAGAAACGGGCGGAACATTGCATGAAATTCAGCCAGCAGTGCCTTATACCGAAGAAGATCTGGACTATTACAGCGGCGGCAGAGCAGATCGGGAACAGGCGGATCCCGCCGCCCGCCCCGCGATTGCAAACAGCGTGGAAAATATGCAGGATTACGACATAGTTTTCCTCGGCTACCCCATCTGGCACGGGCAGGCGCCGAAAATCATCTACACCTTTTTGGAAAGCTATGACTTTTCGGGCAAAACAATCATTCCTTTCTGCACTTCGGGCTCCAGCGGCATCGGTTCGAGCGACGACAATCTGCACCCGCTCGCCGCAAATGCCGACTGGAAGGAAGGCAGAAGGTTTGCAAGTAACACAAACGCCGAAACCATTGCGGCATGGTTGGAGGAATTGGATCTGAAACTTATCGGTGACGTATCGTCTTTCGATTTGGAAAGCGGAGAAAACGGCAATGCCCCTACTGTCACGCTCAACAGCGGTTATGAAATGCCGATTTTAGGGCTCGGTACCTATTCCCTGCACGGCGATACCTGCAAGAACTCTGTTCGGGCGGCATTGGAGAGCGGTGTGCGGCTGATCGATACGGCGTCCGCCTATGGCAACGAAGAAGAAATCGGAGAAGCCATACGGGAATCAATCGAGGACGGCATTGTAAAGCGCGAAGATATATTCGTCATTACGAAAATCTATCCGGGCAGCGAAATGGCAAACCCGGAACGCTCCATTCAGGCGTGTTTGGATAGATTGAATATCGGCTACGTTGACATGATGCTGTTGCACCACCCCGATCCAAACGACGTAAAAGCCTATAAGGCAATGGAACAGTTTGCGGAAAGCGGACAGATACGCTCTCTCGGTCTGTCGAACTGGTATATCGAAGAAATCGACGATTTTATCGCGCAGGTAGATATTATGCCTGCGCTCGTGCAGAACGAGATACACATATACTATCAGGAGCGGGACGTCGTGCCGTATATGCACAATTTGGGCATCGTCGTGCAGGCGTGGTATCCGTTCGGCGGCAGAGGACATACGGGCGAGATATTAAACGATTCCACTATTAAATCTATCGCGGAAGCACACGAGCGTACGGCGGCGCAGGTCATTCTGCGCTGGCACCTGCAGCGCGGCGTAGTGGCGATCCCCGGCTCGAGCAACCCAAGCCATATCCGTGAAAATATTTCGGTGTTTGACTTTTCTTTAAGCGATGACGAAATGGCGGCGATCGCCGCTCTCGACCGCGGCGAGAAACACGACTGGTATTGAGCAACTCGGCTGTAAAACCGTTCGGCGGTATTCCTTCCTCAGCAAATAGCTCTTTGCAGGCGAAACCGGCACATTTGTTGACGGGCTCCCCCGCTGCTCTTAGCCCGTCACCTTTCGATTTTACAGGAAAAAGCAGAAGGACATTAAAGATATGTTTGGTTCCTTCTCGTTTTTTATTGACGAAAGAATTTGAAATATGTTATATTAAATATACCGTATAGGGCGGGGGCGATTCATACGCAAGTATAAAAGTCAACCTGAAAGGGTTAGAATCGGAATAGTAATCCTATGCACACAGTTTTTGTGAGCGTAGGATTTTTTTATGCGAGGTGAATAAATGACAGACGCGTTTTTATCTTCCTTATTTTCCTTTTTGAGTACCAATCTTGACGACCTGTTTGTTCTGATGTTTCTTTTCATGCAGGCGCGGGGAAAACGTGATTTTATATCTGTTCTCTTTGGCAGATATTTCGGAACAGCCATTATAATCTCTGTCGCCATAGCCGGAGCCTATGGCTTGCATATCATTCCCGAAAAATATATCGGGCTGCTTGGCTTTGTACCGATCACATTGGGAATAAAGGAATTTATCTGTTCTGTCAGATCAGATAAAAATGCGGCGAAAGAACGGCTAATCGGATATCTTGACTCCTCTAAAAACAATAATTTACTGTTTTCAGCCGTTACCCTCTCTGTCTCTAACGGAGCCGACAATATCGGAGTATACATACCACTGTTGGTCGATTTTTCAAAAACGCAAATTTTACTTTTTCTTTCCGTATTTGCCGTTATGACTATCCTATGGTGTTTTGTAAGCGCGTGTCTTATCGGAATTCCTTCGATCAAAAACAAATTACAGCGTTATAAAAATATTCTTGTTCCCGTCATTTTTGTATCCCTCGGAATTTACATACTACTGAAAAATCATTGCGCCGTATAAAGTTTCGGCTGCAGTCATAGCGAATGGCGGGCAAACGCACGCAGAGAGACGACGGCAACGCCGCCCTTGCGCAGCCGATTACCGCAGAAGATGGGGTTTTATATTCGCATGATGTCCACATACTGGATAAAAGCACAGACAGGCTTATTGCTTTATCCCTGCATCCGAAAATGATATAAACAGGAATTGGCTCAAAACAGAGAATTTTTAAAAACGTAAAAAACTCCCGAAAAGAAGCTCGTCCGCGTTGCGCCCGAAGTATCGCAGAATGTTTCGGGAAAAAGGAGAAACCGACGAAAAACTGACAGGAGACGGCATATCGCCGTCTCCTGTTTACATGCGTCGCGTTTCGACGCGTGTGGCGGAGGCTGAGGGATTCGTAAGGAGCTCTGCGACGGAATAGCGCAGCCTTGCGGAGCGTCACGCGTTCTGTTCCCGAACGCCGAAGCAACACACGGCAAGGCGTTTTTCCCGAAGAACAGGGATCCCGAAAAGTATCGCAGAACGTTTCGGGAAAAGGAGAAACCGACGAAAAACTGACAGGAGACGGCATATCGCCGTCTCCTGTTTACATGCGTCGCGTTTCGACGCGTGTGGCGGAGGCTGAGGGATTCGTAAGGAGCTCTGCGACGGAATAGCGCAGCCTTGCGGAGCGTCACGCGTTCTGTTCCCGAACGCCGAAGCAACACACGGCAAGGCGTTTTTGACGAGAGAGAAAAAAGGAAAGCAAACTGCTTTCCTTTTTTCTCTCTCGGCTTTGAACAAATGCCGTGTGTGGCGGAGGCTGAGGGATTCGAACCCCCGTGGGCTTTCACCCAAACGGTTTTCAAGACCGCCTCGTTATGACCGCTTCGATAAGCCTCCGGCCAATATATTGTAACCGATTTATGCGCGGAAAGCAAGCGTTTCGCTTCAAATTTTTCCGCTATACGTCCTCTTTCAGATGATCCTGAAAGCCCTCGCCGTATATCTCTTTCGCCCCCGAGACGATCATAAAGGCGCGCGGGTCGGCTTCGCGGACGATATCCTTCAGCTTCGGATAGAGATGTTTCTTGATCGCGATCATCACGATCTTTTTTTCCGCATTCGTATAGACGCCGGTTCCGTGAAGATATGTCGCGCCGATATCCAGCGTCTGCAGCGCACGGGCGGCGATCTCTTCAAAGTGCTCGCTGACAATATAGACGAGCTTCGCCTCATTCCCGCCGTAAATGACAAAGTCCATGACCACGCCGTTGACTAAAATCGCCACCGCCGCATACATCGCGAGCTCGATATCGCAAAAGACGATGCCGGAGATGATCGCGATTGTCAGATCGACGATCAGAAACAAGGCGCCCGTCTTGATATGCCGGTAGCGGGACCGCAAAATTTTGACGATGATATCCGTTCCCCCCGTCGTACAGCCCATCCGGAAGACGATGCCCAGCCCCAGCGCCGATACCGCCCCGCCGAAGAGCGCGGAAAGGAGCAGATCGTCCGTAACCGGAATCAGCGAGCCGAACAGCCAGGCCGCTCCGTCGATGGACGCAGAGAAGACGATCGTGGCATAGACGGTCGAAAATAAAAATTCTCTTCCGAACTTCCACAATCCGAGCGCCAAAAGCGGAATATTGAGGCAGAATACGAGCGTTCCCGTGGGAACGGGGATAAAATTGCCCAAAATGATCGCTATGCCGGATACGCCGCCCGGCGCGAGGTTATGCGGCTCCAGAAATACGGACAGCCCCGCTCCCCCTATAACGCCGCCCAGCGTGATCATCAGAACCCTTGCGATTTTTTTCCACGTAACTATTTTTTTCATATTACCCCATCATTTTACCACGAACGGCGGAAAAAGTAAACGCTTTTGCCCCTTTCTCCCGAGCGCGTTTTGCCGCGCGGAACCGCCCGCCGTTTAAGGTGCATTTTCAGCAGGCACAAGAGACAGGAGAGACCTCTCTTATCGGCCGTCCGTTCTGATTTTCGCCCTCTTTTCCCTCCGCTATACCGGCCGCATCTTTTTCGGGCGAAAAAAACGCGCCTTTCAGGGCGCGTTTTAAGTTTTAAAACCTTTCGGTCACGATTCAAACTGGCTGTTATAGAGCGAAGCGTAAAAGCCGTCGGCGGCAAGCAGATCGTCGTGCGAGCCCTGTTCGATGATATTGCCGTCTTTCATCACCAGAATCAGGTCGGCGTTTTTGATGGTGGAAAGCCTGTGCGCGATGACGAAGCTCGTTCTGCCGGCAGTCAGGCGGTCCATTGCGTCCTGAATCAGCTGCTCGGTGCGGGTATCGACGTTGGACGTCGCCTCGTCCAAAATCAGCATGGGGCTGTCCTGTACCATGGCGCGGGCGATGGTGAGAAGCTGGCGCTGCCCGCCGGACAGATTGGTATCGTCATCCAGAACCATGTCGTAGCCGCCCGCAAAGGTGCTGATGAAGTGGTCGGCGTTCGCGGCGCGGCAGGCCTCTTCGATCTCCTCGTCCGTGGCGTCCCGCTTGGCGTAAGCGACGTTCTCGCGGATGGTGCCGTTAAAGAGCCATGTATCCTGCAGCACCATGCCGAACAGCGACCGCACCGCCTCCCGCTTCACCGAAGAAACGGGGACGCCGTCGATGAGGATCTCCCCTCCGCTCACCTCGTAAAAGCGCATCAGCAGGTTGACCATCGTGGTCTTGCCCGCCCCCGTGGGACCGACGATCGCCACCTTCTGCCCGGGCTCGATTACGGCGGAAAAGTTGTGGATAATCTCCCGATCGGGCGTGTAACCGAACTGCACGTTCCTGAATTCCACCCTTCCGGTGACGTTTTCGATCGCGTCCGGCTTGCCGGTTTCGTCTTCCTGTTCGGGTTCGTCGAGGAACTCAAACACGCGTTCCGCCGCGGCCGCGGTGGACTGCAACGTGTTCGCCACCTGCGCGATCTGATTGATGGGATTCTGGAACAGGCGCACATAGATGAAAAAGGAGGTGATGATGCCGGGTTCCGCGATCCTGCCGTTGATAAACAGCAAAACGCCCACCACCGCGACCGCCACGTAGCCGAGGTTGGATACGAACGTCATGAGCGGCATCATCAGACCGGACAAAAACTGCGATTTCCAGGCGCTGTTGAACAGATTCCGGTTGGTCTGGTCGAAATCCTCGCGCACTTTCTGCTCGGCGTTAAACGCCTTGACGACGTTCTGTCCGGCATACGTCTCCTCGATCTTTCCGTTGAGTTCGCCCAGGTAATTTTGCTGGCCGATAAAGTATTTCTGGGACTTTCCGACGATGAGGAGCATCAGCAACATGCCGAGCGGCACGGTCAGAAGGGCGGTCAGCGCCATTTCCCACCGCGTGACGAACATCGCGATCAGCACGCCGCCCAGCATGATGACGGAGGAAATCAGCGTGCTCACGCTCTGGTTCAGCGTCTGCCCGATGGTGTCCACGTCGTTGGTCACGCGGGAGAGCACGTCTCCGTAGCTGCGCGAATCGAAATATCTGAGCGGCACGTCGTTGATCTTTTTAGCGATCAGCCCGCGCATCCGTTTGGAAGTCTTCTGATTGACGCCTGCCATCAGGAAGGACTGAACGTAATTCAAAAGAAAGGTCGCGCCGTAAAAGATCACGAGCGTGACGCCGATCCGGCCGACCTCGCCCATATCGATGGGAATGCCGAATACCGCCACGAAGATCTCGTTCGTAATATCGTTGATATAGCCGGGCGCCAGCACGCTCAGCACGGTCGCCGCCGCCGAAAACAGCAGCGCCAGGATAATCGCGGGATACTGCGGCTTTAAAAAGAGCACCAGCCGCTTGATGGAAGCCTTGAAATTCTTGGGCTTTTCAAATCCGCCCCGCCCCATAGGGCCGCCCGCGGGGCGCATGGGTCTTCTTTCGCTCATAAGCCGAGTTCCTCCTTGGAGAGCTGAGAAAGCGCGATCTCCCGATAGACCGGGCAGGTTTTCAGGAGCTCCTCGTGCGTTCCCTGTCCGACGGCGACGCCGCGGTCCAGCACGATGATGAGATCCGCGTCGCGGATGGTGCCGATGCGCTGCGCGACGATGAGGGACGTCGCGTTCTTCGTATACTCCTTGAGCCGGCTGCGCACTTCGCGGTCGGTCTTATAGTCCAGCGCGGAAAAGGAATCGTCGAAGATGAAGATTTCCGGGTCGATGGCGGCCGCCCGCGCGATGGAGAGTCGCTGCTTCTGCCCGCCGGAGACGTTCTTTCCTCCCTGCGAGATGTGGGAATCATACCCCTCTTCCATCTGCTCGACGAACTCGGAGGCCATGGCGACTTCTGCCGCGGAACGGATTTTCTGATCGTCCGTCACGCCGCCGTAACCGATATTGGAGGCCACCGTGCCCGAAAAGAGCGTGCCCTTCTGCGGGACGTAGCCGATCCGCGCGCGCAGATCAGCCTGCCGGACCTCTCTGACGTTCACGCCGTCCACCAGCACTTCCCCTTCCGTCGCGTCGTAAAAGCGCGGGATCAGGTTGACGAGCGTGGATTTTCCCGAGCCCGTCGCCCCGATAAACGCCACAGTATCCCCCTGCTTTGCGCGGAAAGAGATATCTTTCAGCACGTAGCCGTCCGCATCCGGATAGCGGAAGGAGACGTTTTTCATCTCCACCGTCGCCCGTTCGGTAAAGGGCTTCGGCTCGGCGGGTTCCCCGATCCTGTTCTCCGTCTCCAGCACCTCGTTGATGCGCTTTGCGGAAACGCTCGCGCGCGGGAGCATGATAAACAGCATGGTCAGCATCATAAACGCCATTAAAACCTGCATCGCCAGCATGGAAAAGGCGGTCATCGTCGCGAAGTCCAGCGAGCCCTCGTTGATGAGGGAAGCGCCCAGCCAGTAGATCGCCAGCGTGATGCCGTTCATGACGAGCATCATAAACGGGCTCATCAGCCCCATCACGCGGTTGGTGAAGAGGTTGACGCGCGTGACTTCCTCGTTTACTTTGCCGAACTTCTCCTCCTGATACTGTTCCGCGTTGTAGGCGCGCACCACGCGGAGACCGGTCAGGTTTTCGCGGGTCACGCCGTTCAGCCGGTCGGTCAGCCGCTGAATGAGCTTGAACTTGGGCATGACGATGACGAATATCGTGATCAGAACCGCCACCAGCACGCACAGGGCGACGGCGGTCGCCGCCGTCAGCGTCGCGCTCGTAGCCTGGATCCGGAAGATCGCCCATATCGCCGTGATGGGCGCGGAGATCGCCATGCGGAGAATCATCACCACCGCCATCTGCACCTGCTGGATATCGTTGGTCGAACGCGTAATCAGGCTGGGCGTGGAAAAACGATTGATCTCTTCAAAGGAAAAAGAGACGACTTTTCGGTACACGTCCCCCCTGAGAGAATACGAAAAATGGGCGGATACGTAAGCGGCGATAAAGCCGATCGCCATAGAGCACGCCATGCTTCCCAGCGCGAGGAGCAGCATCGTGCCGCCGATGGAAAGAACGGAGCCGACCGTCGCGCCCTCGTTCGTGATTTCGCTGATGATATTCGCGGAGTAGGTGGGGAGTTCCAGGTCGAACCACACCTGCGCCACGGTAAGCCCCAGGATGAGCGCGGTCAAAATCCAATCCACGGGTCGGAACCGCTTTAACAGCTTAATCATAAGACCTCCTTTTTGATTTTATCCATTTCCTCTCTCATCCCCTCTGCAAAACGGCTGTTCAGATCGAACAGCGCGGTTTTTTCCGCTTCGGTAAAGCGCGCCAGCACCCGCTGAAAAAAGCCGGTGACTGCGCGGTCAAACTCGTAAAAGCACTTTTCTCCCCGTTCGGTCAGGCGCACGGTCACGTTGCGGCGGTCGGCGGAATCCGCCTCGCGCACCACATACCCCTTTTCTTCGAGCGACCGCACCGTGCGCGACACGGCCGGAAGGGATACGTCCATCCATTCCGCCAGCACCGAAATGCCGGCGCCGTTCTTCTCGCAGAAATGCACCGCCCCCAGCAGCTCGAATTCCCCCTGCGAGAAATCCCGCCGCAGTACCGCCACGCCCAGCAGGCGGTGCAGCTTGCGCATTTCAAAAAACAAGCCGGGCGCGGGCGCTTTCATTGCCGATCCCCCTCCCCCGTCAGTTTGTGGCGGATACTCTGCATGCGCACGTCCAGACAGGTGATCTGATCGGCGCAGGCTTTCAGCTCCGCCGAGATCTCGGAGGCGTTCGCGATCTCTTTTTTGTATTTCAGCTGATGCTCTAAGCTCGCCCAGAAATCCATGGCGATGGTGCGGATCTGCACCTCCACCCGCTGCAAATGCTTCTGGTCGGAGTAGTAGACGGGCACGGAAACGATGAGGTGAAGGCTCCGGTACCCGTTTTCTTTGGGCGAAGCGATGTAATCGCGCACGTCCAGCACCTCGATGTCGTCCTGCATGCCGAGCATGCTCGCGACCTCGTAAATATCCTCGATAAACGCGCAGATCACGCGCACGCCCGCGACGTCGTTCAGGTTGTCGCGGATGGATTCGCACGTCAGGGGCAGCCCCTTGCGCATCAGCTTTTCTGCGATGCTCCTGGGCTTTTTCAGGCGGGACTTGATGCTCTGAATGGGCGTGCGCTCTTTCAGCACGCTGAATTCCTCGTTGAGGATCTCGAGACGCGTCTTCAGCGTGCTCATCGCGGAGCTGTAGCGGAACATCAGCTCTTTGAATGAAACGACCTCTTCCAATATATTCGGAACGGCCTCTTCCTGCGCCTCCGGTATCCCCGCTTCCCTGACAAATTCGATCGCGTTGATGATGGTCTTTCCTTCTTCCATACTTTTTCCTTTTAACAATTAACCAAGTGAATGCTTAACGTTGTTCAGTATATCATATCGAAATCCTGGTTGTCAAACGTTTCAAGGGGAAAAACGGCGAAAAAAAAGAGGAGATGTTTTCTCCTCTTTCGTTTTTTCCGGTCAGGGCGTGACGCGGTTGATATCCCGCGGGAACAGGCTGGCGCAGCGCACGTTCCTGAACCCCAGAAGGTTCATCGTGAGGCGCTCCAGCCCGAGCCCCAGTCCGCCGTGTGGGGGCACGCCGTATTTATGCAGCATCAGATAGCTCTCGAAATCGTCCGGATTCATGCCGCGCGCGCGCATCTTCGCGACCTGTTCGCCGTAATCGTGAATGCGCTGGCCGCCCGTCGTGACCTCCATTCCGCGGAACAGCAGGTCGAACGACAGCGTGTAAGCGGGATCGGCGGGATCGTCCATCGCGTAGAAGGGGCGTTTCGCCGAAGGATAGTGCGTCACGAAAATAAACTCGCTGCCGAATTCCTTTTCGGCGTACTGGCACATCAGCTGCTCCTCTTCCGGCTCGAAGTCGTTGAAATCCGTGATATTTTTCCTGTACTTCTCTGTGATGATCTTCTTTGCGTCCATGAACTTGATGCACGGGATCTCGTCGATCACGGGGATCTTCGCGCCGAGCAGCGCAACTTCCTTCGCGTACTCCGTGCGCAAAAGCTCCATGATGTATTTGAGCGCCCCCGTCTCCATGTTCATGATATCGGTGAAGCTGTCGATGAACCCCATCTCGAAATCCATGGAGATGTACTCGTTCAGGTGGCGGGACGTATCGTGGTGCTCCGCCCGGAACACAGGTCCGATCTCGAACACGCGCTCGAAGACGGAGACCATCGTCTGCTTGTAAAACTGCGGGCTCTGCGCCAGAAATACCTGTTTGCCGAAATAGTCCAGCTTAAAGATATTGGCGCCGCCCTCCGCGCCCGCGAAGTTGATCTTGGGCGTGCGGATCTCCGTAAAATCGTTCTTCTGCAAAAATTCGCGGAATCCCCGCGCGATTCCCTCCTGGATCTTGAAAATCGCCCGCTCTCTGGGGTTTCTCAGCGTAATGGGGCGGTAATTCAAATTGGTGTCCAAAGGCACGTTGTCGAGCTGCTTTTTGTTGATGACGATGGGCATCTGCTCCGCGGGAGAAGAGAGCACTTTCAGGTCGTGAATCTGAATCTCGAACCGGTCGTTCCCCGCGCGGTCCTTGCTGCCGACCACTTTGCCCGTCACGCGGACGGTGCAGCCCTCCACGATATCGTCTCTCCACCTGAAATCCGAAAACTCGGGCGAATACACGCACTGCACCTCGTCGCGCATGGTGCGCAGGATCACAAAGGAAAACCCCGTCATCTCGCGGATACGGTGAATGAACCCGTCGACGGAAACGACGCCGTCCGCATGCTCCTTCAGCTGATCGACCGCGACGGTGGACGGCACGATGACCCCGTTGATTTTTTCCATAAAAAACACATCCCTTCGCCGCGCAACAGCGCGGCATTTTTCTTACGGATTTATTTTACACTTTCTCGCCGCTTTTGGCAAGTATTTGAACCCCGCTTTCGGCAAAAGTCACTCCATATCGGGGTCTTTCCAGCCGGATACTTTCCCCATCACGTACGTGCCGTCGCAGAACAGATCCACCCAGTAGCGCGTCTTCTCCTCCCCCATCAGCTCGCCGTTCTCGTTGCAGCCGTCCCCGCACATGACGAGGGGATAACCGTAAAGCCCCTCGATTGCGGGCGAAGCGCCGACCGCCAGCTTGCTGAAGACAATCATCCCGCGGTCCCCCGCCTTCCACGTATCCTTGGGAAAATTGACGAGAATCATCTGCGTGAAATCGCGCGGCTCGGAATAGAGATAGATCTGATCGGGCTCCGCGTCCAGTATGGGCGAGCCGGCGGAGACCTGTACGATCTCCATCGCGCTGTTCAGCCCCGCGATCGCGCCGGAGAGCTCGCTCTCGGTCACGAATCCCGCAATGTCTTCCGCCGTCGCATACCCGCTCAGAGCGTCCGCCGTGGCGTAACCGGTGAGATCCTCTTTGGTCGCAAGCGCCGAAAGTTCGCTCTTTTGCGCGTACTGCTCCAGCTGCGACTCCTTCACGTATTCCGAAAGGTCGGGCGCCGCCGCTCCTTCCAGCTTTTCCTCCACAAACGCTTCCATTTCGGCGCGCTTTACGTAGCCCGCCAGCTGTTTTTCCACCAATGCCATAAAATCCTCCCTCGTTTCGTATTCCGCCCCCGTCAGCGAAGGGAGCACGTCCAGCGTAAAGACCTCCGTCTGAAAGACGAAGTCCTCTCCCTCGAACACGACCTGCATTCTGAGCGGCCCCGCGACCGCGGTCTGCTTTTTGTCGATCTTCCAGTCAAACCGGACGGCCGTTTCGTCCGCGCTCTTTTGCAGGGGCACTTTTTCCGCGTACCAGTCCGACCGCAGGAATTTCATGAAAGCGGAAGCGGCGGAGAGATCCAGCGCCCCGTATGCGCGCGCGCATTCAAAGGTGATCGTATCTCCGCCGTCATCCCCGCGAAATACCCGGACCGGAGGCAGCTTTACCGTTTTTTCATTGATATTTGCCGTCATATAAAACTCCTTTCCGGCGCCTGCCCGTGTCGGCGCCTTACCCTTACAGTATAACGCCTTTTTTCCCCGCCGCAAGGGGAATATGACAGCCGGAAGGAAAAAAACCGAATTTTTGTCCGGCAGCCGCCGCGGTTGCGCGCAAAAAAAACGCCGGTGCGGCCGGCGGATATGTGTAAACAGGCTGTCAGGCGGGAGAATCAAAACCGGTGGTTTGCTCATACCCTGAAAAGGAAAAATACCAGCTTACCTGTCAACGGGTATCGCTTTTACTACAGCGTCTTATGGCTCCACACACCTGTAAAACAGGTTCCTTATTCTATTATCGAACTGTATTATCTTAATTACGTTGAACCGGGGGATTTTTCATGCGAAAGCGCCGTACAGATTCTGCGGAGCGCCCCTCAACGCACCGCGTCGGCAGGACGGAAAATCTGCCGCTTTCCCCCGGCATCCCCCCTCTGCCGTTGCCGCAGGTCGGGCGGCGGCGACGGAATCCCTTCCGCTCCTGCGCGGCGCAGGGCGAGCGCCTGTTTTTGCGCTTCCTGCAAAAAAATACTTGACCTATGCGAAAACGAATAGTATAATAGAAAAAAAAGGCAAATTTATGAAAAACAGCAACACCGACTATCCCTTGCGGGAAAAACTCCGCCCTGTCGAAGAAACGCTGAACCGCTTGTTCCGGGCCGCCAAGGCTGACGACGGAGCGGAAAAGCGCCTGTTGTACAGCGCCTATCTGCAGGCGGCTACAGACCTCGGCTACATCGTCGTGCAGGCGGACGACGAGCGCATCTTTTTGTTCGACACGCTGTCCGTCTACTCCGGCGGCGGGGACGCGGTCGTGCACGAGGCGCTCCCGGCAGAGTGAGCGTTCAGTCTTCCATGCCCAGGAGATATTCCGGGCGGACGTCCAGCGTTTCGCAGATGAGTTTGAAATAGGAGATACCCGGCTCGTCTTCCCCGTTTACCCAGCGGCTCACGGTGGACTGGCTCACGCCGATCATTCTGGAAAACGCCAGCTGCGACAATTCTTTTTCTTTCAGCAAATCTTCGAAACGCTCACTAAATTCTTTCATAGATAACGATATTCTATGCAAAAACGCATAAAATAGCCAAAACTATGCGCAAGCGGATAAATAATAATTAAAAAATATGCGGAAAAGCATTATTTTCTCCGCTAACAGGAAATTATGCAAAACGAATCTTTTGATCCGCGCGAAGCGGAAAAACAACTGAACGAACTGTTCCGTCAATACCTCGGCGAAGATCAGCCCGGAAAAGCGGAACAAAAAAAGCGCCTGTATAAAGACTGCCTCAAAGACGTGACGGATCGGGGCTATACGGTCTTGCAGAACGTCCACAGGGGCATTCTGGTGACGAAGCGCGCCGTCATTTACTGTTCGGAATCCAACGAAAAACTGCGGTATCTCCGGCAGAACGACGCGTTATAACGGGCCGCCGGGCATAAATTGCCGGCGTTCATGCGACGATGGCGGCACTTCGTCACGCCTGTTTGTTGCGTCCGCTGTGCCGTAACTGTTTTTTCAAAGCGAATCAAGATCCACCGGCTAAGCCGGTGGTTTTTCAGTTTCGGGCGGTTAGCCCTAATACTGCCCGGCGCGCGCATACGACGCCCCGGCAGTCATGAAATCGTCACTTGTTACCCGTCAACGCGCCCCTTTCGGTATCTTGTTCTTCCCCGATTGCCTCGCTCTTTTTTCTTTCTCTTTTTTCTTTATTAAAGAGACTCTTTCCTCTCTTTTTCCCCGCCCTGCTCCTCTTTTTTGTGCATCGGCAAAGCCTGTCTTGAACCGGCGGACTATCCGCGGGGTCTGACATAAAAGGAACCCCTTCCCGCCGGCGGGAAGGGGGTTTAATTTTTTTCTTTCCGGTTTTTTTTCTCGCGCGGCTCCCCCCGCTGAAAGGAGAGGATCTTCTGCGCGTACAGCTTGCTCGCAATGGAGGTCGCCGCATATTTCAGCGCGAGGTCGGTGTAGTCGCCGTCCAGCGAAATCTCCTCCACCGGTTCGCCCACCAGACAGCAGGCGCGCAGCGCTTTCTCCTGCTCGTCGCAGAAATAATTATAGACCTGCTTCTCGTTTTTGCCTTCGAGCAGCGTATCGACCAGCTGCTTGATCTCGTCCAGCCGCAAAACCTGCTTCAGAAAACAGACCGCGTAGATATATGCGAGATGGCGGCGGTTGTACTTCTTCCCTTCCGGCGGCGGAACGATGCCGAACTTCACGTAGTTGTTGATCATGGAAGACGTGATGATGTTGTCTTCCGGATCGATTTTGAAAACAGAAAGCTGCCGGGACAGATACGCGAGCACCTGATCCATATATAAGTCGAGATCGGGAAATTCATTGCTCCTGATGATATGAAAGTGCTCGATTGTCTTATTGAATTCGATAAGCTCCCTCGTCTGATCGCTCATAGCCCCTCCTGTCTGCCATTATTTTACCACATTGCCGAAATAATTGCAAATGTTTCGGCAAAATACTTGACTTCGTATCCGTATTCATGTATTATGGTATCAAATACTAGATAGGAGGAGCAATGAAACAAACCGTTATCCTGGGCGACTCCATCTTCAAGGGAGTATTGCTCGCCGCAGACGAAAACCGCTACTACGTATCGCGCGAAATCGACTGGGCGGCAATCGGGCGGGAATTCGGCGCCGATATCCGCAACCTTTCCAAAATGGGATGCCGTACCACCCATGCGCCCGAGATTCTGAAAAAATACCTCGAAAAAAACGACCGGCCGGAAGTCATCGTCATAGAGCTCGGCGGAAACGACTGCGATTACGACTGGAAGACGGTGGCGAAAAGCCCTTCCCGCGCGTACCAGCCGCTCACGCCCTTCGGCCAATTTCAGGAAAACTACCGCGCGCTGATCGCGCTGGCGCAGGCGAACGCCGGGAAAGTGATCCTCGTCAACCTGCCGCCGATCGACGAAAAGAGCTATTTCGAGTGGATTACGCGCAAAGGAGAAAGCCGGGAAAATATCCTGTACTTTTTGCATGACGACATCGGCCGCATTTACCGCGATCAGGAAATGTATTCCGAGCGCATCGGCAAGCTCGCCGCGGAGACGGGCTGCAAGCTGATCGATATCCGCTGTTCCTTTCTGCAATGCGGGGACTACCGCCCCCTGCTCTGCCGGGACGGCATTCATCCGAACAGCGCCGGGCACCAAAATATTATCAGAACTTTCGGCGAGGAGCTCGCCGCATCATAAAAGAACAGAAGGAGGAGTTCAAAATGAAACTTGCCGTAACGGCGGAAACCACCATCGACCTGACGCCCGCGCTTCTTAAGGAGTTCGACATCAAAACCATTCCCCTGGGCATCACCCTGGAGGGCAAAGATATGAAGGACGGCGAAATGACGACGGACGAAATGTTCGAATACGTCGCGAAAACGGGCGTTCTGCCCAAGACCAACGCCGTCAACGAATTTGAATACGGCGAGCTGTTCACATCTCTGCTGAAGGAATACGACGGCGTCGTACATATCTCCATTTCATCGGAGATCAGCAGCTGCTGCGCGAATGCGAAGAGCGCCGCGGAAAAGCTGAATAACGTCTTCGTCGTGGACAGCCGTTCCCTCTCCACGGGGATCGCTCAGCTCGCGATCTATGCGAGGAATCTGTCGCAAACCGATCTCAGCGCAAAGGAAATTTACGAAAAGGTACAGGCCCGCACCGCAATGCTGCAGGTCTCCTTCGAGCTCGAACGGCTGGACTATCTCTATAAGGGCGGCAGATGCTCCAGTCTGCAGTTTTTCGGGGCGAACCTGCTCAAGCTCCGCCCCCGCATCATGGTGAAGGACGGCAAAATGGGCGCGGATAAAAAGTACCGCGGCAAAATCGAGCTGGTAGTACGCAAATACTGCCGCGACACGCTGAACGAGTACAACACGCCGGACAAGAGCCTGGTCTTTATCACCTATACGACGGCTACGCCCGAAATGCTGAACGAGGCGACGAGCGCCTGCAAGGAAGCGGGATTCGAGCGGATCGAGTATACCCGCGCCGGCGGCACGATCTCCAGCCACTGCGGCGAGCACACGCTGGGCATCCTCTATTTCAACGACGGCCCCGAAAAAATCGAAGTTTCCAACTGATTCCGTCCGCCCGGAGCAATCCGGGCGTTTTTTTTGTTGAACCGGCGAATTTTTGATCAAAATGATTTTCATTTTTCCAAAAGTATGGTATACTTTGTAAAAACGAGGGAGGAAAACGAACGTGAAAATCGCAATATCCGCCGAAACTACGCTGGACATGCCCCTTGAAATGCGGGAACAATACGACGTGCATGTCATTCCCTACGGCATCGTGCTCGGCGGCGAAGAATTTTTCGACGGCAAGTATTCGACGGAAGAGATCTTTGAAAAAGTCAAAGAGCTAGACGAACTGCCCAAGACCAACGCAATCAACGCCTATACCTACGGCGAATATTTCAAAGAGCTGCTGAAAGAATACGACGGCGTCGTACATGTGTGTTTATCCGGGGGAATCACCTCTTCCACCGAGAACGCAAAGGCGGCGGCGGGAGAGCTGAAAAACGTATACGTCGTCGACAGCAGATCGCTTTCGACGGGCATTTCTCTGCTCGTCTTATACGCCCGCCGGCTGGCGGATCAGGGGCTTTCTCCCAAAGACGTCTACGAAAAAGTGCAGGCGCGCGCGGAGAAGCTCCAGGTTTCTTTCGTCATCGAGCGGCTGGACTACCTCTACAAGGGCGGCAGATGCTCCAGCCTGCAGCTTCTGGGCGCCAATCTCTTGAAACTCCGCCCCCGCATTATTCTGAAGGACGGCAAGATGATCTCCGATAAAAAATACCGCGGCAGGATGGAACAGGTCGTCGCAAAATACTGTACAGATACGCTCAACGAGTTCAACACGCCGGATAAAAGCGAGGTGTTCCTCACCTACACGACCGCCACGCCCGAGATGGTAGCGGCGGCGCGCGGAGTGCTGAAAAAGGCGGGCTTTGAGACGCTCTACGAGACGCACGCGGGCGGCACCATCGGAAGCCACTGCGGCGAACATACGCTCGGCATCCTCTACTTCAACGACGGAACGGACACGGTTTTTATCGACTGATCGCATTTTGAAAGAGTTTTCCAATAAAGGACAGCGTTGTTTCGCTGTCCTTTGTTTTTGTCAAAAGAAAACTACGCGATAGAGGCATGGTTAAAAAAAGGCTTTGCCGATGCACAATAAAGAGCAGGAAAAGCAAGGAGAGAAAAGGAAAGAGAGCAATCAAGAAAGCGGAGCAAGGCAAAGGAGAAGAAAGGAAAGCGCAGAAAAAACCCGTTTACGGGCAGCAAGTAACAAATGCGTGACTGGCAGGTCAATCATAAGCGCACTTGTGCGCCGCCTGTATCGATTAGGGCTATGCCCGAAATTGTAATACCACCCGCTTTGCGGGTGGATTATTTTTTGACGCGCTCATCTGAATAAAATGAGCCAAGAAGCTCCACAGCGCTCCCGCATCCTTCCTGAAATCTTATAGCAAATTAAATTTCCCTTTCCGACAAACCGAATCGCGCCGCTTCCTCCCGCGCGCCGGAACCGCGTCCGAAACTCCGTTTTCCCTGTTTCAGGAGTGTCTTATGAACCCCCGTGCGCACCGCCGTCCATTGCCCCTGTAAAAAGGCTCCGTTCCCCGCCTTTACGCATAACAGCGCAATCCCGACAGCAAAGAATTTCCTTCAACATACCGCTCTTTTGCGGAGATCATGATAAATCGGTAAAACCCCCGGCTTAATCATAAGTCGGGGGCACAATCTAACAGCAAGTATAATGGCCGCGGAGTTCTGATTTCTCCCTAATACAGAGGAATAACAAGTGAAAACGCGCACTTTAATTTTATAAAATCTTCTTCAAAAACTGCCCGGTAAAGCTCTCGTTTACCGCGGCGACCTCTTCCGGCGTGCCGCAGGCGACCACCGTTCCGCCGCCCGAACCGCCTTCCGGTCCCAGATCGACGATATAGTCCGCAATCTTGATGATATCCAGGTTGTGCTCGATGACGATGACGGTATTGCCGCCCGTCCGCAGCCGCTGTAAAATTTCAGCCAGCTTCTGTACGTCGTAGCTGTGCAGTCCGGTCGTCGGCTCGTCCAGAATATAGAGCGTCCTGCCGGTGGGGCGCTTTGACAGCTCGGTCGCCAGCTTGACCCGCTGCGCCTCCCCGCCCGAAAGCGTGGTGGAGGACTGCCCCAGCTTGATGTATCCAAGGCCTACGTCCTTGAGCGTCTTGATCTTGTTGTAAATGGAAGAGAGGTTCTGGAAGAAGTCGCACGCCTCGTCCACCGTCATTTCCAGCACGTCGTTGATGCTCTTTCCCTTGTATTTGACCTGTAAAGTCTCTCTGTTGTAGCGCTTGCCCTTGCAGACCTCGCAGGGAACATAGATATCCGGCAGAAAGTGCATTTCGATCCTGATGATGCCGTCCCCCGAGCAGTGCTCGCAGCGCCCGCCCGCGACGTTGAAGGAAAAGCGCCCGGACTTGTATCCGCGTTCCTTCGCGTCCGGCGTGGAGGCGAAGAGATCCCGGATGGCCGTAAACACCCCCGTATAGGTCGCCGGATTGCTGCGCGGCGTGCGCCCGATCGGCGACTGGTCGATGTCGATTACCTTGTCAAAGTGCTCCATTCCCTCGATGCGTTCATAAGCACCTGCGCGCACGCGCGCCTTGTTCAGCTCGGTCGCGAGCACGGGATAGACGATCTCGTTGACCAGCGAGCTCTTGCCCGACCCCGAAACGCCCGTCACCGCGGTGATCAGCCCGACGGGAAAGGAGACGTCGATATGCTTCAGGTTGTTCTGCGCCGCCCCCACAACGGTCAGCCACTTGTCCCCAGCGGGCTGACGGAAGGCGGGGACCTCGATCTTCCGCCGCCCGGCGAGATAATCGCCGGTGATCGATCGGGGGCTGTTCATCACTTCCTCCGCCGTGCCGCAGGCGACGACTTCCCCGCCGTGAATGCCGGCATAGGGACCGATGTCGACGATATAGTCGGCGGCGCGCATGGTATCCTCGTCGTGCTCGACGACGATCAGGGAATTGCCCAGATCCCGCAGATGTTTGAGCGTGGAAAGCAGTTTTTCGTTGTCCCGCTGATGAAGCCCGATGGAGGGCTCGTCCAAAATATACAGAACGCCGGTCAGCCCCGAGCCGATCTGGGTCGCCAGGCGGATGCGCTGCGCCTCCCCGCCCGAAAGCGTGCCCGCGCTGCGCGAGAGCGTCAGATAGCCCAGGCCGACGTCCGTCAGGAAGGAGAGCCGCGCCCTGATTTCCTTTAAAATGGAATCGGCGATCAGCATCTCGGTCGGCGAAAGCACGAGATTTCCGATGAATTCGGACAGCCGGTCGACGGGCATGTCGCAGAGCTCCGCGATGTTCTTTCCCCCGATGAGGACGGAGAGCGCCTCTTTTTTCAGGCGTTTTCCGCGGCAGGTCTCGCAGGGGGAGGTCGTCATATATTTTTCGATCTCGCTCTTCGTATAATCGGATGTCGTTTCGCGGTACCGCCGCGCGAGGTTGGGAATAATCCCCTCCCACGCGGATTCATAGCTCCCCGAAAAGGCGCGCGTGGCGTATTCCAGCCTGATCTTTTCGCCGTTGTTGCCGTACAGCAGCATGTGATAGATCTCCGCGGGGAGATCCTTGACGGGCGTATCCAGGCTGAAATGATAGTGTTTGGCGAGCGCCGTAAAATACATCTCGGTCATCTTGCCCGTGTCGAGATTCCACCCGGTAATGGTCATCGCCCCCTCGCGCAGGGACTTGTCCCGGTTCGGCACCACCAGTTTTTCGTCCAGTTCCATGCGGAAGCCCAGCCCCGCACAGTCCGGGCAGGCGCCGAAGGGATTGTTGAAGGAAAAGAGCCGCGGCTCGATCTCCTCAATGCTGATATTGCACACGGGGCAGGCGTATTTTGTGGAATAGAGCTCCTCTTTCCCCTCGCAGGATATGACGACCAGTCCTTCCGCCAGTTTGAGCGCCGTTTCCAGGCTGTCCGTCAGCCGCTGTTCGATTCCACCCTTGACGACGAGGCGGTCCACGACCACGGAGATGTTGTGTTTGACGTTTTTATCCAGCTTGATCTCTTCGTCCAGCGCGTAAACGATGCCGTCCACTTCCGCGCGGGCGTACCCTGCCTTGCGGTAGCCTTCCAGCTGTTTGGAATATTCTCCCTTTCTGCCCCGCACGACGGGCGCGTTGACCAAAATCTTGCTCCCCTCGGGCATCGCCATCACCTTGTCCGCGATCTGATCTACCGTCTGCCGTTCGATCCTGCGGCCGCATTTCGGGCAGTGCGGTTCGCCCACGCGCGCGAACAAAAGACGGAAATAATCGTAAATTTCCGTCACCGTGCCCACCGTGGAGCGGGGATTATTGGATGTGGTCTTCTGGTCGATGGAAATGGCGGGAGACAAGCCCTCGATGGACTCGACGTCCGGCTTTTCCATCTGCCCCAGAAACATGCGCGCGTAGCTCGACAGGCTCTCCACATAGCGCCGCTGCCCTTCCGCGAAGATCGTCTCGAACGCGAGCGTGGACTTTCCGCTCCCCGAGACCCCGGTGAACACCACCAACTTTTCGCGGGGGACCGTAAGATCGATATTTTTCAGATTATTTTCCTTCGCACCTTTGATTCTGATATATTCCTGCATCTCACTTTCTCATCTTCAATTTTAGTTTTGCCAGCGTGTCCCTGATCTCGATACAGCGCTCGAAATCCAGATTCGCAGAGGCGACCTTCATGAGCGCCTTCAGTTTCTCTATTTCGTCCGGGATATCCTTGGCGGCGATCTCCGCGGTGCGGTCCACCTTGCGGGTGATCTCCAGCGTGTTTCCGATCTCTTTGACGATGGTTTTCGGAATAATGCCGTGTTTTTTATTATACTCGTCCTGTACGGCGCGGCGGCGCTCGGTCTCGCGGATCGCGCGCTCCATGCTCCCCGTCACAACGTCCGCATACATGACGACCTTTCCCTCGCTGTTCCGCGCGGCCCGGCCGATGGTCTGAATCATCGCGGTTTCGCTCCGCAAAAAGCCCTCTTTGTCCGCGTCCAATATGGCGACCAGCTTCACCTCCGGCAGGTCCAGCCCTTCCCGCAGAAGGTTGATCCCCACCAGCACGTCGAAATCGCCCTTCCGAAGCCCTGTCACAATGTCGATGCGCTCGAGCGTGTCGATATCCGAATGCATATAGCGCACCTTGACGCCGTTTTCCTTCAGATATTCGGTCAGGCTCTCCGCCATCTTCTTGGTGAGCGTCGTGACGAGGACGCGGCTCTTGTCCTCCGCCGCACGGCGGATCTCGGAGAGCAGATCGTCGATCTGCCCCTTGGTGGGGCGCACTTCCACGACGGGATCCAACAGGCCGGTCGGGCGGATGAGCTGTTCCACCACCTGCCCCGCCTGCCCCAGTTCGTAGGGCGCGGGCGTGGCGGAGACGCACACCATCTGCCCCACGCGCGCGTCGAATTCGTCAAACGTGAGCGGCCGGTTGTCGTACGCAGACCGGATGCGGAAACCGTAGTTGACGAGGTTGGTCTTGCGGGAGAGGTCGCCCGCGTACATCGCCCGGATCTGCGGGATGGTCATGTGGCTCTCGTCGATGAACAGCAGGAAATCGCCCGGAAAATAGTCCAGAAGCGTAAAGGGCGGCTCGCCCGGGCTTCTGCCGTCGAAGTAACGGGAATAGTTCTCCACGCCCTTGCAGTAGCCGATCTCGCGCATCATCTCGATATCGTAGCGCGTCCGCTGATTCAGCCGCTGCGCTTCCAGCAGTTTCCCTTCTGCCTGAAAGGCGGCGACTTCTCTGTTCAGATCCTCCTCGATGGCGACCAGGCTGTTCTTCAGCTTTTCGCTCTCCACCGCATAGTGGCTGGCGGGGAACACGACGGCGTGCTTTAACTCGGATATGACCTTTCCCGTAACGAACTCCGCCTCGCAGACGCGCTCCACTTCGTCCCCGAAAAATTCCACCCTCAGTACGATCTCGGTATTTCCGGACGGAAAAATATCCACCGTATCTCCCCTTACGCGGAAGGAAGAACGGGTAAAATCCACGTCTTTCCGCGCGTACTGGATGGAAACCAGCTTCCGCATCAGTTCGTTGGGGCTCATCTCCATGCCCGGCCGGATGGAGACCGCCAGGCGGTAATATTCCTCCGGCGCGCCCAGCCCGTAAATGCAGGAAACGGAGGCGACCACGATGACGTCTCTCCGCTCCGCCAGCGAACAGGTTGCGGAATGACGCAGTTTGTCGATCTCGTCGTTGATGGCGAGATCCTTTTCGATATAAGTATCCGTGCTGGGAATGTACGATTCAGGCTGATAGTAGTCGTAATAGGAAACGAAAAACTCCACGCGGTTCTCGGGGAAAAACTCCCGGAACTCGTTGCACAGCTGCGCGGCGAGCGTCTTGTTGTGCGCGATCACGAGCGCGGGGCGGCCGCAGTTTTTGATGACGTTCGCCATCGTGAAGGTCTTGCCGCTCCCCGTCACGCCCAGAAGCACCTGCGTGCGCAGTCCGTCCCGAATTCCCTCGGTGAGCTTTTCGATCGCCTGCGGCTGATCGCCGGTCGGCTGAAATTTGGAATGTAAGACAAATTCTTTCATGTAAAAATAGCCCTTAAAATCAACCCGATCACAAAGCTGACGGCGGCGAGCGCGACCGTAACGCCGATCCGGAAGAAGAGATTTCTCTTTTGCACCTGTTTGCTCCTGAAATACCCCTGCCCCTTGGCATGCAGGGTCACGCAGTAAACGCGCTCCCCCTTCCGGTCCGAATAGACGATATCCAGATAATCGTCCATTTCCAGCGCGGAAAGCACGCGCTCCAGGCGGTCCTCCGTAAAGCCCTCCCGCTTTTTCAGGGAAGCGAGGAGATCCTGCGGCGTGATCAGCGTGCAGTCTTTTCCGCCGCAGAAGCGCAGCACGGCGGTCAGCACGGCGTCCTCCCGCGCGCTCAGCATAGTAGCCTCCAGAGAAAAAAGACGAGAAATGCCAGAATGCCCGCGGCGGAACCGCCCGCAAACGCACCCCAGAAACACGCGATGAAATCCGAACGGCGGTTTTCGTACTCCCTGGCTTTCTCGTCCTCTTCTTCCTCGAAAAGGCGCTTCCCTTTGGGCAGCGGACACAGGCAGACGTCCGAATCATCCTGGTACTTCACGCTCACGTAGTCGCGTGCGGAGAGAACGGAGAGGCCGAATTTTACGTCCTCCTCGTTCATACCGTAATACTGCGGCAGCCGTTCGGCTAGTTCTGCAAAGGATACCACCTTATACCCGCCGCCGCACATTTCGTTGACAGCCTTCAGAAGGCTTTTACCGCGTCCGTCCAACATACACGCACAGTATGTGTTTTCGGCAAATTTTTATCCGCCGCCCGGCGCGCGGAAGAAGCGAACAAATGTTTTTCTAATTGTACCACACGCCCGCCGTTTTGTCAATAAAATAGCGGGCGGATTCCGCCCGCGTTTTTTATTTATTTTTATTGGTCTTTCAAAAGTTTCCGTTGGTTTTCTAGGTTAATATGTGAATGAGAATATATCTTTAGAAATACCTGGATTTTTCCTTTTCAATATTTTGTTGCGTATACTTACAGCGCGGGAAATTATGACAGCCAAAAAACGTTCCGCGTTCTCCTTTTCTTAAAACAAGAAAATCGCCGCATTCAGGACATCGGTTATTAAGATAAACTGATTTCATATCGTTATTTACATAGGTACAATACGGATAATTAGAACAACCGTAAAAAGACTTTTCGCCAATTTCAGAAGTTCTTACAATCAAATGTCCTGATTTGCACCAAGGGCAAAGATATTCCTTGTCTTCTTTTTTCTCGCCTTCGACTTCCATAATATAACACTTGTTTTTTATTTCCTGAATAAACTCCGACGGTCGGATTTTTTCAGACAGCAAATATACGACAGATTTTGTTCTTGTTAAAGCGACGTAAAATAACCGGCGTTCTTCTGCATATTCAAAGGAATTTTTCTTACCCAAAAGCAACGTTAATATCATATCGTCTTCCGTTTTGTTCGGAAATCCGTTCCGCGCGTTTTCTCCGCTGATCAAAACAACAAAATCGCTCTCTAACCCTTTTGAACCGTGAACCGTGCTGTATGACAGCGTGAGAGACGGATATTTTCTATGTTTTATCGTTTTATAATTATATACTTGTATATCCCTGCAAATAAACGAATCTATGTCGTGCCTGTTTCTGCCTAAGATCAAAACGCTTGCAACAGAACGTATTTTGTGAATATCGTCCAATGCCTTTGTCAGCGCCATGGCTTTATCTCCTCTGTGAAAAATTATTCTCACAGGCCTGTTCTGATGTATGGTAGATTTTACATGTTTTTTATATTGACTTGGATTTGCCGTGATAAACGGCTCGACGATCGCTTGCAGCTCGGCAGAGTTCCGATGTGTCGACGTAATATAATTGAGTTTGGCATCTTGAAATATTTTTTCAAACTCCAAAAAAATATTGATATCACAGCCGGCAAACCGGTAAATTGCCTGCCAATCGTCACCGACTGCAAAGAGTTTAGCGTGCCCATGCGCAATCAATTTTTGTAAAAATTTAGTTCTGCTCTGCGATATATCCTGAAACTCGTCGACAATAATATATTTATACTTAAAATTCGGCGTTGCATCCAGCAAGTCGATCGATTGCAAAATCATGTCGTCAAAATCTATCTTATTTCCGACTCTCAGATTTTGCATATAGTAGCGATATATATTCTTACATATATTCAAAAATAATCGTATGCGATCCGTATCGTATTGAGATTCATTCAGCTGGACTTTTAAATAATCAAACCCCGTATCGTCTTTTATTTGCGCCTTATACAGAGATACAAATGTCATGATTAAATTAAAGAAAGAACTGAAATCTCTCCCGGCATATATATAATGCAGAACATTATAAATTTCTGATTGTGTCAACGGATGAAATACTACTCCGCTTTTTTCCAACCGGCTTTTTAAATGTTCGAATATAGTTCCTTCGTCAAATTCATAAGAATAAGTTTCAATACATTTCGTTCCGTAGTGCCTGTGAATTTGCCTTTTCCATTCAATCGAACGGAGGTATTTAGCCTCTGTTTCTTTATCGTACTGCGGCGTTTTACCGCTTTTGTCAATGCCGAAATGTTCCAAATACACATTATATTCCGGCAGATAAAAATCAGGCGTATATTGTCGTTTATCAATTGTGCCCGTCTCTATTTCGTACGGTCTTTCATACTCATAATTGATGCCGTTCGTAAAAAGATAATTTGCAATAATCAGCTCTTCATTGCTTTTGACAAATTCGTGTTTCAGTGTCTCGCGTTTTCCTCTATTTTCAGTTAATTTACTCAGCCTGTCTCTTAATGTTCTATAATCCAAAGATTTTAATTCTTTATAAATTTCACCATCATCTTTATACTGCTTTTTATAAACTGGGGCACTGTAAAAGTACAAGGCAATATACTGAAAAAGTTCATTTGCTCGTTGTGGATTATTTACCAACTCATCTTCAAAATACCGGGTTAAATATGACTTCAACTGCTCTTCAACAGTTCTTTTCTTACCGCTATTTTCAGACAATATTCTCAATCCCAAAGAATGGAACGTTTCCACAGTCAGCCCGTCTGCAATTTTGCTTACTTTTTCTTCCAGGTCGTCAGCCGAAGCCCTGGAATAAGACAATAGTAAAATCTCGTTATTTTTCGCGGCACCTGTTTCCAGCAAATATTTTACTTTCCCGCAAATTGTCAAAGTTTTTCCCGAACCCGCTCCTGCTATCGTCAGATTCGATTTTGAATCGCAGAGCACGGCGCGCCTTTGCTCATCGTCGAGACTTATTCCGTTTACACTGTCAAATACAGAATCACGCAAATGGTTTTCAATAAAGGCCACGTTATGCCTTTCAATAATATGTTTGTCGATAATCGGCGTTTTGTAATACTTTTGTTCGTAATGATTATATTTTTCTATCAGTTTTAATTTATCCCCCAAGACAAGCGCACTCTCTTCCGCATCAATATAAATATCAGGCAAATTTTCAATTTCTGCAATCAAATTCTTTTGTTCTCTTATCATTCCATAATCGCGTAATATTCTTTCAATATCGCGTTTGTATGAATCGTATTCTGCCTTGCGTTCAAAAGAATCAGGGATTATATAGCTATATACGCGTCTTATAATCGCGTATATCTCTTCTATTTTTCTCAGGCTGCATTTTAAAATATTATCAATAATATCTGCAATAGGATAATTACTTAAAAGCAAATTAAATTCATCGCTCAGCAATCGGATTTCTTTGTTGTGGGACTCAACTTCTTTCAGGCAAACTTCATAGCGGGCAACAACCTCGGCAAACAAATTTTCTTTTGACAGATCATGAACAAGTGCAAAATGCTGATCTTCGCCAATATTTATCTCTTTAAAAACTGCTGTCTTTTTTTCTAAACTTTGTACGTATGCGATTACCTTTTTTGCTTTCTTTTTATAAATCAAATTTTTAATGAATTGAAACATTTGATCCTCCCTGACAATACAGTTATTGACTCATTTTTTCGGCTGACAGCAGAAAAATAAGCCGGTTCGCACTGAAAACACATTATCTGTATAAATTTTATCAAATTTTATTTGTAAAAACAATCTTTATATGAAAAAACTTTAATTTATAAATACATTTTTTCTGACAATTGATTTCTTATTTTTAATAAAACAAAAAAGAGCGCCGCAGCGCTCCTTTCTTTAAAGTTTATTCTAATCCTTATCTATCTAAAAATGGTTTCCGTTTTCTCCGTCGTCCAAAAAGTAATCCAGATTCATGGAACTGTATTCCTCCGCAATCGCCTTCTTCATTTTTTTGACGCGATTGGAGACGAAATACAGCGTCACCAGAGAAGTAATCCCGTCCGCCATAGCGGAAATCGCCAAAAACACGATGAGCGCACCCTCCGCACGGAAGGGATTGACGATCAAAACGATGCCGAACGCCGTCATCAGCACGGAAAAAATCAGATCCAGCCACCAGGTGGAAACGCCGAACCGACGGTAATCCAGCGCGTCCTGAATCAAAAAGAGGTTGCGCACGACAAAAATGATCCCGAAGATAAACGCGAATGCCGAAGCGATCTGCGGCGCACAGGCCAGAAAGAGAATGCCGAACAAGATCTCGACGGCGCCTTTGATAAACCCAAAGGGTTCGTAACCGTAAATGAAATAATTGACGATGCTGAGCAATCCCCCCGCGAGCACGATACCGCCGAAAAGATAACAGACCGTCATCTTTGTCACCGAGGGAATCACCAGCAGGCAAATTCCGAACACAATATAGAGGATCGATTTGACAAGGGAAGCTATCTTTAATTTTCTGAAAATCCCGTAATGTTCCATAACGTTCTCCTGTTTCTTTTTTTATTATACCACGGCGAGGAGTGCCGAGAAAAGCGATCAGGCCCGACACTGCAGCCCGATTTGTCGAAAAAACCGTTCGCATTGCCCGGCACGGGCTTTGCGCAGCGGAAACCGATTGTTTTTTAAAATATTTCAAGAATGCTTTATCCCCCAAAAGGATCGATGAATTTTGGGGGATGAGAAGAAACCGACGTTACGGCAAAGCCCCGGCAGATCCCTGCCGGGGCTTGCGTTCTTCGTCGCGTTCCGACGACTGGGTTTAGTGGATAAAAATGCCGCCTTTCAGCACGGACGCTGAATTGTTGCTTTACTTGTTGCAATAGATCCTACCACCGCACTATAACTTCGGTATCTTCTGATATCACTTCCACGAGAGGAAGGCTGCATTGTTTCTTAAACCGATTCAGAGCCTTAACCATTTGTTTCAACTGACTGCGGTTAAGATTCACTTTGCACTTGTTTTTCAGCAGATTTTCCCCAAGCGAAGTTGCAAAAAGGAAGTTCGGTAATCTGATCACCATCGGACGTCCGTTTTCTTTCATTACTATCTTCATCATTCTACGGTAATTTTCACTGTGTCACCGTCGGAACTCTCGACGTCTACCAGTTCCCCGACAATGCCCTGTTCTGCCAATGCAATCAATTGAGTAATGTCGATGTCAATTTTTTTGTCTTTCAGCATCTCGAGTTCGCCGTCTTTAGCTAATAATTTGACAATGCCGAGTGGTAAATTGATGTTGACTTTATCTTTATTTGCGGACAGGATCCTTATCTTAAACACTAATTGATCGATATTCTTTTGTGTAGTAGTGACTACAGGTTTGTTCCCGCCCCTTCCCAGCAGGTAGTCAACCGAAGTTTCCAACAGGTCTGCCAGCTCAACAAGCAGCGTGATGTCCGGCGCGTTGATGTCCTTCTCCCATTTGGAAACCGATTGATTAGTGACATTGAGTTTTTCGGCAAGTTGTTCTTGCGTAAATCCTTTTTGCTTGCGAAGTTCCAGCAAACGTGATCCCAGTGTACTCATTGCATATCCTCCTTTGATCTTTGTGATTTCAGTATACTACCGTTTCTAAGCATTTTCAACCGATTATTAGGCGAATCAGTCAACTGAAAAGTTGAATTTTTTCCAACCTATGGTTGACCTGTCGCGCCGGTTTGCTTTTTTGCCAATTTCGCTGACATAAATTTTTAATTATAAGAAAAAACCGTGTATTGATGCAATACGTATCTCTGTCACGATTTCGGTTCAATCAACAGGAGCTGCCGCTTGGGCACGGCTGACAGCCCAAACCGAGGGCTGTCAGGCCGTCGATGGTTTTTTTCAACTTTCCTCTCCTCAACGCCTGCATCTCAGGAATAAAAAAACACAGCACAGACGAAAGTCTGTGCTGTGTCTTTGGTGTGGAGAATGAGACTTGAACTCACACGGATAATCCATACGCCCCTCAAACGTACGCGTCTGCCAATTCCGCCATCCCCACAAGTTGCTTAAATAGTTTAGCGCATTTTCCCCGTTTTGTCAAGAAGTTGAGGATAGTATTTTTTATATTTTTCATATGTCCGGCTGATTTTTTCCAGATACTGTTCCGTCTCGCGGTAGGGAATCTCCGACAGCGTTTTCCCGTCCGGCGAGAGCGCCGCGTCCGAGAGCCAGCCGCGCACCGTCCCCTCTCCTGCGTTATATGCGGCCAGCGCCGTTCGTTCGTCCGGAAAGCGGTCGAAGAGATAGCGCAGATACCAGCATCCGAAATCCAGATTGTCCTCCGCGCAGAAGAGATCGTACGCTTCAATCCCCCTGCTGGACGCGATGTATTCCGCCGTGCGGTCGGTGATCTGCATCAGCCCTTTTGCGCCGGCGCCGCTTTCCGCCCGCTCGCGGAAGTTGCTCTCCGTCCTGATCACCGCGAATATCAGCGCGGGATCCAGATTGTCCCGGAGGGCGAGCGAACGAACGGTCTCCTCATAGCGCACCGGGTAGACGATTCTGCGCGCCAGCGGAATCCCCGCGATCAGAATCAGCCCCGCCAGGCAGACGACGGCGGTCCAGAATACGATTTGACTAAATTTTCGCTTGGATATCATCGAGCAGTACCGTTACCTTTTTTTCGAGTTCCCCGAGACTGGAATCGTTATATATAACAGTATGCGCGTTTTTCGGTAAATTTTCATAGTCAAACTGACTTTGTATGCGCGCCGATACTTCTTCGCGCGTCAGTCCGTTCCGCGCCGCCACCGCGCGGATCCGCTCTTCTCTCCCGCGCATGACGACGACAATCTGATCGAACAGATCTTCGCTGTGCGTCTCGAACAGAAGCTGAATCTCCACGAAGATCACTTTTTCTTTACAGGAGGCAAATTCCTCCCGCAACCGGCGGAACACGCCCGCGTGGACGATTTCGTTCAGCTGCGCAAGCGCGGCGGAATCGCCGAATACGCGGGCGGCGAGCGCTCTGCGGTCGAGCGTCTCCCCGGCGATCTCCGCGCCGAACCGCGCGCGCAGCGCTTCCAGCACGCGCGGCTCCCCGGTCACCTCCCGCGCGAGGTCGTCGCAGGACAGCACGCGGTATCCCCGTTCCCGGATCATGGCGAGCACGGTGGATTTTCCGCTTCCGATCCCGCCCGTTACGGCTACTTTATAGGGCTCCTGATTATTTCGCGTCATACCAGGTCTCTCCCCGCTCCGCCTCTACCGTGAGCGGAACGGAAAGCGCCGCGGCGCCCTCCATTTCCCGCTTCAGAATCGCCTCCACCCGATCGGCTTCCTCCTTCAGCGCGTCTACGATCAGTTCGTCGTGCACCTGCAAAATGAGTTCGGAACGAAGCCCCTCCTCCTGCAGCGCGCGGGAAACGCCCAGCATCGCCAGTTTGATGATATCCGCGCTGCTGCCCTGCAGGGGCATGTTCATCGCCGCGCGCTCGCCGAAGCTGCGCACGTTGTAATTGGCCGCGTTGATTTCCCGGATATAGCGTTTGCGTCCCAAAAGCGTGGATACGTACCCCTTTTCCCGCGCCTCCCGGACGTTGCTGTCCATAAAAGCCTTTACTTCGGGGTAGTTTGAAAAATAAGTTTCGATATAAGCGCGCGCTTCGGCGACGGGTATTTTCAGCTGGCGCGCCAGACCGAAGTCGCTGATCCCGTAAATAATGCCGAAGTTGACCGCCTTCGCGCGGCGGCGCATCTCTTTGGTCACGTCCGCAAGCGGGACGCCGAACACCTGGGAGGCGGTCAGCGCATGGATATCCTCTCCGCGGTTGAACGCGTCGATCAGCGGCCTGCACCCCGAAAAATGCGCCAGGAGCCGCAATTCGATCTGCGAGTAGTCCGCACCGACCAGGACGTGCGCCGCGTCGCGCGCACGGAAAAAACGCCGGATTTCACGCCCTTCGTCATCCCGCACGGGAATATTCTGCAAATTCGGCTCCTTGCTGGACAGCCTGCCGGTGGAAGTCACCGTCTGATTGAACGAAGTGTGAATGAGCCCCGTGCGCTTGTCGATGAGCGGGCGGAAGCCCTCGATGTAGGTGGAGTACAGTTTTTGGATCTGCCGGTAACGGAGGATCAGCGGGACGACGGGATGCTCGTCCACGAGTTCTTCCAGAATTTCCGCAGAGGTGGAAAAGCCCTTTTTGTTTTTCTTTCCGCTCTTTAAACCCAGCCTGCCGAAGAGCAGATCTCCCAGCTGCTTGGGCGAGTTCAGGTTGACCTTTACGCCCGCCGCGCGGTAAATTTCCCCTTCCAGCTCTTTCAGCATGCCGCCGTACTTCTCGGAAAGCGCGTCGAGCGCGGCGAGATCGGCGTAAAAGCCGGATTTTTCCATGGCGTACAGCACGTCCGCAAGCGGGAGTTCCACATCGCGGTACAGCTTTTCCATGCCCTCTTCCCGCAGTTTTCCGGTCAGAATGCGCGCGAGCTCGGACAGCGCGTATCCCATGGCATCCTTTCCGAAGCCGTACTCCTCCGCCACTTCCTCCGCGCGTTCCTCCCGCCCCGAAAAATCCGCGAGGTACTTCATCAAAAGCACGTCGTCCGCCGCGGCGAGAAACGGTACGTCGTAATCGGACAGAAGATGCCGCCATTTTTTCTTATCGAACAAGACGAGCTTCTTCTCCGCGGAAAAAACCGCGCGCAGCAAAACGGGCAGCTCCTCCGCCGAGAGCCCCGGATCGAAGAAATTGCGCCGCAGCTTGACCGCGTATTCCGTTCCGCCGCCCGTATAGAGCGAGAGATCCTCCCCGAAACAGAGCGAGATTGTATCTTCTTTTGCGATCTCCAGCGCGCGGGCGAGCGCCGTGACGGCTTCCGTCCTGACCGCAGGCGCCTCCTCCTCGCCGTCCTCGAACACGCCCTCCCGCTTTACGAGCGTGCGGAATTCCATTTCTGCAAATTTTTTGCGGACCGCCGCCGGAAAGGGAAATTTTACGCGCATTTTTTCCAGGTCGGTAGTTACGTCCGCATGCGTGTCGATGGTCGCCAGCACGCGGGACAGGCGGGAAGATTCCTCTCCTTCCCGCAGTTTCTCCCGCCAGCGCGGCGCGATCTCTTCCAGCCTGGCGTAGATCCCCTCCGTCGTGCCGTAAGCGGCGAGCAGGCTTTTAGCCGTCTTTTCCCCGATGCCCGGCACGCCGGGGATATTATCCGAAGAATCCCCCATCAGCGCTTTCAGGTCGATGATCTGCGCGGGCGTCAGCTCTGTTTTGTCCTTGAAATGCGCGGCGTCGTACACCTCGACGTCCGTTATGCCCCGCTTCGTGAAAAACACCGTCGTGTGATCGTCCACCAGCTGCAGCGCGTCGCGGTCGCCCGTCACGATGATCGTATCCACATCCGTGCTCTTCGCGATGGTGCCGATCACGTCGTCCGCTTCCCAGCCCTCTTTTTCCACGATGCAAATTTCCATGGCGGCGAGCAGTTCCTTTAAAAGCGGTATCTGCGGACGCAGATCCTCCGGCATGGGCTTGCGCGTCCCCTTGTAATCCGCGTACATTTCGTGGCGGAAAGTCGGCGCGTGCAGGTCGAAGGCGACGGCGAGATAGTCCGGCTTTTCCTCCGTCAGCAGACGGAGCAGCATGATCGTAAACCCGTAAATGCCGTTGACGGGAACGCCGTCCTTTTTCGTCAGCGGCGGCGTCGCGTAAAACGCGCGGTTGATTAAACTGTTTCCGTCGATTAAAACTAATTTTTCCATAAGAACCCTTTTATTCGCTTGCTAAATTCGAGAAAATATGCTATCATTTGTAACGATCAGGCGATACGTACAGTATTTGCAATCAGGGATATTTTACCATAACTTGCCGGAAAAGACAAGGGAATCCCCGAAATTTGATCAACCGCATGCCGCCGTGGTGAAATTGGCAGACGCGCTGGACTCAAAATCCTGTGGTAGTGATACCGTGTCGGTTCGACTCCGACCGGCGGCACCAATCTAAGAAACCCCGTTTAAAACGGGGTTTCTCTTTTATTTTGCCATGCGTGCGCTTTTTCCCGCCGCTTCCCTGATGTCAATAAGATAATTTTTTTCAAAAAGGGCTTTCTCCGGCAAAACCGACTTTGCGGATAATAGGTTTATCCTTTTTCAGGACAGCGATAAAGACCGTCAGCGCCGCGGGGCTGCCAGCTGCACGAGAAAAAGAGATTCAGGGCCAGCATTTCGCCCGGCAAGCGAATTATTCACTTGCGTTCCGCGCCGTTCACATAAAGGGCGGCAAAGCCGTAATCTGCGCAAGATGCTCCGGCGCGCAAAGAGCGGGACGCGTTTTTCTTTCATACCATACAGCGCATATTATAACCGGAAGCGTCTCGGAAAATATCATTTTTCCCGGCGGGCGAGTTACCGTTCACGGTATTCTTCCGCCTGTACGGCACCGCTTTTTTCATCGGTGACGGGGCGGATTTCTCCAGCCTTTTGAAAGGCGACTTTCGCCAGGATTACGGCTATTATTTCGTTGATGATCGCCGCCGCGACAATGGTTCCCGAAATTACGGCGGCAAGAGAAGCGTCGATCGCGGTAAAAGTGTTTACGGCGATCCCCGTAAACACCAAAGAAACCCCGGAATGCGGCAGCAACGTAAAACCGAGCCATTTCGTGACGCGCGGATCGGCCTTCGTGATTTTTCCCCCCAAGTAAGCGGAACCTACTTTGCCGACGGCTCTCGATAAAATATACACGGCGGTAAAAACGCCCGCTCCCGTGATCAGGCGGTAATCGAGCGGCAGTCCCAGATTGACGATCACGATAACAAGCGAAAGCTGAAGAATCGGTGCGTAAGGCTTCATCATCCCTTCCAGTTTCTGCCCGTCGATGAGATTGGCAACGGTTGCGGAAAAAGACATGCCGATCAGCAGATAATTCAGCAGGAACGATTGAAAAACAAAATAATCCGTTGCCGCGCCCGCCGCGATACAGCAGACCAGCCCCGCCAGAAAGACCGCAAAACAGCCCGCGCCGTTTTTGATTTTCCTGAGAATCACTCCCGCCGTCGCACCGAATCCGATGCCTATGACAAACGGCAAAACGATCATTCCGACGGTGGAAAAAACAGATGCCGCCGGGCCGCCTTTCACCGTACCGATCACCGATATCGTCGTAAAAAACACGAGAATTCCGATCACGTCGTCGATCGCCGCCAGAGGGATGAGCGTCTTTGTGACAGGGCCGTTCGTATGGTATTCGTTTACGACCGATAGCGCGGGTGCGGGCGCGGTTGCAAGCGCGATGCCTCCGAACACAAAGGCCAGATACACGGGGATTTTTGCGATAAGAAAGGTCACAGCAAAGGCAAGCGTCACAAACAGAAACGTCCCCAATGCCTGTATGACCGTTATGCCCAGAATCTGTTTTCCAGACTGCGCGATCTTTTTGAAAATAATTTCCCTGCCTATCATCACCCCCGCAAAGCACTCGAAAATTTTCACGAAAAACTGATACCAAAGCGCGTCGGTGATTTCCGCAGACACGATCTGAACGAGATTGGGACCGAACAGGATGCCCGTTATCAGCCACCCTAAAATAGCCGGCAGTCTGATTTTTGAAATCAGCTTGCCGACGACAAATGCAATACATAAAATCGCAAACAGGCGCAACGCATTCACTGTCATAAGAGTCTCTCCAGTTTGGCGACGATCTGCGGCGTCAACGGATTCCCGTTCAGTTTTTCCAGCACGCCGTCTATGATAAACAGCGTAGTCTCACGCTCCTCCGGCTGCAGCGCGCGCTGAAAAATCTTCCGAACTTCATAATGTTTTTCCGCCGCGCGCTTTTTGATCCCGTCGTTCAACGCGAATTTATTGAACAGCTCTTCGCGCACCATGCAATAGGAGCGATAGTATAATTGCAGCATTGCTGGAAAACGGTTTTCGCTTTCGGAAGCGATAAGCACGTTTAATTTCTGTTCGGTTTCGCCGTAAATTTTTTCGTACACGGCAACCGCCAGCTCCTCTTTGGTGGAGAAAAACTTGTAAACGGTCTTTTTGGATATTTTCAGTTCCCTTGCGATCGAATCAACGGAAAAACGCAGCCCCTCTCTCTGCAGCCCACAGACCGAAACTTCTAAAATTTTATTTCTCATATTGGAAACGAACCTTTGTTTATTTTGTTTCCATTATACCTCGTTCTGTTCAAAAAGGCAAACAAATCGCAGCCATAAAAGAAAAAACGCGTCGTGCGCGCAGTCAGCTTACCGATACCGGCCGTATTATCCCATTTAAATCCCCCTGCGGATTTCTCCCGCGTTCCGGCTGCCCGGTGAATGCTTATCCGCCTTCTTTCTGAAAACGGCGTCTGTTATCTGCCCGAAGTTTCTCCGCTTCGTGCAGATAAAAACCCCCGGAAGATCCGGGGGTTTTTGTTTTACGCTCACAGCCGCCCTTTTACGCGCGCCGTTTTGACTACTTTCGATAGCCGCACTTCGGGCAAACGCCCTTTTCGTTCAACGCGATGCCGCAGAGCGGGCAGCGCGCGACGGTTCCCTTTGCTTCAAAGTCCGCGGTCGCGGCGTTGACGCCGCTCGTAAACGTCAGTTTGACGATGTTGAGTTTCTCTTTCAGCAGGTCGTAGACGATCTTGATCATGCCCTCCACCGTCATGGTTTCCTTCGTCACGACGAGGCGGCAATCGGGATACGCGGTCGCAAGAGCGGTCTGAAACGCAGGGCCCTTCATGACGTTGTTGGGCGCGCCGTTTCTGATGCCCTGCTTTTCATAGACGTCGAGAATCGCAGGGAGAAGGGGATCGTCCTCCCGCAGGATAAGGGCGTGGTCAAAATTTTTCAGAACGGACCAAGCCGTCTTCTGAATTTCATTGCAGGGAAACACCATGTTGACGCCCGGCTCCACGGTATCCTCCACCTCGATGGTCAGTACGCCGGTATGGCCGTGCAGGTACTGCGCTTCCCCTTTGAATCCGTAAAATCTGTGCGCATATTGCAAATCCAGTTTCGTGATACTTCTCATAACAGTCCTCCTTTTAAACTTGATGGGCTGATGATATCATTTTTTTCGCAATTTGTCTGTGACTAAGTCACGTTCCGCAAAGCCGTCACGAATACGCGATTTGCTTCAGCCGCTCTTTGTCGAGAATCCTGACGCCCTTCCGCCCCGCTTCCACGATCTGTTCGCCGGCGAAATATTTCAGGACGCGGGAAACCACTTCCCGCGCGGAATTCATGTACTTGGCGATCTGCTCCTGCGTGAGGGGGATCAGTTCGCTCTCCGTGCGCATCATCTCGTTCCAGAGAAAGACGGCGAGCCTTCTGTCCGTCTTCATAAAAAGGATCTGCTGCATGACCCACATGACCTCCGAAAAGCGGTCCAGCGCGGTCTCGCAGGCAAACACTTTCAGTTTGAGATTCTGTTCCGCAGCCTGCGAGAACGCCGCGCCGCCGATTTGATAGCATACGCTGGGCTCCTCCGCGTCCACGAATACGTCAAACATGATCGTCCGCAGCACGCACGGCGCGGAAAGGACGCAGACGTCCCCCGCATACAGCCGGTACAGCGTCACATCGCGCCCCTCGTCCGAAAGCAGATAGACGCGCACGCACCCGCTCCTGATAAAGATCACGCCCGTGCACTCGCCGTTCTGATGGATGTGTTCCCCCTTCCCGTAACGGTGAACGGTTGTCTCCCGGCTGATCTTAGCTCTCTCTTCCTCGGACAGATCTTTCCAGAACGGGAGCGCATTCCCCTCGAATTCTCCTTTCACGATTCCTCCTCTCCGCTCTCCCGCTCGGGAGGCGCATTCCGCACCGGGCGGCACGACGAAAAAAAAGCAGCGAACGCCGCTCTTTTTTCACTCTCTTATTCCCTGAAGCATACGATGCCTGCTGACGAAAAAATTATATCATATTTTTCTCCGGACTGCAATCGTTTTGGGGAAAAATTGTAATATTTTCACAAGAAAACAGTTCTTTTTTTCAATTCTCGGCCAATCGGATCTTCAAAAGCGGCGGGCGGCAGTAATTATCCCCGGTCGCCAGTACGCAGAATCCCGTTTCCGCCGCCGGGATGATCGCCAGCCCGAAATCCTGCGCGTCCCGGATCCGCAGCTGATCCCGGATCAGGGCGCCGACGTTGAACGCCAGAAATTTCCCTCTCCAAGCCGGAGGCGGCAGCGCCGCTCCTTCCTCCGGGCGATGGTTCCAGGTCGTATCGAAACTGCACCACGGGCCGTTCAGCCGCCGGGCGGCGAGCGCGCCCGCGCCGTAAAAGACGGGAAGATACAGCCATGCCTCTTCCACGAGATATCCCTTTAAATCTTCAAACGCGGCGGCGGAGAATCGCAGATACAGCCGCTGTTCGCCGAGCGCCTCGGTCCTGCCGCAGAACGCCGTCCCGCCGAAGGCGTTGTTGCGGTCGGGATAGCGCGAACAGACGGTGGTATCGAGCATCAGCTTGGGCGCATACAGGTTGATTTCGCACAAAATTTCATCCGCATCCGCGCACCGCGTTTCGATCAGGACGCTCCCGTCCGGCGCCGCCGTCTCGGTCAGAGAGAGCGGGACATACCCGTCCGGCGATCTGCCGAACAGCCCGCTCACCGTCAGAAAGGGCACGAAGCGCTCGCGCATCCACGCGACGCAGGCGCCGTTTGCGGAAACTTCCGCGGCTTCTTTCGTGCGCACGGAAAACCGCAGCTGATCCCCTCTTTTCAGGACGGTCACGCCGTTGACCGACGGGAACAGGGAGACGCCTTCTTCCAGCGATATTTCCGCGGCGCCGCAGGCGTTTTCCAGCCGCACCCCGGCGGGGGTTTCCGAGACCGCTGCGTCGCAGCCGGAACAGACGGCGCGGCCGTCCTTTTCCCGCCAGCGGCGCGAGAGGAGCGTTTTCTTTTCCGTAAACAGCGGAAGGCTGCAGCAGTACGCCGTGAGCCCCGCTCCGCCGCGGAAGAGGGCGCGGTAAGGGTTTCCGCCGTAACGGATCCGTTCCCTTTCCCCCTCTTCCATGATCTGAAACAACTCCATGTTTTCTCCTCTAATCGAATGACAGCAGGCATTCTTCCGGCTTCTTTTTATAAACGCCGGAGGGGACTTCGCCCGGTTCTCCCAAAAACACGGCAGCCATCAGGTCGTAGCGGTCGGACAGCCCGAGCAGCCCTTTCACCGCGCCGTCCCGGTTCAGAATTTCCCCCACCCAGCAGGCTCCGATCCCGAGATCGGTTGCGCGGAGCAGCATATTTTCGATGCACGCGCCGATAGCCTGGCAGTCCTTGACGTAATGATAGCTCTCCGCCTTGTCGAGAAAGACCAGAATGAGGCAGTCCGCCCGCTCCGCAAAGGCGCGGTAAACCGTCAGCGCCGCGATCTCCGCGAATCGCGCTCTGTTTTCCTGTACGACGGCAAACCGCCAGGGCTGCCCGTTCTTTCCGCTCGGCGCGAGCGTGCCCGCCCGCAAGATCTCGAGCACGGTTTCCCGCGCGATTCTGCCCTCGCGGTAAACCCTGACCGAACGCCGTTTTCCGATTGCCTCTAACAGTTCCATGATGATTCCTCCGTTTTTTCCGCCGCCCGCGCGAAGTCTGCGATGGTGCCTGCGCCGTCCACGTTCAGCGCGTCGTCGCCGAATTCGATCCCGTACGCCTCCTCCAGTTCCACGAGGAGCTGGATAAAGGTCACGCTGTCTATTCCCGCTTCGCGGAAAGTCTGATCCGCCTGCGCCTGCCCGCCGCCTGTCAGCTCGCAGATCCGTTCCAATATTTTTTTCAGCATTTCCGCACCCGCTTTCCGCCCGGAGAAACGGGCAGATCTTCCGCACGGCGGACCGCGTCCGGCATGAGATACGCCGCCAGCCGCTCCGCCAAAAACGCCCGCACTTTGCCCGGCAGCACTTCTCCCTGAAAAAAGAGCGTTATTTTCTGTCCCTTGGTTTCGTCCGCTTCTCCGCAGACGGCGCACGCCCGCACGCCCGGACAGGCCGAAGCGGCTTCCTCGATCTCTTCGGGAAGGATGTTGACGCCGCAGCGGATCAGCATGCCGTCCTTTCTGCCGAGAATATAGAGGTAACCGCCCGCATCCTGCCGGACGAGATCGCCCGTCTTCAGCCATCCGCCCTCGATCTTTGCCGCCGTCGCGGCGGGATCGCCGAAATACCCCTTCATCACGCACGGTGAGCGGAGCAAAAGTTCCCCGTCGTCCGCAATCCGCCCCTCCACGCCCGGCAGAAGCCGACCGACGCTCCCCGCACGGCTCAAAAATTCCTCCGGCGGCAATGCGGCCGCGCGCGGCGCATGCTCGGTGAGTCCGTAAACTTGGTAAAACCGCACGCCGGGAAAGGCCGCGGCGATTTTCTGCGCCGTCTCCGGGAACAGCCGCTCGCCGCTGATCGCGCAGCGCTTCAGCCCGCACGGTTTCCCGCGGGAAACGGCCGCGAGATGCGCAAACAGGGTTGGCGTACCGCAGAGGACGGAAACCGAACGCGCCTCGATCTCCCGCCGCAGGCGCGACGGCTGAAACGCCTCTTCGTAAAAGGAAAGACAGGCGCCGCGGCAGAGCCCGTAGAGAAGCTCTCCCGTGAGCACGGCGGCATGGACGAGCGGGCGGGCGATGAGCAGCCGTTCCCCCGCCTCCAGCGGGAAATAGCTCTCGATCATCCTGAGGTTCTCCAAAATATTTTCATCCGTCAGCATCACGCCCTTCGGATCGCCGCTCGTCCCGCTGGTGAACAGCACGAAGGCGAGATCGGGGCAGCGCTCTCCCCCCTCCGCGATCCGCCGCCAGACCGCCTCGAATCGCTTTGCGCCGTAAGCGAGATCCAGCGGAACAGCCGCGTTGCCCGAAGCGAGCACCGCCAGAATTTCGACCGCCTGTTCCCGCCGCAGATGCCGGGCGACGGGGATCAGCCTGCCGCTTCCGCCGCAGGTCTTTGCGCGCGCCTCGACGAGAGAGAGGAGAGCGGCGTAAGACGTGCCGTCCGCAAAAGCGGGCAGAGAGGCGTGCGCGCGCATGCGCCGCGCGAGGAAATCCCAAAGTTTCATAGATATTTCTCCGCGAGCGTTACGAGATCCCGTACCGTGCGGAGCGCCGCGGGGTCCAGATCGCCGTCGTCGAAGGTAACGCCCGCCGCTTCTTCCAGTGCGACGACCACGGAGACCAGCGACAGGCTGTCCAGCCCGCAGTCCTCCTTCAGGCGATCGGTCTCTTCCGCGTCGATTTCCGCCGCGCGCAATACGTCGTTTACCAGCTTTTTTCCGTTCATCCCGGCTTCCTCCTCCATTCCGTTTCCAGCGCCGCGAAACGCTCCGCCTCGGAAAAGCGCACGCTTTTGTTCCTCAGGCGCGCCGCTTCCAGGCGGAAATAAAGCGCGTCCAGCAGGTCTATCTCCTCCCTCAGCGGAGAAGGTGCGCCGTACCCCTCCGCGGAGAGCCATTGCAGAACGCGCGCGCGGCTCACTCTCAGCACGCCGACCGCGTCGCGCAGGGCGCGCCCCTCCAGCGCATCCATGCCCCGCATATCCGGCGTTTTCCGCATGCGTTCCAGCGCCCGCTCCCGCTCCGCCGCGTATGCGCGCCGGTCGGGCGCGCCGCACACCCGGAAGAACAGAGATACGCCGCCGAAGCGCTCTTTCAGCTCCGCTTCCGTCAGGAATCCCTCCGAGAGCGGGTATTGATTGATAAAACGGAACCCCTCCCCGCAGCGCTCGACGGCGACGAAGTGATCTTCCCGCCACGGAAGGAGCGCCCCCGTGAAGAAAGAGAGGTTCACGCGCATCAGCGCGAGCGGCTCGTCTCCCCGCGGCGGAGAACCGGAGCGGCAGTGCGCGGTGACGCCCAGGCGCTCGGAGATATCCTGCAGGCGTTCGATGCCGTCGTACGCCGCGTAAGTTCCCCCCGCCGCAAAATAGCGGGCGATCGCCTCCGCCTCGGCGAAACTCCCGACGAACAGCGGGCGGATATCTTCCGTCTTCTTCAGCCACGCCAGAAAATAATGCTCCACGCAGGAGAGAAAGGGGATTCCCGTCAGATCTTCCGGCTTCATTTTTTCACTTCCCTCAGCAACGGCAGGCGGTTGAAGCGCGAAATGCGCTCTTCGACGGGAAGCGTCCACTCGTAGCTCGTATTCGCCGCGGGAATCAGCACGGGCGGTTCCTTTGCGGGGACGGTCACCCACGCGGGGAGCTCGCACCCGAACAGCCTGCTCACGGCGCCCAGCACCGAGCCGACCTGATAAGAGATTCCGTATAGAACGGAGATATTTTTCAGCGTCTCCTGATTGAGATACCCGCCCGTCAGTATGCGGTAGATATCCAGAAATTTATAGAGATCGGTCTCTTTTCCCCGTTCCGCCGCAAAATAGAGCACGCTCTCCTTGTACTGATGCAGAATCAGGTGGAGAAAGAACCACTCGGGCGAAGCGCCCGCGAGCCCGCTCTTTTCGTCCAGCGGATAGCGGCGGCGGGACAACAGCATTCCCTCCACCAGCCGTTCCTGTCCGAAGGGAAGGTAATCCACCGAAAAGTTGACGTCCACCTCGACAAAGGGGAAGCGCGCGTTGCCCGTCGACGCGATCAGCGGCGCGGTCTCCCCGCGGTTCATGCGTCGGGCGACGATCTCCAGGCGGGAAAGCGGGCGGAACGCGCCCCGCTTTTCATCCCAGCTCCCCTGCCGGAAGCCGATGCGCGCCAGCGCGCGGGAAACTCTGCCCGCGTCCTTCGGGCGGATCAGAAGATCCACGTCGTTGGAGACGCGCTCGCCCGACGCGTAAACCGGTTTCCCCGCAAACTGCGTGTGCGAGAGAATGCTGCCCTTCAGAAAGACGTATTCCGTCCCGGAAGCGTCCAGCTCGTAGGCGATGTCCTCGATCCACCTGCGCAGAAAGCGCACGCGGTCCGCCTGCTCGGCGCGCACCGCCGAAAGGCGGCGGTGCACGGAGGGAGGAAGTTTCATTTCCAGCCCTTCCGCCGTCGTCAGAAACGCGCCCGCCACGCGGTTGAGTTCGAGAAATCCCAAAAGATAAAACCAATCGAGATTCTTATCCTCCCGCGGGAGCCGCCCGGAAAGCGCTTCGAGCGCGTATTTCACTTCTTTTTTCATCTCTTTTTCTCCATGAGTTCATCCAATTTTTCCCGGACGGAGGCGAACGCGCGTTCGGCGTCCGTCTCCGTGTCGATCAGCGTAAAGCCCTCGCTTTTTTTCAGCTTCAGAAATTCTCCCGCGGCGGCGGAAAGCAGCGCCTCGTTCAGATGGCGGCTGCATTCCTCCGGGCGGCTGCGGATCCGCGCGATCGCGCAGGCGGGCGGCACGTAAGCGAGAAACGTGAGGTCGGGCTTCCGGATACTCCGCGCGGCGGCGAAAAACCACCTTTCCCGCCGGTATCCCCGCGCCCGCATGTTGGCGACCGAAGTGTAGAGATACCGGTCGCAGATCACCACCTTTCCCTCCCGCAGCGCGGGCAGAATCACTTCGTGGTTGTGCTGCACGCGGTCGGAAAGCGTCAGCAGCTGCACCGCGCGGTAATCGATCTCTTCATGGTGCGCGCAGTACATCATCTTCTGAAAGAGCTTTGTCTTTCTGGAGAGATCGGTCGGCTGTTTCTGCAGAAGAACCTCCGCGCCGTAGCGCTCTCTCAGATACCGCTCCGCGCGCGCGATCATGGTCGTTTTCCCCGCGCCGTCCGTTCCCTCGAATACGATCAGCTTCCCCGGCAGCTTTCCTTTACTCAGCTTTATCATGGTCTTCTCTCAGAATAATTCTGCCGAACGCCGCGTTGTTCAGCGCAGCCGCTCCCCGCGCGCCGGGGGTTCCCCCGCAGGCAGGCGCTTCCTCCCGCGCCGCCGCAGAAAGCTCCGCCGCCTGTTCCCCGGATACCGTCTCTTCCGCCGCCTGTTCATGCGTTTCCCCCAGATATTTTTCTTTCAGCGCCTCCACCAGTGCGCCGTTCGCCTTTGCCTCTTCTTCGCTCAGAATCTTTTTGCGCGAGGGAATGAATTTTTCCGCAAACGCGTAGATCGCCAGGCTCAGCCCGGAAGACGCCAGCCAGGTCTCGCACAGGGCCTCGTCAAACGTAAAGCGCCCCCGCCCGAACAGCAGATCGTAGCCGACGCTGACGAAAAAGCCCAGAATCACCGGCAGAAATGTGAGATACCGCGTATAGCGGGCGGGCTCTTCCGCCCGTGCTGCCAGCTTTTTCAGGGGCAGTTTGATGAGCCCCGTCAGCAGGTTGATCAAAACCGCCAGCACGACGACCGCGGCGTCTTCCTGCCGTAAAAAATTCAGAATAGCCTCCATAGCCGAACCCCTCCTTCGGTTCGGCATCTATTGTAACAGGCGAAGGCGTACAAAACAGCCCGACTTTTTTGCGGCGGCTGCGCCGCAGAACAGGCGCCCCTTTTGCAATCGGCGGCGCAGCTTTTTTACGGAATAACCGCCTTTTTTGCACAAAAAAATAGATCCACCGGCTATGTCGGTGGTCTTTCAGATTCGGGCTGTTAACCAATACTGCCGGCAGCGCCCGCGTATAAGACGCCCCGACAGTCACGCGATCGTTACTTGCCGCCCGTCAACGGGCCGCTTCCGGCATCTTGTGCCTCCCCGATTGCCTCGCTCTTTTTTCATTTTGTTTCTTTTTGAAAGAGGCTCTTTCCTCTCTTTGTTGTCTTACTGCTTTTTTTGTTTATTGGCGCAGCCTGTCTTGATCCCGCGGACTATCCGCGGGGGCTGGTGTAATAACGATTCCCACGCGGAAACGCGGGATATTACAATTTCGGGCATCCTCCTAAACTTTACACGCAGCGCCCGCATATAAGACGCCCCGGCAGTCATGCGATCGTTATTTGCCGCCCGTCAACGGGCCGCTTTCGGCATCTTGTTCTTCCCGAATCGCCTCGCTCTTTTTTCATTTTTCTTTCTTTTTTACTTTTCTGTTTTCTATTTAAAAATGGCTCTTTCCTCTCTTCTTTCCTCTACCCTTTTTCCCCTCCCCTCTCCTCTTTTTTGTATATCAGAACCCGCGGATAATCCGCGGGTTCTGATATACAAAAAAGGGCTTTGCAGCCTTGCAAAGCCCTTTGATTGTAAATCGCTTAATAGAGATTGATGATATTGCCCTCGTGTAAATTCGTATTGTCATCCAGCAAAATGCGGGCCAGCGGATCGCTCGGGAACCCGGTCGCAACATACAGCATGGTGTTTTCCCGGAACATGCTTCCGCTCGTGTTGTAGTATTTTACGGTATGATAGCCGAAAACGATCAATACGTGCGATCCCTTATAGATGCTTTTATATAACTGATCGTGCGTATCGGTTTTACTGTAGTCATTAGTGGAGAGCAACGTATACCCGCTGACAAACAAAACCGCGATTTGGTCGTTGTCGACCATATTTTTAATGGAAGTCATATTCGGCGCGCCGCCGGATACAATGGAGGGATACGTTACATTGTATCCGTTGTCATTGATATATTCTTTCAACCCGTTGCGGAACCCGTTGGCAGTCGTTCCATTCCCCTCTGTGTTGGTGCCCATTGTCACATAGAGCTCATTGATTACCTCCTGGATCACGGGCTTTTGTGCATAAAACATATATACATTTTTAATATATCTACCCGGCTCAAAATCGGGAATCAGGTTGGTATAGGTGCGGTCGTAATACCCGATCGCCGTCGCGCCCGCGGTGTTAGCGCATGTATTTAAATAGTCAGACGAATTGGCGTATTGCGGCACCGAAGAAGCAATATAATTGTCTTCAACTTCTTTATAACTGAAATAGATATCCTCGGTTTCATTTCCTTGGAACGATGCGCCGTTAAAGCCGTCGTCCGCGTACACTTCCGCACGCGGTTGTATCACCGGAAAAACGACTGCCGCCAGCAAAAGCAAAGACATAACACAACTAAAAACTTTTTTCATCTTTTTTCTCCTGTAAAAAAATCTGCAATATGACGAAAAAAAGACGGAAAAAGTATCAAAAAAAACAAAAGATCCGCTAATTTTGCGGATCTTTTACCAATAAACCAATAAATTCGGTTAAATCTTCGCCAAAACAGCTGATACTTAAATAGTAAGTAATATTGTTCTTCTCAACCCCCATCAAATATTGATTAAAACCACTAAAATCCACTCCCACAGATTTATAACCGACAGTTATTCCTTCATATTCAAAATTATCTGTAAAATTTTTATAATCATTTTTGCTTATAAAATTATAGCGCTTATCGAACCATTGCCTTACCGTAACCAAATAATAATCCGATTCGGTCTCCAGCTCGCCGGAATAGACCAACATTAAAAGCGCATTATTTCTGATCAACCGCACCCCTTGCGTGGTAACTTCTGAAAATTCAGAAAGAAGCGGGAAAACTTCCGTCAATGCCGCAATTTCCGCTTCCGTCACTACTCCGGTTTTTACCTCGGCGTCACTATAAACGTAATTTTCCTCCCGCGGGGGGTAAAACGCAATCGCAAGGATCACGCAGAGCACCGCCAGGCAGACGGCCGCGCCCGAGTAAACCCACTTCATAAACGGGCGCTTCTGCCTGACGGCAGGGCCTGCCGCGGTTGCCGGCACCAACGCCGCGGTTGCCTCTGCGGGAACCGCCTCTGCCGCCCGTTCGGGGACGCCGACGGCAGCGAGTTCTTCCCGGTGTTTTTCCGCCCATGCGTCAAAGCTCTCTATATTTTTCCCGATTTCCCGTTTAAACCTGCGTTCAATTCTGTTCATAATTCATCTCCTTGTTTGTTTCCACGTAATCTTTTAATTTCTGTTTGATCACGCTGTATCTTCTCTTGATGGTCGCATAGGAATAATGCTTCCGCCTGGCAATCTCTTTCAGTTTATAACCCCACAGGCGTTCGGTCACAATCAGCTTTTCTTCTGCGGTGAAAGAATCCATCGCGTCTTCGTAAAACAGCTGACTGTTCAGATCGCTCGCGGCGGCAATTTCTTCCGGAAGCGCCTCCATACAGCGGTTTTCCTTTCGGAAATAGTCCTTCGTTACGTTGTGCACCATGCGGATCAGAAAACCCGCAGGGCTGTTGATCCATTCCGTTCTGCGGTAACCGGCGAGTTTCAGCATTACCGTGGACGCGATATCGTAAGCGGCTTCTCTGTTCTTCGTCATGCTCAGCGCGGTATAGACCAACTGCAGATAATACTCGTTATATATTTTTTCCAAAGCGTTGCGATCATTGGGTAACGCATCCAAACAACGATTGAATTCTTTTGCCGTCATGATCCATCTAACCTCAGTAAAATAAAAAGCATTTGAATTATATCACGGCGAAAGAAAAAAGTCAAAAATTAGTCGTCCTTTCTTCTTTTGAATTCGCTTAAAATTTCCTCGTAGGGAAACGCTCCCGCCGCCGCGGCAAGCAGCAGGATATCCGCCGTCACTTCGCTTTTCATCCTCTTCAGCGTGCTGAGCGACAAATGGAGCCGTATCGAGACGGCGACCTCCGTCTTACGCTCGAAAAAATACAGGCGCGTCAATTCCGCTTTCTCATGGCCGCATACGCGGCAGTAATCCTCTGCCGCCGCAAGAACCGCCGTAACTGTGCCGTCCACGTCAATTTGTACTTCCTTTCTCGAACGCACCACCGTAACGCATTGCGCTCCGCAGGTCCGCGCGCGGTCAAGCGCCTTGTATTCCCGTAGTATCTTCGCAATTTTTTTCTTCAGCGCTCCGAGCCCTTCTTTTATCAACTAGACTCTCCGCCCCTTCACAATAGCTCATTCCGAAAACGCGCCGAAATTACCATATTTTGCCATTTTCACAAATTTTTAAAAAGGAGAAGCGCGCAGTTTTGTCAGATGATTCTTTTTTCGCGGCAAAGCGGTTTTTTTCGATACCGCAAACGCATTAAAAAAATTTTCCCGATTTCGGTGCAAATCATTTGACTTGGAGTTAACTCCAAGTTGTATAATGTTTTCGGACAAAGGAGGTATATCGATGAAAAAAATTGTGGTAATTTCTTCTTCCCCCAGAAAAAACGGCAATTCCGAAACGCTCGCCCTCGAACTCGCGCGCGGCGCAGAGGAAGCGGGCGGCGAAGTGACCTTTCTCCGCGTCGCCGATCTGAAGCTGAATTTCTGCACCGGCTGCATGGCGTGCCAGAAATTAAAGCGCTGCGTCCTGAAAGACGGCGCGACGGACGTCATGGAAACCGTACGCGCGGCGGATACCGTCGTATTCGCTTCCCCCGTCTACTATTACGCGGTCTCAGGTCAGCTCAAGACCTTTCTCGACCGCATGAATCCCATCTACACGGCGGGGCATCATTTTACCGAAGTCGCGCTGATCTCCACCGCCGCGGAAGACGACCGCGCCGCAATGGAAGGCAGTATCAAGGACATTCAGGGCTGGGTGGACTGCTTCGACGGCGTGTCCTTTGAAAAAGTGCTCTGCGGCACGGGGCTGGAGGGCGCGGGAGACGTCAGAAATCGCCCCGCGTTATTGCAGGAAGCCTATGAAATGGGCAAAAGCCTCGGCGCATGAAGATGAAAGAAGTGAGCGAGCGGTACGGCATCTCGCCGGATACGCTGCGCTATTATGAAAAGGCGGGGCTGATCCCCGACATCCCCCGCACGCCGGGCGGCATCCGCGATTACGACGAAAAGGCGTGCGGTTGGGTGGAATTTATCCTCTGTATGCGGACGGCGGGGCTCCCCATCGAGGCGCTTTCCGAATATGTGGCGCTGTGGAGAGAGGGAAACGGCACGGCGGACGCACGCAAGCAGATCCTGCTCCGCTATCGCGAAAAGCTGGCGGCGCGCATCGCGGAGCTGAACGCCGCCCTCTCCCGCCTGGAATGCAAGATCGACCAATATGAAAAGCTCATCGACATCGAGGAATCTCTCCGGTGAACTGACGGAACCAACCATGGAACAAATCATCAGAAACAAAGTTTTCCCGCATGAGCGGGATCTGTACGCATCCAGAGACGTCCGCCTGATCGACTGCGCGTTCGACGGGCAGGAGGACGGGGAATCCGCGCTCAAGGAATCTGAAAACGTCTTTTTGGAGCGCTGCCGCATGAACCTGCGCTATCCCCTGTGGCACTGCAAAAACTGCGCGCTGAAAGACGTCGTCATGACGGATCGCTGCCGCGCCGCGCTCTGGTACTCCGAGCAAATCAAAATCGAAACATGCCGGCTCGAAGGGATCAAGGCGCTCAGAGAATGCCGCGCCGTACAGATTGAAAACGCGCAGATCGTCTCCCCTGAATTCGGCTGGAAGTGCAGCGGCGTCACCGTTGAAAACACCTCTTTGGAGAGCGAATACGCCTTCCTTCTTTCCGAAAACCTGCAGCTTGACCACGTCTCGTTCTCGGGGAAATATTCCTTTCAGTACGTCAAAAACATGACTGCGGAAAACTGCACGTTCGACACCAAAGACGCATTCTGGCATGCCGAGAACGTGACGGTGAAAAATTCGCTCATCCGGGGAGAATATCTCGGCTGGTATTCGGATCGCCTGACGCTGATCGACTGCGTGATCACGGGGACGCAGCCGCTCTGTTACTGCAATCGGCTGAAACTCGTCAACTGCCGTATGGAGAACGCGGACCTCGCCTTTGAATATTCGGACGTCGACGCAGAGATCGACGGAGCAATTCTCTCCGTCAAGAATCCGAAATCGGGCGTCATCGCCGCAGATGCGATCGGCGAGACCATCCTCACCAAAGACAGCGTATGGCCCTGCCGATGCAGCATCGTGCAAAAACACGAAAAATAACCGCTTTCCCGCCGGGGAGGCGTTTTTTTCACGCGTGGAATCTCCTCCTGATCGATGTCTTCCGCCCAGGCGCCGTTAAAGGAAACAGACGCTTTATCCGTGCGGATATGCCCGCCGATAAAATTCTCCACGTCGTTTACGCCGTTTGGATTTTTCATGTCTTCCGCCCACATGCCGTTATAACTGTAAGAGCATATGTCTTTCGCCGTTTCGCTGTAAGCGTCGCAGGATAAACCGTTTATTTTGAAAGACGCTTTTTTCATTTTTTATACCGTTACAGATAGACAAATCAGGCTTATCGCGCGCGTTTATTTCTATTCTTTCCGTCCCGATGCGTTTTGATTGACAAATCCCCTCTTTTATTATAAAATGATATAACTTGCCGATTCAGAGGCCTGCGGCATATTTTTCTGCGGCAGGACAAAACTAAGGAGAGCAATGATGAAACAAAGAATAAAATGGCTGACAGCCCTTGTACTCGCTGCGGTTTTGGCGTTCGCGCTCGCGTGCACGCCCGCGCAGAGCTTCACTGTGACCGTCGTCGGCGGCACCGGCGGCGGCACGTTTGAAAAAGGCGCGCAGTGCACCGTCACCGC
>ERZ1106952.100-NODE-100-length-59175-cov-7.549476_pt1 | contig 59175 bp, 53 predicted proteins | sample MGYA00403677_ERZ1106952 | MGnify/ENA primary metagenome ERZ1106952 (study PRJEB35170, sample SAMEA104062415) | human gut metagenome | biome: human gut; feature: human-associated habitat; material: faeces | place: Denmark | collected 2012-05-14 ... | reverse complement strand
TCTACCTGCCGCCTAACCCCCTTACCCATCTTGTTGTTATGAAATGAGGCTTTGTTGCATTATATGTGATTGCAATCACTTGGAGTAGGATGATGTTGAGCCATTCGAGGAGTAGGCGGGGAACCAAGACCTAACTATTTCTATGGGAGCCGATGCTTTCGGGAATGATACGTGATAGCCTGCCTTTAATAGTAACGTGGGCGGAAGATCTTTTTTATGTTGGAGGTTACGAAGTAAAAGAAAAAGAAAGAGAGCCTGCTAGCCTTTATAGTGGTGAACCCGAAGCGAGATCGGAGTAGGAAGACCCTGAGCGGTGAAGTTCTTTTCCCAACCAAAGGCCTAGCCGAAGGAGAGGTACTTATGGCAGAACAGGCCGATCAAAGAAGCATGCATTTACAGACGCTCGAATAGGCCAATAAAGAAAGATATGGACTGTGAAAGGAGTTGGTAGAGAATTACTAGAGGCACTCAAGTGATCGACTGAAACCGGCTCCGATCTTTTCTTAAGAAGAAAAGGATGTCGGGCGGGGGCGGGCAAATCCACAGCTTTAATTTAAGGCAATTTTTTTTTCCGTAGCTTCGCGCACTTCGGCTGGATTTTTGGGAATCAACTCATTTAGAAAGTCCCATCCAGCCGCCCGCACCGATTCGGAGATCTTAAAGACCTCTTTTTGTCACAATTTGGATATTTGTATTTTCGGCAGAAAAACATTTAGAATGAAAGAGTTGCCTATTTGAATAATCTTACAAGGGGGACAATCGTAGATTAGGGTTACGGGTCAAGCCGATGCGGTAGATGTTAGACAGGACTTCTTTTCCTACTAGAACATAAAGGACTAGTAGGATCTCAATCATACCTTCATTGCCCTTATCCCAAAAGCGGAAGTTTCCTCTGGCTTATCACAATTTCGTCCCATTAGTTTCTGTAATGTTGTTTATAAGGCCCTTTCTTGGTGAAATCCTTAGATAAGTAGATTGCTTGGGGCCAATCGATGAATAGCAATCCCCCGAGACGTTTTAGCATTCTCAAAGGTAGGAGATTAACAGCCGATCCCCCATCTATCATGATTCTTGTTATCCCCAATCCATTAAGGTATCCTGAAATGAACAAAGGCCTGTTATGTTTAATGAGTCCTGGTTGCAAGTAATCGTCCGTAAACGTGATCAAAGCCGGCATAAGTTGATTCACTATTTCTCATCTCAACTTGGTTAACTTCATTAGAAAAGTCCTCTGGGTTCGTTAATGCGGGGCATCCTTAGTTCTGCAGACATCTTCAATGCATCCTATACGCTGAGGAGTGCAGGAATCTTTTTGAGATGAGCTAATATGTCATAGCGAACATGTTGTCCATTAGCCGCTAATGTTTGACTAGCAAGCATTCGTGGTCTCCCTCGTTGGGTAATTGCGTTTTGGCTCGAGAGGGTGAAGAAAGCATTATTTCGCCACATCAAGGTGACAGGATTCGAACCTATGGCCCTCTGTACCCAAAACAGATGCGCTGACCAGACTGCGCTACACCTCGACGCTTGTTGTTTATTTTATGCTTCGTAACGAACGAACGTGTATGTCACGGGATCGCCTTTGCTGACGTTGCCCTGCTCATCGGCTATGTCGGGCACTATCTCGATCTGCAAAACGTCGACGGTTACCACGTTGACGGTGTATACCACTTCGCCCCAACGGTCATTGCGTTTAAGCTCTATGGTGTTCTTTACGATGAGATCGTAATCCGCATAATATTCGTTATCATCGATGTACGCGACGTTTTCTCCGTCTTTTTCACCGAGCGTGATGCATTTTTTATAATCGGTTATCGACGTATCGCCCGTTGCCGCGTCGTATGTACCCGCATAAAAATCGCCGTACATATCGTAATCTTTCGGCGCGTTCTCCACGCACGCGGTAAATGCAAGCACGCACGCCGCAAGCGTTGCAACTATGAATAATACGGATAACTTTTTCTTCATACGCGAGATTTATTATATATTATCGCAGCCACGTTGTCAAGCGAATTCGCTCGCATTTATTCAAATAGGACCCCACATATTTTTTATGCGTCAATCGTTGCATTATACTCCGACTTGTGTTAAAATCTTTTTATGAGAATAGACAAATTCCTTAAAGTAAGCAGAATACTCAAACGGCGCACCGTAGCGGAAGACGCCTGCTCGGGCGGCAAAGTGACCGTCGGCGGAAAAACAGTCAAACCCGCTTATCGCGTCAAGGTCGGAGATATAGTGACCGTATCGTTCGCGGGCGGCGAGCTGCGTTTCCGCGTACTCGCTCTCGACGAAAAAGCGAGCGCCAAGGAGGCGGATAAACTTTATGAAATACTCTGACGGCGTCGATCGCAAAACCGCCGCTATCGTACTTTGCGCGGGGAAAGGCAGGCGCACGGGTCTGCCTTATAACAAAATGTTTATGCGCATAGGCGGAGATACGGTAGCCGAACTTACTCTGCGTGCGTTCGTAAAAAGCGGTATATGCGACGATATTATCATGACGGTAAGTCCCGAGGACGAAGACGTCATGCGCGAGATAGCCGACGAAAACGGCGCGCGCATAGTCTATGGCGGAGAGAGCCGCACGGAAAGCGTACGAAACGCACTTGCCGCGCTTTCCAGCGATACCGAGATCGTACTCATTCATGACGGAGCAAGACCTTTCGTGTCCCCTGCGCTCATCGCTTCCGCCGCGCTCAGCGCCGCCGAATACGGCAGCGGCGTCGCTGCCGTCCCCTCTGTCGACGCAATAAAAGAAGTGCGCGGAAATTACGTGACGAGAACTCTCGATAAAAGCGCGCTGTATAATGTACAGACTCCGCAGGCATTCCGTTTCGATGAAATAACCGACGCGTATTCGAAAATTAGCGGCGACTACGGCGACGACAGCGAGGTTTACGAGCTTGCGGGATACCGTGCGCGGATAGTACGCGGCGAATATACCAACACCAAGATCACGACCCATGCCGACCTGTTCCGTCTGCCGGGCGCTTACAGAACGGGCATAGGCTTCGACGTACACCGTTTCGCCGAAGACCGCGACCTCATACTCGGAGGAGTACTTATCCCGTATCCGCTCGGACTGCTCGGTCACAGCGACGCGGACGTACTTGTCCACGCTGTCATGGACGCTATGCTTTCCGCTTCCGACCTGCCCGACATAGGCGTGCTTTTCCCCGACACGGATCCCGCTTACAAAGGCGTTTCAAGCATACTCCTGCTCGACAAAGTATGCGATATGCTGCGCTGCCGCGGAGTGAAGCCGGTTAATGTTTCCGCCGTGGTCATGGCGGAAAAACCCAGGCTCGCAGGATATATCCCCGCTATCCGTGAAAGCCTTGCGCGTACTCTCGCCCTGCCCGTACAGAACGTCAACGTCAGCGCCACCACTACCGAAAAACTCGGCATTTGCGGAGAAGGCAAAGGAATGGCGGCATCCGCTATCGTGCTCGTAACCACATGACCGCAAAACGTATTTACGATAATGCCGAAAATGCCGTAATCACGCATATAATAAGACATAAGCGCGCATAAATGCGGCAACATAACTCGCCTTTACACATTAGGGACGTAAAAACGCGTTCGCCCCTCTTGACAAAGGCAAGGAAATGTGATAATATCTATAAACGCTATGGGGATGTTCGGTTTCGACGGGTAACCGAACTCGTAATATAAGCATGCGGAAGGCGGCGGCTTCCTTAAAACGTCAAACAGCAATAAATGCTAAAAAAACAACTTCAAGAGTAAGCGCTCCCGCTTTCGGCGGCAGCCTTGCTTGCGCAGCATAACGTCTGCGCCGTCGACGCGGCACGCTCACCGACCCGCGTTCGGCGTCAACAGGTGAAAACTTTCGCGGCTACGGGCATAACCGCGATCGCACTCATGCCCTCGCCCGATGCGTTTCGTTTGCTTTAACGCACAGGTCAAACTTTAAGCAAAATAAGCATGTAGAAGGTTACGGGCGACATTATTCGGACAGGGGTTCGACTCCCCTCATCTCCACCACTTCGGGGACGTAGCTCAGCTGGTAGAGCGATGCGTTCGCAACGCATAGGTCATGGGTTCGAGTCCCACCGTCTCCACCAAGCCGAGGATAAGGGCGCATCTCGCGCCCTTTCTTCATGTCTCGGACTTCGGTCATTTACGCCTCGGTAAACTCCCTCGTCCTCGCATTTGAAAGTGCACGGCCTGCCACCATTTTGCTCGGTGCGGAGGGCAATTTTTATTAAATTCACTAAAACCCGAAACAAATTTGTTCACGTCGGGTTTTTATTTTTTACGGAGCGTTATATTCACATAAAAAACGCCGATTCGTGCCGACGTTAAATAATATGGTACTCAAATTTTACCGCACGGAGAATAAGGGCGAATAGCCAAGCGGTTCAGCGGCGACCGCCCGTTCCCGTGCGCTTTTGAGCTTCGTTTTTTATTGCGTTGCTTTGTTTGTGACGGGTGCTTGAACGGCGAGGCGTAGCCGAGCCGCTCGTTTATTCAAGCACCCGCCACAGTGCCATAAGTCCGTTTTATCAGTACAAAATGATTGAAAATTGTCGATATTTATGATATAATGCAATTAAAATTAAATTAAACATTATGGAGGCAATTATGAAGTGTCCTAATTGTGGAAAAACTGAATTTGAGCAAATGCAACTGTATCAAATTCATTGTACAGAGGGAGGGGCTACGCAACTTGTTGAATCTTATGTGTGTATGAATTGCGGCAGAGTTGAATTATTTATGCCGCAAGAATTGATAAATAAGAAGATTGAACAAAAACGTATTGCCGAAGAACGTAAACAAGCGGAAGAAAATCGGAAGCGTGAAGAAGAACGGTTACGGAATCGTATGCAAGAATTAGAGCAATTCTTACAAGATGAAAATCACACACTAAAAGAACTGAAAGAAGCGCAAAGAGAATTAACTGAAATCCAAGACAAATTAAATATACGAATTCGACATACCTATTTTAAGTTGTAAATGGAGAGTCAATATGAAAAAATTTTTTGTTCCGCTACTTTTAAGTATTTGTTTGCTTTGTATGGCGGGTTGCACAACAAATAATGGGCAAATTCAAACCACTGACACCCCGTCAAATGAAGTGTCGGTAATGGAAAAACATATAGTTAGCATTACAAAAGATAACTATCAAAAATTTTTAACTATCGAAACCAATTATGTGGTTGGTAGCGCATCATCTACTTCGTATCACTATTTTAGAGGGGCATTATCATATGCGTTTTATGATAACGTAGTTATAACATACGATTATCGTTCTAATGATACAACAACTGAAAGAACATTATCTTTGAATGTTGGTGGTTGTGGGACTATAACAACGAGTAGTTCAAGATATGGTAGTTCAAGTTACGAAATAACCAATGTTTCGGGCACTATAATATATTGGATTTGATATGGCGTTAAGTATGACATTAAATGATTTCCATTTTATGATTGGACAAACAATAATGTATTGTCAAGTAATAGAACACGATGTGAAACGTATATATGCTGCAATGCACGTTGGCGATTTCTATGAAAATTTAGATAAAATCGAAAAATGGTCGCTGGGTCAAACTGTCCAAAAATTAAAAGAACTCGATTTTAGTGGCAAAAGTCCTTATATTTCTGCAAGCGATTACAATTTCTTAAAACAAATGACCGAAAAGCGAAACCATTGGTGTCATCAAACATATCAAAATTTCTTATATAATAAACAGTTTTTACAAAGTAAAGAATATGCAGACGAGTGTCGTAAATTAGAACGCGATAATGAACGACTATCAAATGTTTGCGACGCATTAGAAAAAGTGAGAATACAAGCGGTGAAAGATTTTGGACGAAATTAAATATTCGTTTTAGGTTACTAATTCTCCACCAAAACAAAAAATTCCGAACCTTTCGGTAACAGCCGATCTGTCCGGAATTATTTTATTCGTACGAATTTTATGTTTTATTTATAATAAGCGCATATTATAAGTTATGTAAAAGACAACGACCGCTTTAATTGATGAATAAACGTGCGTAAAAAACAATTAAAACATACGATGCAGAGGCGGCTTATGGAAATAATTTTACAAATAATTTCGGAACCGATATGTTATGCTTATGCCGAAATTCTGGAATGTCTGATCCCGGGAAAACCGAATAAAGCGCTGAAATATTTTCTCTGTACTTTATGTTTTCTGATATTTTCGGCTTCTGTCATGGCGGTAATTTTAGGCATAATCGTACTTATAGGCATAATAGAGATAAACACTCCCCTTCTGATATACATAATCGTCGGTACTTCGCTTTTTCTGCTTCATATTGCGATTGTCGTCATCGCGGTTCTGCTCGATAAGAAAAATAACGACGACGAATTAAAGAATAAACTCGACATAAAAGAAAACGAACCTGTCGAGCGTTATACGGCAATGACTAAACCGACGTGTCCGGCAGTCGTCCCCAAGCAAATACAGACGAAGAAAAAAACCTCGATCCCCACGTTTGCGAATTTGATCCAACAGATCAATACGGCAAGCAAGACGATTCTTTCATCGTACATTACGACGATAACGAGGACGAAGACAAAAAATTTTAATGCCGCCGCATACGATCGAATATTCCCTTTCGATATTTTTCCGTCAATCGGTTGACATTTGCGCGAATTCGGCGTATCATATACACGTTCGGAGGCATAGCTCAGTTGGTTAGAGCGCTCGCTTCACATGCGAGAGGTCATAGGTTCGAGTCCTATTGTCTCTACCACGAAGCCTTATCCGCGGTTGCGGGTGAGGCTTTTTTCATGCGTTTCTGCCGTAAAGGCATTGACGTGGCGCGGTGCGCGGCGACGGGGTTGATATTTCCTATCAAACGTGTTATAATTTTCATATAAAGGCACCGAAAGGAAAATCATGAAAAACAATTTCGCAGCAGTGCTGGACAGGCACGAAAAAGAAGATCTGAAACTCGCAATGTCCGAAAAGGACATAACGGAAGCGGTAAAACGGGAGTTCGCCAACGCCGACGAGTTGCTCGGAAAAGCGGCGGAGCTTTCGCTGTCCGTAAAGGACGTTTTCGTCAAGGACACCGATCTTCTGCACTTCCCCGTTCTCCCCGTCAGAAAGACGGACGGCTTTCACATGCACAGGCACACGACCTCTCAGGTGCCTTATTTTCACAAGCACGAATTTTACGAGATAGTTTATGTCTGCCGCGGGACTTGCGTACAGCTGTTTTCCGAGCGGGACAAACTAACGCTCGGGAGCGGACGGCTCTGTATATTATCCCCCGGATCGGTGCATGCGATAGAGCGCTGCAAGAAAAGCGACGTTATAATCAAGATAGACATTCCGCGAAGCGATATGGACGCGGCGCTCGCCGCTCTCAATGCGACGCTCGGCGAGCAGACGGCCTGCGACGTCGGGGATTCCGCGGAATATCTGATATATAAGCTGACCGAAGAATATGTGCGCGCGGACGAATTTTCCGCCGCCGCGCTGCGCTGTTATACAGAGCTGCTTGTCGCCGAGCTGCTCAGGACAAGCGCAAAGCCTTATGTAGCCGCGGAAAACGCAGTAGCCGACTATCTGGAAAAGAACATCGGGCACGCGGACCTGAAAGGGCTTTCCGCCGCGCTCGGTTTCAGCGAGGCATATACAAGCAGGTTCATAAAAGAACGGACAGGAAAAAACTTCACGGACCTGCTCGGGGAGTTCAGGCTCGGCAAAGCGGAAGAGCTGCTGCGCACCACCGAAATGCCGATAGAAAGCATTGCCGCGACGGTAGGCTATCTCAATGCCACGGGTCTTTATAAAAAATTCCGCGCGTCATACGGAATGACCCCGGGGGCATACCGCAGACAATTTTCGTGACGTCATCATCGGATATTTTCGGGTAAAGCGAGGATATTGCGTATAAAACGCAATATCGGCTATAATGATACCGACAACAAATAAAGGCGGTAACCCATGAAAGTCGAAAGAATAACCCCGATAAAGCTCGATAAACGCAAAGCTGAAGACTATGCGGCAAAAGCCGTCAGACTCTGCCTCGGCGAAAGTGCGGCAAAAGTCCGATACCTCGGCGGAGGTTCGTTCGGGCGCGCGGTATGCGTGACGCTTACGAGCGGGCGCAGGCTCGTCGTCAAATTCCTGCTTGCCGGCGGAATGATGGAAAAGGAGGCGCACGACCTCGCACTTTTGCGCGACAACTGCCCGATAAAATTCCCTTCCGTGCTCTTTACGCGCAAAGGCGACGCTTCCCTGCCGCCCGACTGCTACGGAATGGAGCTGATCGGGGGCAAAAGCGCGCTTTTCGCGCTTGGCATGCTTGTGATGAACAAGCGCAGGAGGCAGGCTTTCGCCGACCGCGTGACCGACGCCCTGCACACGCTGCACCAATGCCGCTCCGACAAATTCGGCGACACCGTGCACCCCGATAAGGAAAACTGGCTCGACGTTTATCGGCCTTTCGCGCGGCAGGTGCTGGATAAAGCGGAAGAGTATCACGCAGAAGGGCTGCTTTCCGAAAAGATAATAAAGACCATGCGCGAGGCATGGGCAAAGTTCGACGTCATATTCTCCGAAAGAGTGACAGAAGCGTGTCTTATACACGGTGATCTTAACATAGCCAACATCATGGTCGGTAAAGGCTATGAGATAACAGGTTTCATCGATCCGCTCAACTCCATGTACGCGGACAGAGAATACGATCTGTTCCAGTTCGACAACCTCACGGGCAAGCGGTTCGCATTGCGCGAAACGTATGTGCGCAAGTACGGAGCAAGCAAACGCATAATGCAAAAACTCGCGTTTTACGGACTGTGGAACGAAGTATATTGCTATATCAGGTCGGGCGTGCTCGTCGGGCTTATTATGAATCCCCTCGTGCGCAACATGCGTAAAAGGCTGGCGGAGTTATGACGTCGTTAAGAGCAAGGCTGCTCAAAGCGCTCATAAGGCTTTATACCTACCCTTACCGCAAACGTCACATGTCTCTGTCGCGCTCGGTAGTGCCGAAAAACAAAGTTTACAAGCCGCCGATCGGCATTGCTCACGCCACGGAAAAATTCGGCGGGAGCGTTACGGAAATATTCACGTCGAACCCGTACGGCATCCCCGTTGTCATGTTTCACGGCGGCGGAGAAAGGCAGGGCATCAGCGGAATGTACAGGAAAGCAGCCGAAAAGCTCGCCCGCCTTTCCGACGGCAGCGTGTACGCAATAGATTACAAAACGGGCGCGGACCTGAAATATCCCGCGCTGCACGACGAGTGCTATGCCGCTTATACGGAAATAGCGAAAACTCTCTCTTCCCCGCCCGTTGCCGTCGGCGACAGCATGGGCGCGAATATAATGCTGTCGACATGTTTACGGCTGCGAGACAACGCGTTCCCGTTGCCGAGGGCGCTGATTTGCGTTTCCCCGTTTGCCGACCTTGCCGCGACGGGAAGTTCTTATGAAAAAAACTGTCATTCCGATCCGCTGTACGCATTGCCGAAATGGCAAAGCTATGAAAAGTACGGCGGGTTCATAAGGCGCGTACCCGTGTATTGCGGCTCTACGGACCCGAAAGATCCTTACCTTTCGCCTGCTTACGCATCCTTCGAGGGCTTCCCGCCCATGCTCGTGCAATGCGGCGACTGCGAAACGAGCGAGAGCGACAGCGATATGATCGCTTCCGCCGCCGTTAAATGCGGAGTTAAAGTGACTCTTACCAAGTATAAAGGTATGTTCCACGATTTTCAATTTATGTTCCCGTCGCTCAAAGAAAGCCGTAGAGCATGGAGGGAAATATCGGAGTTTATAAACGGATCCGTAAAAATTCATAAAACTCCGTAATAATATCATTAAATTTGACACAATGCAAATAACTATGATATAATCATATAAAAATCAAATCAGGAGCGTATCATGAAAAAAATCATGACGGCGATACTCGTTATCGCATTAAGTCTGTCCGTATTCACGATATTTACCGCATGCGGTGAAAAACCGATAAACGGCATTGAGCTGAGCGGCAGCGTTATAAACGAAGGAGCAATAAAAAACGGCTCCGCTTTGCCCGACGATCTTAAAGTCGCGTTCGTCTATTCCGACGGAAGCAAAAGCGAAAGCAAGCAAGTGACGAGCGATATGATAAGCGGTTTCGACACGTCGACAGACGGCAGAAAAACCGCAACGGTCACCTATGAAGGATATACCGCGACTTTCGATTACCGCGTGTATACAAACGACGTGCAGCTTAAATTCTACGACGGCGCGGGAACGGAGAAGAGTCCTTACCTCATAACGACGGCAGAAGAACTGCAAAACATCTCTCTGGCTACCGACGCATATTTCAGGCTCGAACTCGATATAGACATGAAAGGCGTCGAATGGACTCCCGTCGGAAACAATGTGGATGAGGAAGCAGGCTTTTCAGGTAATTTCGACGGAAACGGCCGCACGATATCCAATCTGTCGATAACGGACATAAAATCCGCGGACTGGACGGAATACGAGTATAAAAACACTTATAACTATGCGGGAATGTTCGGAGTTAACAACGGCACCATAAGCAACCTCACCCTCGAAAACTGCACGGTAAACGTGACCGACAGCAGTCTTGATCAGCGCGGCGACGTTTATGCGGGCGTACTCGTCGGACAGAACTTCGGCGACATCACGGGCGTTACGGTGAAAAACAGCAACATCGGAGCGACCGCTTGGCTCATATGCTCGGCAGGCGCGCTCGTCGGGTCCAACGTCGGCGATATAGATCTTTGCAACGTCGAATCCTGCGAGGTCAGCGCTACCTCTGACGGCTGGACGGCTAACGCAGGCGGAGTCGTCGGAGCAAGCGGCGACAGGCTTTATTACACTACCGCGGCAAGCGTGACGGGATCGTCGGCAAAAGGCTGCACGGTATATTCCGAAGTCAAAGGCGCGGTAAGTACTTCCGACATCGACTACCCCAGCGAAACGACTTATTTCGGACGCGTTTACTGCGGCGGTATAGGCGGGCTCAAAGTCAACACGACTTACAGCAATAACACTTATGAAAATAACGACATAACGGTAAAAAGCTATGCAAGCGGCGAAAATATCGAGTTCGTAGGCGACGAATGGGGCTATTGATAAAATTCGCATAATATTGCGGATCATTTCGGATACGCCGTCAAAGTTTTCAAAACTTTGACGGCGTATTTCGTTTTACTTCGTATTTTTCGCAGGCGAGAAATTTGAAACATAATCGCGCTTTTACATAATTTTCCAAATGCCGCAAAGAATAAAGAAAAGGAGTAAAGACCATGAAAAAACAAATCATCCTCATCATCATTGCAACATGTCTGCTCGCGGCGTGCGTCGGAGGCAATCTTACCGCTTCCGCACTTTCCTCTCCCGCGCTCGACGATCTCAGATCGCTGACCGTAACGGGGACGGCTACGCTGACCGTGGACGCGGACGGCTGCGAATTTTACGGCAGTGTGACCACTCTTGCCGAAACGCTCGAAGACGCGGAAAAGAACAGTACGGCGGCGTTACGCAAGATCAGCGTTGCTTTTGCGCCTTACGGCGAAGTAGTCGAACGCTCGTTCAACGTCTGCCCTTCCCGCGTAGGCGGAGGCTACACCGCTTACAGATATCTGATGTTCAGAACGGATTCGCTGAGCAGTGCTACGGAAATGCGCGGGGAGCTTGCCGCCGCAGGCGTGACGGAAATATGCGGCATGACTTACACTTCGAGTAACGACTCGGATCATCGCGCACAGGCGCTTGCGATGGCGCTCGAAAACGCCCGATCGACCGCGCTCGCAATGGGTGCGGACGGCAGGCTCGTCAAAGCCGAAGAAATGTATTGTTACCCCGACGGTTGTTCGTCTTCGGGAAAAATAACCTATACCGCGAGCGTCCGCGCACATTTCAGAAAAGCGCCAGAACCGAGAGAAACAGATATAAAAAACAATACCTCGGACGACAATTCAAACGATAGCAAAACGAATGAAGATACGGAAGAAACCAAAGATCAAGGTAACGATTATATTATAAAAAATCACAGATGATCCGTTACCGATACGCCTTATGGCGTATAAAGAAATGTGCCGTCGCACAACTGAATGCGACGGCACATTTTTATATCGTAGCAAATACAAATATCATTCGGCGTTCGGCAGATATGACTCCAAGTCCCGATATTTAGTATCTATAAGTCCTGTTACCAAAGTCGATACGAAAAGCTACGTTCCCCTGCCTTAGCCGCAGCATCTTAGCGACATGGCGTCGAATACAAACGAAACAAGACAATCGAGCATTACTATCACACAAATAACAAACAAGACATATGCCGCTTAAGCGCTGATCAGCTATATTCGCATAAAAAAACCTGTTTTCTGAAGCTAAAACTGCGCCAATCCCACCGCATAAAGTAAAATTTAAATCATGGAATAATAAAAGTAAATTATTAATGCAAACAATGACGTTATTAATGCGAATGCGGATAATAGCATACCTATAAGACCAAGCGCGAATATACTATTGACTTTTATACCTTGTCTTGACAGAAATATGTACTTTAAAAGCGAAATAATACCGAATATAAATGAGATTATAGAAGAAAACCCAAGTATGCTCATTATCAAACCAAAAATGTCAATAGGCATCCAATTCGAAAAATCGTAAAAAGTATCGTAATACTCGCCTAAGCACATTAAAACAATTCCTATTGCCGCACAATTTAAGGATAATCCCCCGATGATCGTTGAAGACAAAGCTCCTCCGTCGACCCCTTTCGGCTTTGCATAACCGCCGGGCGGCATGTAATTGGGGTCGTATCCGTTATACATTCCGTAAGGCGGCATGTAATTAGGATCGTACCCATTATACATTCCGTAAGGCGGCATACCGTTCACGCCGTACTGTGGCGCGCCATTCTGAGGGCCCTGAGCTTGTGTGCTTGCCGATTCAGCTCGGCATTCGTCGCATATTTCGTCGAAATTTTCCGTTTGTTTCCCGCAGTATCTGCAATACATATATTCACCCCTTTTTTCGCCTTAGCCGCAGCATCTTAACGACATGGCGTATGTTATAGATCCGACGTCGCACATTCCGTCTGTAATATTCCTTCCGTTTTCCGCGACACGAACAAATGCATGTCACACCGATAAGTTAAAAGGGAACGTAACGAATGTTCCCTTTTACGTCAAATTTTTTATAACATCGGTATTGTCGCATAGCACATGAAGCCTATAAACGCAACAAATAAAGCGGAAGAAGATGCGACAACGCCTATTATTCCCAACACGAGCGTCGCAACGGGTTTCACGCCGTACTTTTTTGCCTCCGCAAATTTCTTTATGGATATTATTCCGAAAACGAGCGAAACGGCGGAAGCCAGCGTGCCTATTATCGTCAGGACCAATCCCCAGACATCAAAACCCTCCACCATGTATTCTTCGATATAAACGTTTGTTTCGGCATACCCGTAAGCCGCAAGATACAACGCTATGAGTATAATGGCAATGTATGTTATGACCGAAGACACACAGCCTACGAGTAAAGAAGTAAGTGCGCCGCCGAATCCGTAATTTTTCGTATAACCGGGATTAGGCATGTTCGGATCCGAGGGCATCGGCGCTTCATAAGGCGGAACTCCGTTGGGCATTCCGTAAGGGTCATAAGGCGGGACTCCGTTGGGCATTCCGTATGGCGGCATACCGTTCACGCCGTACTGTGGCGCGCCATTCTGTGGCGCATCCTGAGCTTGTGTGCTTGCCGATTCAGCCCGGCACTCGTCGCATATTCCGTCGGCATTTTCCGTTTGTTTTCCGCAGTATCTGCAATACATACATTCACTCCTTAATAATTATAATCGATTTATAAAATATTATTATATATTATACATTCAAAAAGCGTATAATATCGTAATCGAAACAACCACGCTGAGTAACGCAAAAAGCAACGCAAAACCTGAAGTAGCTACACCCACTATACCGAGAACCAACGTAGCCACGGGTTTTACTCCGTTTCTTTTAGCTTCGATAAATCTTTTAATGGACTTTGCGCCTACGATAACAGCCGGCAAGGAACCGAAACCGAACAATACGGAAATCACAAGACCCGGGACCGTAGTCACATAGAAGCAAGCCATAAAATATCCTATGACCGCGAAAAAAACAGTTATCGAGCCGTAAACGCAAGCAAACAACGCATCTTTATACCCGTAACTCTTATCGTATGCCGCTCCGCCGACAATGCCGACGGCTCCATTCCTGCAATCGTTACAGACCCCGTCCGTATTTTCCGTTTTTTTACCGCAATATCTGCAATACATACATTCACTCCTTTTTCCCGCCGCGGACGCTTCCGCCAAGCAGGCTCCTGACTTTTTCGGACTGGGCGCTTCTGCCCTTGCCGAACACACACTCATAAGCGAAATGCTCGCAATTATTGTCAAGAAGATCGTACCCTCCGTCGCCTATACGCGAGCGTGCATATTCCGTCACCGCCGCAGAGGAGCGAGCTTTGCGCTTTTCAAAGAAACCAAGCTCCGCAGTTTCGAGAAAATTTCCGCACACGAAATCGTCTATATCCGTAGACAGCACTTTGACTTCGTCGGAATTGCGGACGACTCCGTCGGCGGGCGGCAGCCCGAACTGTATGACTTCATCGTCGGATACGTATATCCCGTAATGATATAACGCACCCGTGCGCACCCTTATCATGTCCCCGCTTACGGGTTGTTTCATCTTCCATTTCATTTTCAGCACCCGTCGTGATTGACGTTTATGCGTTTTTTGTCCTCGACCGAGCCGCGCTTCTTTTCCCGACGGACCTTCTCCTTGCTCCGCAAGAAATCCATAAGCGCTATTTCGCGCTCGCGGATCAGGCAGGATATTTCGTTAAGCATTTCGGCAGTCGGCATAACGCCGAGATATTTTTCCATAAGTATGGGTTCGCCCACGGCTATCCTGTGCCTGCTGTACCAATGCGCGGGGCGCTTGATATATATCGGTATTATGGGCACTCCGCGTTTCATCGCCATGAGCGCCACACCCGATTTGAACGATTTGAGCGTGTCGTCCTCGTGTTTAAGCTCGCCCTCGGGGAAAATGCCCACAAGGTTACCCGCGTCGAGATTATCGATTATTTCCCTGAAAGACGAAAGCGCGAATTTCTTTTTGTTCACGGGGATACAGAGCAGGCTGCGGAAGAACCATTTTCCGCGCTTGTTGGCGAAAAGATCGGAAGTCGCGACGATATGTACCCGTCTGTACCAGAAGGGTATCTGCATTTTGATAGGATCGAGATAGCTGTCGTGATTCGCTATCACGATAGCCGCCCCCTTTACCTTTTTTTTCGCCGCTTTGCTCGTGTAATATACGCGCGGTCTGAACGCGATGAGCGCGGACCATGCGCCCGTCCATTTAACGAGATCATGGACGAGATACTTAAACCCGATCAGTTTAGCTTTTTTTGTTTTTTTCCGTTCTTTTTCCGAGTTCATCTTTAAGTCGGATCACCTGCTCGCGTACATACGCGGTAATATTGTTTATATTCGTTTTTTCGTCGAGTTCGTCCCGCCAGAGCTCGCGGGCGTTTATGGGTCGCCCTATCATAACGCGGGCGCGGGCTTTACGGAAATAACTGCCGTTGGTATAGACGGGGATTATCGGCGCGCCGCTTTCGAGCGCTATGTATGTCGCGCTCGTTTTGAATTCGAGCGGACGGTCTTCACCCTCTTTCGGAAGCCTGCTTTCCGGGAATATGCCCACAACGCCTTTTTTATTCAGTATCGCCAGCGATTCCTTGACGAATGCAAAGTCATATGAGTCCCTGTCTACGAATATGCCGCCCATCAATTTCAGAAAACGCCTGAGCGACTTTTTTCTGAACAGACATTCCGCCATCTGATAACGCAGCATCCTGCCGAAAAAGACGAAGAGGAATACCGCGTAATCGTATACCGAAGTATGATTGGACACTATTATCCCCGCGCCTTTTATGCGCCTGCTCTGAGCTTTTTTATCTTCGTAATAAACTTTCGTGCGGAAGCACAGCCATTGAACGGGCCATGCCGTCAGCTTCACGAAAAAGTTAAACAGCCGCTTCATCTTCCCTTCTGTAATTCTTGTTAAGGTCTTTCTGCAAAAGTATGAGCGCCACGAGGTTGACGGCAAGCACGGGCAGTATTATGCCGCTTATTATCAGCAGTACCTTACGCAACGTGCCGTTCGCGCCGATCTTTTCGGAAAGCTCTTTTTCCTTTTTGAGCAATACGAATATGGATGCGAACGGTATGAAGCAGCAGAGCGCCCACATAAGTCCGACGAGCCTGCAACCGACAGTTTCTTTGAGCCTGCGGAATATAAAGCCCGCCCATAAGAAGCCGAACAACGCTCCCGACAGCACCCAAAGGCCTATCTGAACGAACATGACTTCGCCTTTTTGCTTTACTTCCTCGCCTTCCGCGACGATCGCGCTTATGTCGATGGAAGGATCCATTTTCTTGAATTCGAGCGCAACGCTCTTCGGGTCGTAATTGCGGGGCATCCTGAACGCAAAGAAGAAGCCCGCGATGCAAAGCGCCGCGACGATGAACGGAACGATGAACACGCCGAAGTTATACACCTCCGCGCCGTCAACGCCCATTTCCTGCGCGGCTACAGCCGCAGCGTCGAGCGCGTCCGTCGCTTCCGCCCATACGGGACCGTGACTCTTTGCGAAGAAGATGTTTTTAAGTATATCGTATACTCCGTAAGACGCTATCGCGCCGACCACGCTCGTGGAGAACGCCTGCGCCGCGAAGTACATCGCGCTGTGATTCCTGCCTGTGAGTTTTTCCTCGACGCTCGATATCTGCGCGGGAATCATGTAAGGCATCATGAAGAACGAGCCTATTGCCCAGCTGCCTATCACGCCGCCGACGCAAGCGATCACATACTGCAAAGGCTTGTTGTCTGTGCCGCAAACGAACGTGGAAGCAAAGAAGAACGACATTATTGCCACTGCGAATGAAAGCAGGCAGGTCTGATAAGTAAATCTGATGCCCTTTTTGTTTTTCAGTTTCGTGAACAGATAAAGCATTATCGGAACGGGAGCGAACGCGCACGTGTTGCACATCGCCATTTCAAGGTTGCCGAAGCCCATTCCGCCGACTATCATCGTATTCATCGCGACAAGGAACATCTGAAGCCCGAAGAACGAGCAGCAGTTGACGACGAGCCATCTGGTGAATAATTTATTTTTGAAAGTTATTTTGAATGACTTTCCGAGGCTTATTTTTTCATGAGTTTCCGATCCGTTGTTCTCGGGATAGCCGTACTTTTTACCCTCTTTTATCATGAACAGGGGTATGAGCATCGTGCACATGAGAGGAAGGCTGAAAAACACGAACTCGTCTATCCCCATGCCTGCGGCGGACATACCGCGAAGGATGATGGGCACGAGCGCATAAACCACGCAGTAAGATATCGTATCGAAAAACGACTTATACGACGACACTCTCAGCCTTTGTGATTCGTCGCGGCATACGTTGCTGAGACTGCCGTAGAACGCGATCAGGCTCATGGTGTATGTAGAGAAGAACACGAGCGCCCAGAATATGAACCATATCGTATTTGCAAGCTGTGCGCTTTCTTCGATACCGAATACGGGGATCCATATGAATGCGAAAGACAACACCATAGGTATAAAGCATACCGCGATCGGAGGTCTTCTGCGGCCCCATCTGGTCGTAAGGTTATCCGTGACGGAAGCGAAAGGTATATCTATGAGTCCGTCGAAAACTTTTGCGACTATCATGAGTACCGAGAACAGTGCGGGCACGACAAGACATATGCTGCCGACTATCGTCTGTCCCTGCGGACTGCTCGTTCCGAACCCCGCGGGATTGACCGCGTCCGAAAAGAATGCGCCCATAAGTACCATGAGAAAGTTGGGTCCGAAACCCGAAGCCGAATAAAGCAGCTCTTTCCACGGTTTGTCGAGCGACTGTACGTTACGCTTTACGTTGATCAGCGTTTTTTCCATATACTGCTACCCCCTGATGCAGTGATTTTTTATATATTCGGAAACTTCTCTCACCGTCGACGCGCTCGATTGCGTAGACGAAGGAAAAGAAACACCGAATTCGTTCTGTATCTCGGTCACCATTGTAAAATAATCAAGGCTGCTGCCGCCGAGATCGAAAAAGTAATGCGCGTCGAAGTCTACTGCCGAAGGCTCCTTCCCGAGCGAGTCCGCGAATATCGTTCTGACCCGCTCCATAAGCTCCGTCGTTTCCTCGTCGCACTTTTTGCGGATATTTCCGCGGTCGATGACGTTCAGCCCGCCTTCGCGCAGACGTTGCAAAACTTTTTTACGCGCCGTCTTGAAATCGTCTTCACCGCGAAGCGGTGTGTCCGTATATACTATGCGGTCTATAAGCGGAGCAAGCCCGAGCGCGGATATCTTCGCGGTCAGTCTTTCCTGCAACGCCGCAAACGAACTTTCGTCCGTAAATCTGGCTATCTCGACGATGAGCACCGTTTCGCCGTCAGAACCCGTAAGGCACACGCCTCTCGTCCCTTCGACGGATAACTCGGGCTCGGTCATGTCGGGATTGATATTCTCGCCGTTGGAGCATATCACGAGGTCGTCCTTCCTGCCTTTAATGTAATACTTCCCGTCCCTAAACGCGAACAGGTCGTGAGTGTTGAACCATTCGTCGTCCGCGGTGACGGTGACTTTACCGCCGCACATTATCTTATGCGAAAGCGACTTGCCCCTGACAAGCAGCTCGCCTTCATCGTTTATGCGGTATTCCACGGCTCCGAAAGGTCTGCCGACTGAGCGCTTGTTTCTCTGTGACGCCCGCTCGCTGAGCTCCACGGAGGTGATGCTCGTTTCCGTCATTCCGTAACCGTTCGTTAAAAAATATCCTATGCCGTTCATGAACTTCATGGCGTTTTCGGATATGTATCCGCCGCCGTTTATCATGAACGAAACGCTATCTCCGAAAATGTTTTCACGAATCTCTTTGAAAGCGAAGCGCCTGATGAGCCGACCGATTACGGGTACGGATACGAGTTTCATGCCGCGAAGGAACTTGCGGTAAGTCTTTTCTCCGCGCTCTCTGATCTTCGCCGTTGCGGAAGAATATATCTTCTCCCAAAGAACGGGTACGGCGAAAATATGCGTCACTTCGTGTTTCTTTACCGTACCGAGAATGGTCTCAGGCGAGTAGTTTTTGAGAAACACGAGCGTCCTCGAAAAGAAACAAAACCATATATAGACCGCAACCAGCCCGAAAATATGATAAAGCGGCAGAAAAGCAAGCAGCTTCAACCGCCCTTTATAATGCTTTTGCGCCGCCTTACTGTGCCTGATTATTTCCGCGCTGTCCTTTATCTGATAATAAAACCGCATGCCCGTATATGCGCAGATCTTGAGCCTAGAAGAAGTGTTGGACGACATGAGGTACACCTCGTCCGCAAAAAGCGATACGTCGGCGGGCTCGTCGGTCTGCGTTCCGTCGATTTCGGACGGAACAAGCACACGCACTGCAAACGATCTGTCTTCGCTTATTACGGCGCTGACGCCGTAATCCGCAAAAACCTTGTTAAGCGTCGCCACGTCAAGACGTGTGTTTACCAGCAAAGGTTTATATCCCGCGTAAAGTATGCTCCAGAAAAACTCGATCCAGTCAAGCGAATTGTCGAGGGCAAGCCCGACCAGCGAACCTTTTTCGGCGGTACCAAGAAGCGCGGAAAGTTTCGCCGCTCTCTTCTCCACGGAAGCACGACTTTCGCCGTATGTCGTCGCGTAAATACGGTAGCCGTCGGCACGCTCGCTCATAATATTGTCGGACTCCGAGAACATAAGCGAAAACAACGCTCTCATCGTTTTGTCGGATCCCGCAAAAAGCGCCAGTTTGTGATTTACGTAAGATTTTATATCCGGCAACCCGCCGAGCGTGTCTTTCAGCATTTTATTCATTGCGGCAATATTATCCCGTGATTTCGGCGCAGGTACGGCAAAATACCGCGCCTGTATCTTATTTAATTACAGTATAAATTATTTGTCGGATATTGTCAATTTTTTTATATAAATTTAATCTTATTTTAAACACGACTTTGATCTATTTCTCAATAATGTAAGAATAATGCATAAAGAATCATGCGTTAAGCTTAAACGCACACGCGATATTGTTAGACTTTTCGGTCAAAACGCGCGTGTCATTCTGAAATTCAGCCGTATTGCCGATTACTTATATCGGCTTTTATTAATTTATTTGCTTTGTTTTTACCGATATTATTATATGATCTGCATTTTTCCCGTTATATGCAAAGAGCCGCCGCGCGTATAGACGCGGGCAGCCCCTAAAATAAATGTTTGCTTTTCGTTAAGCGGAAGGTCAGCGTTCCTTTTCTTTGCATTTTTCCGCCATGAACTTTTCGTTGGAAAGCAGTCTTGCGTCGTCGGGGTCGTAAGAAAGCGCTTTTTTCACGTCCTCGTATGCAAGGAAGTATCTGTCTGTGTTGTAATACGCGATAGAACGCAGATCGTAAGGCAATGCGCCCCATGCGCTCGCTTCGTTCATGTACGTTTCGGGGCGTTCTTTTATGGCAAGCGCCCGCGAAGCGAAAAACGCAACACCCTCCCAGTCTCCGTCTTCGTAAAGCATGCGCGCCGTTTCGACGTATGCCTCCCTGAGATGAGGCGCTTCCGCGATCGCGCGAAGGTACCATGAAAAGGCTTCCTTCCTGTCGCCTTTCATTGCGTATGACCTCGCTATGAAGCGCATGGATGCGGAACGCTCGTCTTTCCATGTCGCCGACGACATAGCGAGATGACGGGTCAGAGTTTTTATACAGTCGTCCCACCTGCCTCTGAACATGTATTCCCTGCCCAGATAGTGCATGTTGCGATCATCGTCGGGGCACTCCTCCACCGACATTTCAAGCAAAGGCAGATACTGCGCCCGTGACTTTTTCGGGTCGGGGTAATGTTTCAGATGTACTCCGTCCGCACGCACTTTTACGGACGGCTTCCCGTCCGTACGCTCGAGTATTTCGTGCACGGGATGAGTCCAGCGATAGCCGTGGCGCGCATGTATCTTTTCATACCAGAACGATACACCGTCGCTGCCGTCGGGAAGTACGCTCCATGCATACCTGTAAAGCACCTGCCCGACCCCGTCTCTCCATACCTTTTCAAGGGCTTTTCGCCAACCCGCGTCGAACACCTCATCAATATCGGTGCATACGCATATGTCCGCGTCTTCGCTCACAAGTTCCATGGATCGATTACGCGCTACGTCGAAGCGCCACGGACTGATGATCTCCGACTTAACGAAAGCGCCGCGGCGCCTCAGCTTCTCCACGGTATCGTCATCCGAACCCGTATCGAGCACGACTATTTCGTCCGCTTCGCTCATGGAATCCATCCATCTGTCGACGAAGCCGCTTTCGTTCTTGCTTATTGCATATACCGAAACTTTCATAACCTCTCATAAAACAGGGGCGGAAGTTTTACTCCCGCCCCGTACCGCTCAGGAACTAAGGATACCTGCCGCACGCAGATTGGCGAGCAGATCGTTAAACTGCTGCACTATATCTCCCGTTCCGGTCGCGTCGTTGACCGCCGCCGCGACACTGAAAGGCAACGATCCGGAAGGACCTGTGGGACCGGTCGGACCCGTGGGGCCTGTCGGACCTTCGTCCCCCGTCGCGCCCGTAGGCCCTGTCGGACCCGTAGCGCCTTCCGTGCCGTTAGCACCCGTGGGACCTTCGGGACCCGTCGGACCCGTGGCGCCTTCGAGACCTGTAGGGCCCGTAGCTCCGTCCGCACCGCTTGCGCCCGTCGGACCCGTGGGACCTGTTGCGCCGCTCGAAGGGCCTGTGGGACCCGTAGGACCCGTGGGACCCGTAGCTCCGTCCGCGCCCGTAGCGCCTGTGGGACCTGTTGCGCCTTCGGGACCCGTAGGCCCCGTCGCACCTTCCGCACCGCTTGCGCCAGTGGGACCCGTGGGGCCTGTCGCTCCGTCAGCACCCGTAGCGCCTGTTGCGCCCGTTGCACCAGTAGGACCTGTTGCGCCCGTACCTGCGGGACCCGTCGGACCTGTCGCACCTGCGGGACCCGTGGGGCCTGTTGCGCCCGCGACACCGCTTGCGCCCGTTGCACCTGTCGGACCCGTTGCACCGCTTGCGCCCGCCATACCCGTAGGACCGGTGGGACCCGTAGGTCCGCTTGCTCCCGTAGCACCGGTCGGACCCGTGGGACCTACCGCACCGCTTGCACCCGTAGCTCCCGTCGGACCCGTAGGGCCTACCGCACCTGTCGGACCTATAGGACCGACCGCACCTGTGGGACCCGTAGCGCCCGTAGCTCCCGTCGGACCAGTAACGGTCACAAGCGTAAAGTCAGGCGACGTCCCAGGCGTTCCCGTAGGATCGTCTATGTTTGCCTGATACAAAAATCCGTCGTAATATACGACCGCGCCGCGGGCATACGCCGTACCCGGAACAAACTGCTCTGCGGTATTGAGCCCTTCACCTGCAGGCCCCGTAGGTCCCGTGGGACCCGTAGGACCGGGTATTCCCTGCAATCCTGCGGCGCCTGTAGCGCCCGTTGCTCCGGTCGCGCCGGTCGGTCCTGTGGGTCCGGGAATACCGGGTATGCCGGCAGGTCCTGTAGGACCCGTCGGTCCCTGACATACGGGGCGACAGTCGGGACGGCATCCGTTCCCGCATTGAGGATCTCCGCCGCAGCAGTTCCCGCACCCGCCGCATTTGTCGTTGAAAAAGAACATATCAACCTCCCTGAAATTTTTTCGTCTGCAAAACAGAAACTTCCTTGTTTCCCTTATTACATTTTATGACATACGGTACAGAAAGGTTATAAGTATTTTATTTACAGCGAAAATTTTAATATTCGCGTTTTTTCAGAAAAAATGTCTACGTTTTTATATGTGAATTAAAACAAAAAGCCGCATAACCCATAAAAACAGAGAATGCAAAAGATTTTAGGACGACAAAGGCCATTTTCACATTTGTGGTTGCAATCATAATGATCATGCGGCGGCAGAAAAACACACCTTAAAACTTAAAAATACGCAAGCGCAAGTAAATTTTGCGCTAAAGCTACAAAAAAACCGCATAGGCTTTTTTACCTTTGCGGCAGTGTGCATTATGGGCACAAATATAAAGCTGACTTACTTATAGAATAACAAAACTCTCAAACGTCGCTCAGCTTGTAAACTTCACAATATCTGTTTGACTTACTTATAGAATAACAAAACTCTCAAACCTATCCTATAAGGGCAAGGGACAAGCTATGGTTTGACTTACTTATAGAATAACAAAACTCTCAAACGAGAAGTTCTTGACGCGCAAGAAGCGCTTCGTTTGACTTACTTATAGAATAACAAAACTCTCAAACCCGCTACTTTCAAATACGGGAACAACAGGAGTTTGACTTACTTATAGAATAACAAAACTCTCAAACTAATAACTATACAGGTATGCTTCCCAAGGTGTTTGACTTACTTATAGAATAACAAAACTCTCAAACTGTATCTAAAGCGTCTACGTCTCATTTTTGGTTTGACTTACTTATAGAATAACAAAACTCTCAAACGCTCGTAGTACGGCTAAACTCCCTGGTGGCGTTTGACTTACTTATAGAATAACAAAACTCTCAAACTGAGGACTTTAAGGAGGTATTCGGACAGGCGTTTGACTTACTTATAGAATAACAAAACTCTCAAACTCGCCACACAGCTTACAAGACGAACTATCGGTTTGACTTACTTATAGAATAACAAAACTCTCAAACACAATGCTCGAAAGTAGTGGTATACTTCAAGTTTGACTTACTTATAGAATAACAAAACTCTCAAACCGATATCAACGTCTTCAAAAAATGCGGATGGTTTGACTTACTTATAGAATAACAAAACTCTCAAACTGGAGGTGATATATGAAATCAGAAGTAAAGGTTTGACTTACTTATAGAATAACAAAACTCTCAAACTGTTATTGACTGTATAGTATCGATCATTATGTTTGACTTACTTATAGAATAACAAAACTCTCAAACCAAGCGGCGTTGCCTTTTACTGTACGTCGGGTTTGACTTACTTATAGAATAACAAAACTCTCAAACCAGGAAATGACCTACCCGTACTGATGATTGGTTTGACTTACTTATAGAATAACAAAACTCTCAAACACATGCCGCCGAATAAAGAATGGATCAAGGTTTGACTTACTTATAGAATAACAAAACTCTCAAACGAGCCGTCATACGTTTGTTCTGTGCCGTTGGTTTGACTTACTTATAGAATAACAAAACTCTCAAACACGCAGAAGGCAATTACAGTTTGCCCGAGGGTTTGACTTACTTATAGAATAACAAAACTCTCAAACCTTTTTCATCCCCAAAAAGCAAAGGTTCTCGTTTGACTTACTTATAGAATAACAAAACTCTCAAACTATAGTAGCACCTCCTACAGCTGAAGAAAAGTTTGACTTACTTATAGAATAACAAAACTCTCAAACACATTGTCGTGTCACCGTGTACGTCGTTCCGTTTGACTTACTTATAGAATAACAAAACTCTCAAACCGCAGATACTTTCGAAGTCCCCGAGCTGTGGTTTGACTTACTTATAGAATAACAAAACTCTCAAACACTGCGTCCGCCTCTCAGGCTGGTGCAGGTGTTTGACTTACTTATAGAATAACAAAACTCTCAAACAGTAGACGGACGATAACGCATATCTGCGTAGTTTGACTTACTTATAGAATAACAAAACTCTCAAACAGTCTCTTCGATGAACTGCTGATTGAGCGTGTTTGACTTACTTATAGAATAACAAAACTCTCAAACGGCACAAGAGCAGGAACACGAGCGCGCAAGGTTTGACTTACTTATAGAATAACAAAACTCTCAAACATGTTCGGCGTATAGAACGGCAGCTTTGTCGTTTGACTTACTTATAGAATAACAAAACTCTCAAACAGGAGCTTTACAAAAGATACATACGCGACGGTTTGACTTACTTATAGAATAACAAAACTCTCAAACCTTAACGTGTCCGTGCTGTATTACCTCAAAGTTTGACTTACTTATAGAATAACAAAACTCTCAAACTATCTGTCAATAAGTTCGCTTTCAGTAGGCGTTTGACTTACTTATAGAATAACAAAACTCTCAAACTTGGCGATAACTACTCTAATGCGCCTACGCGTTTGACTTACTTATAGAATAACAAAACTCTCAAACATAACCAAAAGGCCAAACTTCTTCCAAAAGTTTGACTTACTTATAGAATAACAAAACTCTCAAACTCAAAGTGCCGAGAATCGGTATGCTTACGGCATAGTTATTCCATAAATACAAAATGATTATAACATAAATATATTTAATTTACAATAATTTCGCAAAGATCTTCTGTGATAATTTTTTGCTTTTCGCGCATAAGTTTCCCCCTCATATTATTGCTTTCTATCAATAACAACGATATTTTTTCAGCTTCGCAATGAGAATAAAGGGCACATAAAGACTTATCGTCAAGAACACTTTTTAGATTCACAATTACAAAAAAGTCGACGTGTTTTAATTCCGTTACAAAATTCAGAAAACAAATCAGTTTTTCGATATAGGTATCGTATTGTGAAAAAGCATGTAAATTTACGGCTTTCAGTAATATAGGTAATGTCAATTCGTCATAGTCCGTATCAAATCCGTAATCATAAGTCAAAGATCGGATAAAATCAGAAATTTCAGAATTCAGCTCATTAAGTTTTAATATCTTATCGCCGATATTATAATCTTTTTCAATCGATTTATAAAGTGCGTTGGTAAGCTTTTTATTTTCAAAATCGATAGAAAAAATATCAGATATAAAAAATCCTTTTTCTGAAAAATCCGCCTCTTTGTCCCCTGTCAAAAAAATGAAATCACCCTCTTCTCCTTCAAACTGTTTTTGCAGATCGCAAACGGTTTTATAAAATTCCGACGGATTTTCTATAACAAGTACAAAGGGGGTCGCGCTTTCCAACGTCAAAGGTTCATCAAAATGAGGATGCACTACTTTTATCATATTTCCACATACCTTTCCGTGCTGTCGAGAATCATAGTTTGTGCACTGCCGCTAAGATATTCTATGGATGAAAATTGCCGCTCTGTAATTTCCAGCATTTCGACCAGCCCCTCGGGCGGCAAATGTTCCCTTACGGTTTTCTTTACGGCAAGCGACGTGACGTTATTTATTACAAGCTTAGTGTATACCGACTTTTGCATCATTATAAAACCGCTTTTAATCAAAAATTTTCTGAAACGGTTATATTCCAGACGATTTTTATCCGTCTGCATAGGTAAATCAAAAAAAACCAATAATCTCATAAATCTAAGGTTCATTGTAAACAAATATATCGCGGGAAAATTATATCTTTTCCGTTCCCGTTGAGTTTCCCGAAAATACTGCGGACATAAGTTCTAATAGCGATATCGAGGGTCGTGTTCTTTTCGTCGGATAATACGGGCAAACAAAGAAGTCCCGTCATTTCACGTTTGTAGTCGCTTGTCGCCTCATTCAGTGTCAGCATCTTTCTGTCAACGAATACCCGAAGAGGCTCAATGAAATCACAACCGAGATTAAAATTATTATACTCGTTGCGATGCCATATACCGAGTTGAGTGAGATAACCGCAAGCCGCGATTTCCCTGTTGACAGCACTTAAAATGACAGCATACCCGTAATTCAAGCATGTATTTGCAAAAGATTCTTTGCGCCTTGTTCCGTCTTCACCAAACAAACGATTGAAATATACTTTTGCGGCATGTCCTTCTCTGTTTGTGCTGTCACCGTCCGTAACTTCACTCGCATATACGCTAAGTAATTTACTCTCGGCTTCATAACCGAGGTCTGACAGATGATTCGATTGTTCGGTTATTTTCCTGATTATTATCTCACGCCAGACTTGTTTTTTAATTTCGTCCGACCATTCGATTTGTTCTTTTATTCTGCCCGACACGTTATGCGCGCCGTAATACGGCAAAAGTTCAGACGACGGATTGCATTTTTTGTCGCAAAAAATGACTTTTACATTATTATCCATAAGCTCGCATAGCAGCGAGGCGGTAAGCGCTATAGCGGTGCTTTGCAAAATAAGCGTATTTATTTCGCTTATCGCTATCTTCTTTTCCACCTCGCCGCGGATCACGAGATAATTCAATCTGTGTTCGAGCTTTACCCTCGATTTTATTACTACCGTACGGAATCCCATATTACAGCTTGCGTTTAACGACATGCAGCCCGCACGGCGATGAATTTATAAGTACAACATTATCATCTGTAATATTTTTACTAAATCTTAAAATGCCAGAATTTGTTGCCAACCCTATCAATGATAAATTTGATAATAAACCTTTACACTCCAAAAATTTAATTATCTCAGACAATGTTTTGACTTGATCGAAAACCGACAAATCCATGAATTGATTCTTACGCTCGTTAATACATTTAACATAAAATTTTGAACCGCTTATTTCACTGTACACAGAGCGAGAGAGCTGTAACGTTATTTTATCGTAAAGCGCGATATTGCTTTCTTTATCTACGCGCAATAACACCTCTTCTTTACGGTTTTTATGAACTTCGTAAAAATCTTTTTCCCTGTCAAGCTGCTTTTTAGCGTCAAGCTCGAGCAATTTTGCCAACGCTTTTACATATCTGTCCGTTTCATTGTCCGTAAACCACTGCACTGCGTTATGTACTAAAATACGGTCACCGGTAACTCCCGCAAGACGGACAGGCATACCGTTGTATTCAATTAGAGATTTGATGCCTATTTTAGGTATTATGATCTCCGGCTCCGTAAGATAAGTTTTATAGTATTTGATGAGTGCGTCGGGATCGGTTTTAAGTTTATAATCTATCAATACAGGTACGCGCTCAATGGTTTTTATAAGGTTTCGTTTTTTATCAAGCGACTTAACGACTGCGAAATATGCCGTCGAGAGAGATTTATAACCGCCGTATTTGCGCGTATCTTTAAGCGGTGTGTTTTCTTTTTTCGGAGCATCTATATTGCCGTCGTCCGCTCCGTAAACGGTTTCGTTATAAAATGCTCCGTGGTCGCAATAGGAAAACCTTGTCACGCTCATGCTGAAACGCGACATAACCTTTCGTACCGTTGCGATCGATTCGTTCATGGTCCAGGCATTTGCCACGGACTTTTCAAACAATCTGTACTCGCCGGATAACGACGGGGATTTCCCTTCTTTATATATATTATAGAGTTTTGTATAAAAAGTATCGTAAACATTCCCCACTACGATATTGAGATATGCGTCCCGAGCATGGTGCAGATCGTTTGTTTCGCGGCACTTATAAAAATCAAACTTGCTTCTGAAATCGCTGACGTTTTCGGCTTTACTGTAAACTACTTTTGTCTTCGGATATTTTTTCTGTAAAAGATCGGCAACGGCTTTTACGGTTTGCGAAGTAATAACTATCTGACGTTGTACGAAGCCTTGTTTTTCGGCATCCGTCAAAGGGGTCACGCGAGTAAGATTATTGTATTTCTTGTCGCTCATCAGACCTTTTTCGTGCAGAATTTTCCAAAGCGGCTGCTGATTCGTAAAGCCTTTGGGAAGCGGGTATGCATTGGTTTTTTCCGCATTTTTTGCGCGTTTGCAAAGCACTTTGTTTTCAAGGCTGTCATCCTTTACTATCGAACGCGGAATTATATGGTCGACGTCGTAAGTATCTGTCGGCAGGTATTCGAGGTCTATCGGTTCGCCCGTATAAGCGCACCTGCCGAGCTGTCTGAAATACAGGTAAAGCCGCTCTGAACGAAGATCCATATCGCTCTTACCGTTAAGTTCATGCAAAAGATCGTCGACATCGTTACAATCCTTATAAAGTTCCTGCAATATTTCTTTTCTCGATTTTGTTTTTCCCTTTTGTTCGCTTTTATTTGTGCGCGTGACCTCAACAAATATTCTATCCGGCGTCCTGCCGAGAGCGGAAACATATTCGTCGCACATTTTAAGCGCCTGCCATATGCCGCGACGTGTAGCCGGAGAAATGTACATTTCCTCAAGCGTCTCATACGTTACGTCTCCGCTTTCGTCACCGTTGGCATTGGCTATCGCGCCCTTAAAATCGTATTCGGGCGAATTTATTATTTCGTTGAGATTCATATTAGTGTCGTAAAGCAGGCTTAAAATCGTATGAGATGCCTCGCCTGTTTCTTTATCCACTTTCCCGTAAATACCACACAGAAATTCCTTTGATAACTTTCCGAAATCTTTGAAGTTGAGCCCTTTGAGCTTCCGTATTTTTTCATCATCGAGTATATCCGAATACTTGTTACGAATGAGTTTTTCCACAACGCTTTTATCGGTATTGAGCGCATGCCAGAGCACGATATCTTCGCAAAGTACTTCGTCAGTATCGACAAGATCTCCCAGTATCCTTTTCAGAGTTATATAAGTACTCATCGAAGCCGTAAATTCGTTTTCTTCACACGATATTTTGTATTCGTCGGATTCCGTCCTTTTGATCTCGCCGATCTCCATGAGGTATTTTTTTATTTTGTTTGCGCTTACTTTAGGGTAAACAAGGAAAAGATCTCGGTATAAGCGCTGTTTCAACTCCACGCTTATTGCCTCACCGTTTATTTTAAGCTTATTGAGTTGATTCAGCGTGTTATATTTCTGATAAACTACGGAACACTTCGGCAATACGTCAGCGCCGTGGATATATGTACATTTGCTCGTCATACGGCGCATGAAATTTTCGTTACTTGCGGCTTTGTCAACCATTTCATCGAAGTTCCACGGCAGTATTTTCCCCTCTTTCTTTTTTACGATCCAGCTGTTTCCGCCTTTATCTTTATGATGATCGTTAAGCGGTCCTACATAATAAGGGATCCTGAAACGCATTATTGAGCATATGCGATCGCTTACCGTCAGCCCGTCCGTTTTTTCGGCAAATGCGGGGAAATCTTTTTCGGCGTTTTCAAGGATCTTTTTCAGTTCCGCCTCATTGACCTGATAAGGGAAAAGCCCGTTGTCGGCATGCAGGATAAGCGGCAATAAAGTACCGTTTTCAAGTTTGTTTTTTATGTATTCGAGCGCCTGCTCATCGGTAAATTTACTTTCGTTCGATTTTATCAAGTCCTTTACGAATCCGTAAAAATCCGTTTGCGAACAGTGTTTTCCTCTGTGCCCCTTGCCGTCGTAATGCGATCTTCCGCCGATATAAGCGGAATAATTTTTCAGCTCCTTATTACTTTGTCTGAACATTTTTCCGAACAAATCTTTGTCGCATCTGAAAAGATCCTTCATCACTTTAAGGTCTTTTCTGTGCTCTTCGTAGATCTTTATCATCGCTTCGGAAATATAATTGCAACCCGCGAATACGTTTTCAAACAAGATATAATTATAAACGGCTTTCAGATATCCGAGCAATTCGTATTCCGCGACAATAGCTTCGCTCTCCTCTTCGCTCAGTTTCGCAAAACTATATGATTTTCCTTCTTCGTCACCGAACAGCGTTTTTGTACTGAATGAGTATCCGAGCATGGCATTGATCATGTCCTTTGCGACTTTGGCATTTTCCTTGTCCATGCCGTTTATTCCGACAAGCCCATAACAAACGTTTTTTCTGTCCTTGCCGCGTCCCATTGCCGTTTCCTTAAACTCGTCAAGCTTGTCCGTAGAAAAACAGATCGGATCGTCGTCTTCCGCAGTAAGCGCAAGATATTCGTTCAGATCGTCGAAAAGTTTCCTTATGTCGCGTATTGAGGATATTTCCTGCCCTTCGAAAAGGAAATGACCGCGATATTTGATTATGTGGTGAAGCGCTATATAATAAAGCCTTATATCTTTCGGCGCGGTATGGTCGATAAGCGCTTTTCTGAGATGAAATATCGTCGGAAATTTTTCGTAAAATTGTTTGTCGGTAAAATTATCGTCGGCAAACAATACATACTGACTCTTTATGGCGCTATCCTTGTCCTCCCTGAGATATGCGCTGTTGTTAAGGCGAAGAAAAAACGTATCGTCCGTCATCATAGGCGCGAAAAGTGCCTGCAACCATTCTATGCGACTGCGACGGCGTGCCATACGCCTGCGCATTGCTCGCTTTGTCCTTCTTTCCACGGCAGTTTTTGCCTCATCGAAAAGTCTGACCGCCCAGAGATCCTTTCCTCTGGCTCTGAGCAGACGGTACTCCTCGTCGGATGCGGCTATGCCGACCGAATCCGTACCGATGTCCAGTCCAAGATAAAATTTTTCCATGATTTTTCTCCTTTTATATTGACAAATGAATTTTTTTGCCGTATAATAATTACAGAATAACAAAACGAGTTCAAATAAAAATTTATTCTAACCACTTTTCGCAGTTCGCGATCGAAAACTTCCGACAACGGTCGGAAGTTTTTTTATGCTCCTTTCCGTTTTGCGTAACATATACTTTTGTTAATTATACACTATAATGTCGTAATTTTCAATAGCAATTTACAAAATATGTAAATTTTCTATTATTTTACGACATAAAAGCGGACAACTGTTTGTCCGCTTTTGAAAAATTTTTTTGATTTTTTATTGTTCGGGTACGACCTTAACAATCGAAAAAACCGCGATTTCCGAAAATCTTACTCTTTTATACCGTTTATGAAAGTATCGGTTATTTTCGCGTCTTGAAATTCAAGCAGGTTTTTATCCGTTCTTATGAAAGTTGCGGGATCGCCCTTTCCCAATATTATCGGATCGTCGCGGAATGAACCTGCGTAATATGCCATGTAAGCTTGTTTACGCGTGACGTTCTCTCCGCTCCCGTCTTCTTCCGATGCCATGTTGATACCGAGTATGGGATCGAAACAGACGGTGGCGGGACAGTCGCTGGAAAACAGGATCTTGACTCCGCGGTCTGCCATAGAACGCACGGGATACTGCCCGTCCGCCCTCTTTCCCAGACGTTCCGCGTCCGTAATACACGCTTGTTTCCCTCTTAAAAACCAGAACGGTTGCATACAAGCGACGATATCGCGCTTTGCCATGAGCGACATGGTTTCTTCTTTGCAAAGTTGCAGATGAGTTACGATATGTCGACCGTTTGCGGGTGCGCCTGCCGCCGCAAGGCATTTTACGGAAAATTCCGCCGCGGCGTCGCCTATTGCGTGTATGTGCATAGGCAGCCCGTAAGACGACGCGCATTTTACGGTATCAATGAATTTACGTTCCGTCCAAAGGCTCATGCCTCGGCTGTCGACGTCCGAGTAAGGCTCGGAAAGATATGCGGAATGATTGTCGATCACTCCGTCCGCATACGCTTTTACGGAAATAAGATTCAGATTGCCCCCGCTGTACGTCAGACTGTTTTCTATCGTTTTTTTGATCTCATACTCGGTATAAGAAGGCAGTACGGTACACGAATACCATATCTTTATTTTAAGCGCGCCCGTCCTGTCCAGTCCGCGCAGTACGTTCAGCATCGATCCGAAAGTAGCGCCGATGAAAAACAGAGTAAACACCTCCGTTATTCCGTACCCGATAAGTTGCCTCTGCAAAATCAGGAACGCAGTCCTTATTTCTTCTTCGCTGAATCCGTACCGAGGCAACGCGAATATTTTATTCGCGACTTCCTCGTGAAATATGCACTCCGCGCCATGCGGAACTTCCCTGTCCCGATATACGCTTACGATCCCGTCGCTCTTTAACATTTTCACGGCGAGAGTATTGCACCAGCAACTGTGAAAATCGAGCGAGAACATAACTGCCGGTATGTCAGGGAAAATATCGTCCAGGAATTCGAGCGGGGTTTGCTCCGACTCGGCAAAATAGCGGCTTAAACAGTCAATATTCCATCCGAATCCTCTTACTATATTCCCGCATGTTACTTTTTTGTCTTTGCTCTTTGCCGTAAGGACCTTTTTATACTCCATCGCCGAACCGCACATACACAGGTTTATCCCGTACAGATCGTAAAGTGCGCTCCCCGGAAGATGAAAATGATGATCGCAGAAAGGTTTTGACAAATAACCGCCTTCGTATATTTCGCAACTTTCGTCGGCTCCGATCTCGTCGTTGCCGATATAACGAATATATCCGTCTTCAACGATCACGCGCCTGCATAGCCGAGCGTTCAGATCGCCGTCGTACAGAAAGACATTCTTGAAAACCGTTTTTTTCATAATGATTTTTCCCGTTCTCGCTCCTCGAACTTTTTACGCAGTTTTTTCATATCGTATCGGCGTACCGCTATTTTTATGCAGAAATACAGGACTACGCCTATAAGCATTACGCCTGCCGCTATATAATACGCAATCGATTCGTAAGCGGACTTTGTAATAAGATTGAATGCGTTGCAAATGATCTCTATCCCGGAAAGTAACGTGATGATGACCAGCAAACTGTTTTTTATATTATTGTCTTTGCGGGTTATTTCCGCATTATGATCGCTTATCATTTGTTCGAGCAACGCTCTGTTCGTTTTATACTTTTCTTTTATGTCGTCTATACCGAACGCTTTGGCTACTTTATCCGCGGAGATCCTTACAGTAGGGTAATAAAACTGATGATAATCGGTGAAATTGACCGCGTAAGCCGATTCGTCGATCAACTCGCTTATTATTTTGCCGGAGTTTCTGCGATACGGATTCCGCTTTTCCTCTTTTATCTCACGTCTGACCCTGTCGTACATTTTGCTAACTGCGGCATCCTGCAAAAGCAACATTTCGACGAAAAACAGCTCTATCGCCTGCGACTTGATACGCGTTATAAGATCGCTTTCTATCTTATCCGTCATTTCCACCATCGTGGTTTCCGAAGCGTACACCTCAGCCGTATCGTACTGCGCAAGATTGTTGTTCAATATGTTTTTGAAATGAGTACCCATGATCTTCCCCATGGGTCTGTCCTCGTTCACTAAAATATTGAGCAACTTTTCTTCTTCTATCTTTTTGTACGAAAAAACCATACTGCGTTTACTTCCGTACTGACATACGCCTATCTTTTCACACAAACCTTTTATATCCGAAATTTCTTTGTTATACTCGAACTGCATCAGATCCGCGCAGTAATATTCGAGCAGTCTGTGCGTTGAGATCGATACGGACGGAATAAAAATATCGGCAACGCATAATTTCGTATCGTTATGCCGCATAAGCGTTAAAACCGCTTTCTGTCTTTCTCCGCTACGCGTTCCGACATATATCGGACCCAGTGCGAACCGCTGACAATCTTTAAGAAAATCGCTGTTGAACTCGCGCCCGCTTACTTTTTTTATGTTTGCCTGCAATATCTTCCCTATTTCCGAATTTTCGGCTTCCCGCGGCGCTTGTTCGCAATACCCGGGAATCAGAAGATGAATGTCGGCATACTTAAGACTCGTATGCCTTTTCTTTATCCCGACAAACTCGTCCGCGTCTTTTTCCCCGTCATGATACGGTACGGCGGAAACCTTTGTGTCGTAAATGCCCGTATATGCGTACAGTCCCAGAGTCTCGTCCACCGTTTCTCTGCGCAGCATCAGAACGTCTTTCCATTGATCGAGATCCCACAATTCGTATTCGTTGCATTCGGCAATAAAACCGCTGACGCAACTGTCGGGATCGCCGTTATACTTTACAAACGATCTGCCCGCAGCGGTAAGGCAAGCCTCATATCCGCGCAACTCGTAATCGCCCGTAATTTCGGCGTCAGGACATATCTTAAACAAATTGTCCCTGTCTGATCCTCCGAACAAAAATAGTTTCACCGTGTTTCCCCCTTGTTATGTATTCATATGAGCGTGACGGAGCAACGAACAGCCCGTCCGAAAATATTTGACGCGCGCTTATATATTTTTCCGTTTTCTATTTATACTTTGCGTGAAGCGCTTCGGCTATGCGAATTCCGTCCGCCGCAGAGCTGGTTATGCCTCCGCTGTAACCGCTGCCCTCGCCGCAGGGATAAACGCCCCTGACGGATACCGACTGAAAAGTATCGTCGCGAAGGAAGCGCAAGGGCGAAGTGAAACGCGTTTCCGCAGCGGTCAGTATACCGTCTGCCGCGTCAAAGCCGCGTATTCGTTTGCCGATATCCTTTATCGCCACTTTGAGCGGGTCCGTCACATAGCGCGGGAAAAGCTCCGTAAGCGGCGCGAAAGTCACGCCGCGCGGGTATGTCGGTATGACAGCCCCCGCTTTACCGCCGTCGCCGCCTTTGAGGAAATCCCCCACCGTCTGGGCGGGTGCGCGGTAATCACCGCCGCCGAGCGCAAACGCTTTGCGTTCGAGTGCGCGCTGATAATCGATCCCCGCCGTGATCCCGTCGTGAGGAAAATCGGAATATCTCAGCTGGACCATGAGCGCGCTGTTGGCATTTTCGCCGTCACGGGCGCGGTCGCTCATGCCGTTGGTCACGACTCCGCCGCGTTCGCTCGACGCCGCCATTACGTAACCGCCCGGGCACATACAGAATGTAAATACGCGCCTGTCCGATACAGTGCTGACCGCTTTATAGTCCGCGGCGGGCAGACCTTTGACGTCGCCGTACTGAGCTCTGTTTATGTCTTGCTGGGCGTGCTCTATCCTTACGCCTACGGCAAATTCGCGGGGCTCGACCGCAAGGCCGCATTCCGCGAGAACGCCGAACGTATCCCGCGCAGAATGTCCCGTCGCAAGTACTACGTCGTCCGCGGGCTCTTCCCGCTCCCTGCCGTCGGCAATGTTTTTCAGCCGTACCGCGCAAAGCCTGCCGCCGCGCGCGATAAATCCCGAAAACAGCGTTCCGAAACGCACCTCTCCGCCCGCTTTGATTATATGTTCGCGCATGTTTCCGACCACGCCTTTGAGAACGTCGCTGCCTATGTGAGGTTTATTCAGATACAGCGTATCTTCGGGCGCGCCGAACCTGACGAAAGTACGGTAAACGTCGGCATTGAATCCGCTGTGCGTCTGCGTGTTCAGTTTGCCGTCCGAGAACGTACCCGCGCCGCCCTCGCCGAACTGTACGTTGGAATTTTCGTCGAGCTCCCCGCCGCCGAAAAATCTTTTTACGCTTTCGGTGCGCTCTTCCACCCGCTCACCGCGCTCTATGACTACGGGAGAAAACCCCCTGTCGGCAAGCCTCACTGCGCAGAACAAGCCTGCGGGACCGCTTCCGACCACATACACCCTGCGCGGTCGATCAAGCCTTCCGAGAGGCTCCTGCGCGGGAGGAAACTCATCGCCGTACTCGATCGAACACACCCAGTGTATGTCGTTTTTCCTGCGGGCGTCGAGCGATTTTTTCAGAATACGGAAGTACAGCGGCTCATGTCCGAGAGCGCGCGCCGCCATCCTTTTCAGCTCTCCGTCGTCCGACGTCGGGGATAGTTTTATATTGTCAAGACGATACAGTTTCATTCACACGTCCGTTATATGTAATGCCGCTTTCGCCGACATCGGTCAGCCGCGGGAAAGCAACGCGTCCGCCACGCGCAGCGCGCTCGCAAACGCCCAGTGCAGGTTATACCCGCCGCATTCGCCGTCGACGTCAAGCGCTTCGCCCGCAAAATACAGGCCCTTCACGCGTTTGCTTTCGAGTTCGTTCGTCACTTCCGCGAGCGGCACGCCGCCGCGCGTGACCTGCGCGTAATCAAAGCCGAGCGTACCGAGCACTTCCAGTCTGAAATTTTTTGCCGCATGCGCTATTTTTTCAGCGTCGCCGCTCCCCGCATATTTTATTACCGCTCTGCCTATCTGATTATTGAGTGTGAGCGAGAGCAGTTCTTCTTTCTCATAGCCCGCGCGTTTTTTCTTTTCTATGTCCGCGACAAGCTCGCTTTCTCCTGTGTCGGGCAGAAATTCCAGCGAAAGCACGCAGCCATGCCTGTCCGTAACGTAAGGGGAAACGGCGAATATCGCATTGCCGCTCACGCCGTATTCGGTGAATATCACATCGCCTCGCGCCGTTTTCGATATTTTATCCCCGCATAGCGCGGTCACCTTGCATTCGGCGCGTATTCCTTTAAGTGTTTTTATGTGATCGGTATTCGTTTTTAACTGCACGAGCGAAGGAAAAAGCGGGGTCACGGTATGCCCGAGAGCGCGGACGATATCGAAGGCTGACCCGTCCGTGCCGAATTGTTTCTGAGCCTTGCCGCCCGCACAGAAAACTACGTTATCGGAAGTGATGACGCCTTTGTCCGTGTTTATGGCAAAGCCGAGTTTTATATCGTTGACGCGCGTTTCCGTCAATATTTTGACGCCGCTGTCCGCACACTTGCGGCGAAGACAATCTGTGAGCGCGGAAGCCTGCCTGCCCGAAGGATAAATGCGACCCTGTTCGTCGGTAACGAAAAGTCCGTTGAAAAGCGCGAGCACACGCTCAACGGGCGCGCTGTCGAGCACCGAACGGAGAAGGCGCTCATCATCGGTAAAATAATGCTCCGCGCCCGCATTCGCATTGGCGACATTGCCCTGACCGTTACCTGTGGCGGCAAGTTTTTTGCCCACCCTCGCGCCGCGCTCGATAACTACGGTCTTTTTTGCGCCGCCGAGAGCCGCCGCAAGATAAAGCCCCGACGCGCCTCCGCCTATGATCGCTGTCTGAAAATCGTTCATAAAGGCATTATAACATTTTCGCGCGGATAAATCAACCCTTTATCCGTTTTCCGCCGACACATAAGGAGCTTCCACGAACCAACGCGACGTTTCGGGCTCGTAATATAAAAACCGCCTGTCGACGCCGAATACGCAGTCATAGCGGACGGGATAGAACGAATCCGAACGGGGCGGTACCGTGCGTGTGCCGAGCAGACGCGTCACCTCGTATTCCCTGCCGTCCGACCAGCTGACCGAAAGCGGTTTCATTTTACCTTCCGCAGAAAACCTCACCGTTACGGCGACGTATATTTTACGCATATTTTCGCTCATAACACCGATTATCGCGCATAAGTCGATAAATTATACCGATGTTTACGCATAATTATGCAAGAACGTGAGTAACGGTAAAAATTTTTCGCAATTTTTTTACAAAAATAATACTAACATATTTGATATTGAAAAATTTCTGTGTTATAATTATGCGGAAAACGAAACCATATTTTCGGAGGAAATTTCTATGTTCAAAAACGAGTATATCGCATCGGTTTATGAAACGGTATGCAAAAGAAACCCCAACGAGCCCGAATTCCTTCAGGCAGTCAAAGAAGTCCTCGAATCGCTCGAACCCGTAGCGGCCAAGCGTCCCGACCTCGTCAAAGCAGGCGTGTTCGAAAGAATAGTCGAGCCCGAAAGATTCATTCAGTTCAGAGTCAGCTGGGTGGACGACAACGGCAAAGTTCAGGTCAACCGCGGTTACAGAGTTCAGTTCAACTCCGCTATCGGACCTTATAAGGGCGGACTCAGACTTCATCCTTCGGTGAACGCTTCCGTCATCAAGTTCCTCGGCTTCGAGCAGATATTCAAAAACAGCCTTACCACCCTTCCCATGGGCGGCGGTAAAGGCGGCAGCGACTTCGATCCCAAAGGCAAGAGCGACAACGAGATCATGCGTTTCTGCCAGTCGTTCATGACCGAGCTTTGCAAGCACATCGGCGCTGACACCGACGTACCCGCCGGAGATATCGGCGTAGGCGCGCGCGAGATCGGATATATGTTCGGTCAGTATAAGAGACTGCGCAACGAGTTCACCGGAGTGCTTACCGGCAAGGGTCTTTCCTACGGCGGTTCGCTCGCAAGAACGGAAGCTACGGGTTACGGCCTCTGCTACTTCACCGACGAAATGCTCAAGACCGCAGGCACGAGTTTCAAAGGCAAGAAAGTCGTGATTTCCGGTTCGGGTAACGTCGCTATCTACGCTACCGAAAAGGCTACGCAGCTGGGCGCTACCGTTATCGCGCTTTCCGACTCCAACGGATATATCGTCGACGAAAACGGTATCAACCTCGACGTTGTCAAGCAGATAAAGGAAGTGGAGAGAAAGAGGATCAAGGAATACGTCGACAGAGTAAAAGGCGCCAAGTACTTCGAAGGCTGCCACGGGATCTGGACGGTCCCCTGTGATATCGCTCTTCCCTGCGCTACGCAGAACGAACTTGACCTCAAAAGCGCGAAAGCACTTATCAAAAACGGTTGCAAGCTCGTTGCGGAAGGCGCTAACATGCCTTCAACTCCCGAAGCGATCGAAGAATTCCAGAAGAACGGCGTGCTCTTCGGACCGGCAAAAGCCGCAAACGCGGGCGGCGTCGCTACATCGGGTCTCGAGATGAGCCAGAACTCCATCAGACTTTCCTGGACGTTCGAAGAAGTGGACGAAAAACTCCACGGCATCATGAAGAGCATTTACAAAGCCGCTTACGACGCTTCCGTGGAATACGGTTGCCCCGGTAACCTCGTTGCCGGCGCCAACATCGCAGGCTTCCTCAAAGTCGCAGACGCGATGAAGTGGCAGGGCGTTGCTTATTGACGGATCATAAGTTGTAAAAAGGCAGGCGCAAACGTCTGCCTTTTTCTTTAACGGGAGAATAAACATATGCAAATAAAAATACGCAAGGCATGCGGAAGCGACGCGGGCGCGCTCATAGATCTGCTCGCGCAGGTAGGGCGCACGCACTCGGAAGGCAGACCCGATCTGTTCTGCTCCCCTCTCTCCAAGCATACAAAGGAAACCGTCAAAAAACTGATAAACGACAATGCGGGCGGCGTTATCGTCGCCGAAGCGGACGGCAAGGTATGCGGCGAGCTTATTTATAAAATATTCGACCGCGCATGCGACGGGTTCTGGACGGCTCGCAAGTGGCTGTATATCGACGATCTGTGCGTGGACGAAAACGCAAGGGGCAACGGCATCGCAAGCGCGCTGATCGCGGAAGCGGAAAACATCGCTCGCGGCAACGGCTGCGTTTCCGTTGAACTGAACTGTATGGCATTTAATACCGCCGCAGCGAAAGTTTACGAAAAAGCGGGCTTTACGCCACAAAAGACGGAGTATGAAAAAATACTTACGCCGTGCGATAATAATAAATAAAATAAGATAAAAGAATAATACGGCGAACGCGGCAGCCAAGACTGCGTTTTCCTTAAACGACAAGGAGCAATTATGAAAAAACTTATTTCAGATTTCAAAAAATTCATTTCCAAAGGCAATGTCATCGATCTTGCCGTAGGCATGATAATAGGCGCGGCGTTCACCGCGATAGTGAATGCGCTCGTCAATTATATTTTAAAACCTCTTATTGCCGCGATTCCCGGCGCGGACGGAACGAGCGCGCTCAAAGTCACGCTCAAAGACGCCGTTGTCAACAGCGCGGGCAACGTAACGAGCGAAGCGGTAGTGCTTGATTTCGGCGAAGTCATAAGCGCCGTCATCACCTTTTTCCTTACGGCGGTAATACTGTTCGCCATTGTAAAAGTCATTGTATCCATAAGAGAGCGCCGCGAAAAGCTCCAAGCCGCTTTGAAAAAAGCGCGTGAAGACAAGCTCCGCGCCGAAGGCAAGCTTCCGCCCCTGCCCGAGCAGACCGACGAGCCCGAGGAAGTCAAACCCACGACCGAAGAACTGCTCGCCCAGATCCGTGATCTGCTTGCCGCTCAGAATGCGCAAAGCAATAACGCGGAAACCGTAAAGGCGGAAGACGCGGAAAGATAAAAAGTTTCCGGCAAAAAAACGGATTTAAATCTCTTTACCGCTTACGGTAAAAATATTCATAATAATATACGATTAAACAGAAAACACCGCCACGGCAAACGCCGCGGCGGTGTTCTTCAACATAACAGTAGTTTATTTCAAAGTTTTTCCGCAAGCACCGTCTGCGTTATGTTCGCCGCCTTGCGCAAATCTCTTAATCTTTCGCCGAATGTATCCATTATGCTTTCCCTTTTTTCGATTATTACACAACATTATCTTTTTGGCAAGTTAAAAACCGCAATATCGAAAGCGATGTTTATAATTGTATTATGTATTGACATTTTGCTTTATTAATTATATACTTAATATAATTATTGCGGAGGGAAAAAACGATTGGCACTGATACACGCAAAATGCACCGAATGCGGCGCTACGCTCGAAATTGACAAGGAAAAAGACGCGGCGATATGTCCATACTGCGGCGCGGCTTTTGTTACCGAAAAAGCTATAAACAATTATAATACATACGTCACCAACAACATTGTTATAGACGGCGAAAACGCGGATGAACTGCTTAGCGCAGTACAGGGCGAAAATCTCGATACGCTTAAAGATAAATTTGATACGCTGATGTCGCAGGAAAATTATGAGTATGCCGAAAAAACAGCGCGGGAAATAATAGAAAAATATCCCGAGTCGGCTGTGGGTTATGCCTGTCTGATAAAAAGCTATCCCGAATACAGACAATACGGCATGGATGATTACAATTACTATATACAAAACAGAGTGCTTTATTATGAAGATCATCCGTTCAGGGTATTATTGTCAAAGCTGAAAAAATGTGCTACGAATAACCTTAGCGCTTATTCGGAGATTACGGAAAAATGCGAAAAAGTCTTAGCCGATTTTCAGACCGCCGTATTAAACAAGATAATATCGCTGAAAAAGAAAGCAAAAAAAGCGGCATTGCAATTATTCTCTTGTTCTCTTGTAGCCTTAATTTTCTGTATAATCATGGACATAGTACTTGTTGAAAAAGTATTTTCTCTAATCATGTTATGGTCAATCGGCGGTTATTTTTCACTTTCCTTTTTTTGCTTAGGGTTTGTTATTCCGCGTTATATCCTTCGTTCGGCGAACGAACTGAAATTAATAGCGAAAAACTCAGGCACAACGGACGGGTGCGAAAACGACAAGACGAAATAAACACAAAAATCATATTGCACAAAAACAAGCGGCTGGCGCATTTAATTGCATCAACCGCTTTTGTATTATAAATTTATACAATATTTATTTACACGCTTCCGTAAGCGCTTTGTCCCATTCGGGGAAAGTCGAACGAACGAGTATGGGAGCGCCTGTTTTCAGGCTTATGAAGCAGTGTTCGCTGGTAGCGGTGGCAAAGACCTTGCCCGTCGCTTTGTCGCGCATTTCGTAAGCAAGCACAAGCCGCACGCCCGTATATCTTACGAACTCCACCTGCACTTCCATGTCGTCGCCGAACCGCGCCGAGGATCTGTATTCCACGGCAAGGCGAAGTACGGGACCCGCGAAACCGCGTTCTTCCATGCCCTTGTACTCGCACCCTATCTGACTGAGCGCGTCGACGCGGGCGTCCTCCATCAGGTGAACGTAAACGGCGTTATTCATCACGCCCATCATGTCGCAGTCGCGGTAAAGCACTTTGTGTTCGTAAGGTCTTGCTTTCATGTCATCTCCTTTGCGCGTCGAGCTCGGTCGCGTAAAACTCATCGTCGCCGCTGACGCAGACGAAATATTTTTCTCCGCCGAGCATGATCGTATACTCGCTGAATTTTTCCTTCGTCGTATCCGTAGCGCTGAGCCGCTCGTCCACACCGCCGCCGCGCTTTTTTATAAGCGCTTCCTTTCGCGTCCAGACGGTATAAAACGCGTCGTCGGGATCATACGCGTCCGCTATATATTCGCTCTCCGCTTTGCTGAAAAACCGCTCCGCGAGCGCCTGAGAATTATGCCGCTGGCGCACGAACTCAACGTCCGCGCCGCGCGGGGTTTTCCCTGCCGAGCACACCGCCACGCCGCGCGAATGTGACACGGAAAATTCGATCGGACTGTTCTTAAAATACGGTTTTCCGTTACGTCCGCGCTCCAGGATAAGATGCGAGGCATCCTCTCCGCACGCATCGAGCAGTAAAAGCAGAGCATACAGTCCGCATATACTCTGCTTTACCGATTCGGGATTGGTTTTGCGCGTTATCGCGTCGATATACCCGCCGCAGAGAGGAAAGCCCTTCCTGACTTCCGCTTCCCTGCCGTCACGCACATGCACTGCCGTTACCATATCAGAGCGGCAGATTTCCGTGCTTTTTGGCGGGCAGGCTTTGTTTTTTGCCGTCGAGCATAAGGAACGCGTTTACTATACGTGCTTTGGTTTCCTCCGGCAAGATCACTTCGTCGACGAAACCGCGAGCCGCGGCAACGTAAGGATTCATGAATTTTTCCTCATACTCCGCTATTATCTTGTTGCGCTCGGCGGTCTTGTCCTCCGCCGCTTCTATGCGTTTTCTTCCTATGATATTGGCTGCGCCGTCCGCGCCCATGACCGCTATCTCCGCAATGGGCCATGCAAGCACTATATCCGCGCCCATGCCTTTGGAGTTCATGGCTATATACGCGCCGCCGTAAGCCTTGCGCATTATAAGGCTGACCTTAGGAACGGTCGCTTCCGAGTATGCGTAGAGCATTTTCGCGCCGTGACGGATGATCCCGTTATACTCCTGCTGTTTGCCGGGCAGGAACGCGGGAACGTCCACGAGCGTGAGTATGGGGATATTGAAGCAGTCGCAGAAACGAATGAACCGCGCCGCTTTGTCGCCCGCATTGAAGTCGAGCGAGCCCGCGAGCACTTTGGGCTGATTGGCAACGACGCCGACGGTCTTGTGCCCCATGCGGATAAATCCGATAACTATGTTCTGCGCCCATTCCGCCTGTACTTCGAGGAAGGTGCCTCTGTCGGCTATCTCCTCTATCACGCGTTTGACGTCGTATGCCGTTTTCTTGTTGTCGGGAACGATCGCCTGGAAATTAGTCGATTTCGTTATATATTCCTCGTCGTAAGGCTTGCCCTTATCTTCACAGTTGCTCGGCAGATAACCGATAAGCTGGCGCACGCCGTTCAGGCAGCTTTTATCGTCGGGGTACGAGAAATGCGCAACTCCGCTCTTCTGCGTATGGACAGCTGCGCCGCCGAGCTCCGCCGTCGTGACGGTTTCGCCCGTGACTGCTTTGATGACCGCGGGTCCCGTGATATACATCTGGCTGGTCTGCTCCGTCATGAAAATGAAGTCGCAGAGCGCGGGAGCATAGCACGCGCCGCCCGCGCACGGTCCCATTATGACCGCTATCTGCGGTATAACGCCGCTGTAACGCGAGTGACGGTAAAATATCCCGCCGTAGCCCGACAGAGAGTCTATGCCCTCTTCTATACGCGCTCCGCCGCTGTCGTTAACGCTGACGAAAGGCGCGCGGGCGTCGTAAGCCATATCCATGATACGGCAGATCTTCTGCGACTGAGCCTCTCCCAGACTGCCGCCGCCGACGGTGAAATCCTGCGAGCTTGCGAACACGAGTTTGCCGTTTATCTTGCCGTAACCCGTGACTACGCCGTCGCCGATGACTTTTTTCTTGTCCATGCCGAAGTCGGTTATCCTCGATTCGACGAAAGAATTGATCTCGGTGAAAGTACCTTTATCGAAAAGGTATTCCATTCTTTCGAACGCGGTCATTTTGCCTGAGGCGTGCTGCTTGGCTACCCTTGCCTCGCCGCCGCCCGCCGCATGTGCCGCGCGTTTGTCTTTAAGAGTCTTTATTACTTTTTCATCCCACATTTTCGTTACCTCAACCGAGTTTTTCGAGATCCGCAACGGTATTTATGCCGATAACTTCCAGACTTCTGTCTATGCGTTTCATAAAGCCCGCAAGCGTTTTGCCGGGTCCTATCTCGACAAACGATTCGATACCGCGATCTATCATCGTTCTTATTGACTGTTCCCACTTGACGGGAGAAGATACCTGACGAACGAGCAGTTCGGCAATATCTTTTTCGTCCGTTATCACCGTTGCGTTTACGTTGCAGACGTAAGGCACTTTCGGCGCGGAAAATTTAACGCCTGCAAGCGTTTTCTCAAGTCTTTCGCCCGCGACTTTGAGCAGAGGCGAATGGAAAGGTCCGCTGACTTTGAGCGGAGCGACGAGCTTTGCGCCCGCTTCCTTGCACTTCTCGCCCGCGACTTCCACGGCATGCGCGTCGCCGCTGACGACGATCTGCCCGGGGCAGTTATAGTTCGCGGGGACCACGCAAAGTCCCGTAGCCGCTTCGGCGTCCTTGCATGCGCTTTCGACCACGTCGGCATTAAGCCCGATGATCGCGCTCATCGCGCCTTTGCCCGCAGGTACCGCGTTTTCCATGAAAATGCCGCGTTTGCGCACGACTTTTACCGCGTCGAGGTAATCCATTGCTCCGCACGCCACGAGCGCGCTGTACTCGCCGAGGGAAAGCCCTGCGGTAATATCCGCTTTCGCGCCCGCTTTTTCCACGGCGCGAAGCGCGCAAACTTCCGCGACAAGCATCGCCGCCTGCGTATATTCGGTCTTGTGTATAAGTTCGTTCTCGTCGAACATTATCGACTTGAGGTCAAAATCCAGCACGTCCGCCGCGCTGTCGACCGCTTCCCTGCATTCGGGGTACGCATCGTAGAAATCTTTCATCATACCGACGTACTGCGCGCCCTGTCCCGGGAAAATAAATGCCGTTTTTTTCATTATCTTATGTCCTCCGTATGTAGGATCCCTTCATCTCTTTTGTCTTTCAGGAATAAAGCTGATCTTTTTTCGCCGCCGTAAACGAAAGCTCGCCTTTTGCGCGAAGAGCGCCGTCCACGCTTGCCTTGACAGCGAATTTATAAAGCCCGCCCGCCGCCATGAGCACGTTGGCTTCGAGAGTAAGCGTATCTCCCGGCACGACCGCCTTGATGAATTTGAACGCGTCCGCTTTGAGCAGAACGTACACGGTATCGGGGTCGGCGGTGTCGTTGTCGGGAGCGTCTATGACGAGAGAGCAGAGCTGCGCGAGCGATTCTATGATAAGCACACCCGGCATCACGGGCAGTTCGGGGAAATGCCCCATGAAATAAGGCTCGTTTATCGAAACGTTTTTAATGCCTTTCGCGTACTTTCCCGGCTCGATCTCGAGCACTTTCTCCACCATCTGGAAAGGCGGACGCTGCTTTATCCTTTTATTTATATCGAGTATGTTCATTGTCTCTCCTTTACTCCGCTCTTGCGGTCAAAACGGCAGTCGCGCTTAAAGCGACAGACCGCCGTCAATGACTATCGTTTGTCCCGTGATGTAAGACGATTCGTCGGAAACGAGGAACGCGACGAGCTCCGCCACTTCCTCCACGCTTCCGAGCCGCCCGAGCGGGATCTGGGTCAGGTATTCCTTTATTTTTTCTTCGGGCAGGTGTGCGACCATATCGGTAGCAACGAACCCCGGCGCTATCGCGTTAACGCGTATGCCGTACGGCGCGAGCTCTCTCGCCAGCGTCGCGGTCATGGAGTTGATCGCGCCCTTTGTGGCGGCGTATACCGACTGACCGGGGAGCGCCATTTTACTGCTGACCGAAGACACGTTTACTATCGCGCCTTTTTTGGCTTTGAACATTTTGAGCGTCGCCGCCTGCGCGCAATAGAAATACCCTTTCACGTTTATATTCAGACTCTTGTCGAGAGATTCGGGCGAAAGCATGAGCAGGAACGCGTCGTCCACCACTCCCGCGTTGTTCACGAGCACGTCGAGCTTGCCCAGCTCTTTGACTACCGTTCTGAACATCGCGTTCACGTCCGCGCGGTCGCTGACGTTCGCTCTGACCGCTATCGCGTTCACGCCGTTTGCCTTGATCGCGTCCACGACTTTCTGTGCCTCTGCCTCGTTGGAGTTGTAATTCACCGCAACGTCATAGCCGAGACTGCCGAGTTTGAGGGCAATGCCCCTTCCGATACCTCTCGATGCGCCCGTAACGAGCGCGACTTTGTTTTCCGCCATCGGTATTCTCCTGTATTACGCTTTTTTAAGCACTATCGCGTTATAGCTTCCGCCTGCGGACGCGCCGAGCGCGAGAACGTACTGCCCTGCGCCGCCTTTTATATCTCCCGAAAGCATCATTGCGGCATGCGCGAGAGCGAGCGCGGACGAAGCCGCACGACATTCCCCGCAAAGTTCCTTAACGCTGACTTTCTTTGCCGAAGCAAAATCCGCGAGCGCTTCGTTTTCTGCGGCGGCGAGGCTTTCGATCCCGTTGGCGCATGTCATGACCGTATTTATTTCTTCCGCTTTTACGCCCGATTCTTCGAGCGCGAGTTTTATCGCTTCTTTCAGTTTGCCCGCGCATCCGTACTTGCCGAACTCCATGGGGCAATGCGCGAAACCGCTTCCGAGCACTTCCGCATACTTTTTAGCTCCGCGCGCGTCGGCGCTCGATCCGCGTTCGAGAGCGAGCGTTACGGCTCCGTCGCCGAGTCGGAGACCCGCCGCGAGCGCGCCCGTTTTCTCGTAAAGCATATGGACGGTTTCAGAATCTTCGTCCGCGCCGATAGCGAGGATAACGTCGTTCTGCGTGGTGCGAAGCACTCTTTCCGCAAACGCAGCAGCGGCAATACCGCTCGCCGCGCCGTTGGAAACGGTCACGTTGTAACCCTTTACGCCTGCGGTTATGGAGAGATAACCGGGCGCCGCGTTATACACGGTGTTGGGGAAAAGGAACGCACTGCCCGACTGGGTGCCTGCGGCAATGATACCCTTCTGGAAATTGCCTATATCCGTCTGAGGTCCGTCCGACGTTCCGTCTACGATACCTATCTTTTTGGCGTTGTTTTCGTCGATCGTTATGCCTGCGTTTTCCAGCGCACGTTTACCCGAAACGCACGTCATCTGACTGAGCTTGTCGAGCTTACGGTAGAAATTGAGTTTCATTCCGACGGCATCGAAATCTGCCCTGTCGACCACCGACGTATAATCGCCGCAGGTCTCGCACACATGCGCGGCAGCGCCCGAATTCACGTTCTCCGCGTATGCTTCCGCGGTGTTGCCGAGCGGGCTGACGATACCGATACCCGTTATATAAATCTTTTCGTTATCCGCTTTCGCAAGTTTTCTCGGCGCGTTTTCCTTAGCATAGATTATGCTTGCGTTGTTGCCGCCGAACGCGTAGTTGTTGGACTGAACGTACTCGACTTTTCTTTCTTTACCATTGTTGGGTACAAAGTCGAAGTTGCCAGCCTTTTCGCGCATGAGCCGTATATCCTCATCGGCATATCCCACCGTCGGAGGCACTTCGCCGCGCTCGATGGACTTGACGCACATCACGGCTTCGACGCTGCCTGCCGCACCGAGGCAATGACCTACCATCGACTTGGTAGTGGAGCAACTTACTTTGCCTTCGTCGCCGAAAACGCGGAGCATTGCGCCGAGCTCGGACGAGTCGTTCAGAGGCGTGCCCGTTCCGTGAGCGTTGATATAATCGACGTCGGAAGCCTTGATGCCCGAATTGGCTATAGAGCGCTCCATAGCCGCCTGCATGCCCTCTCCTTCGGGATGAGGCGCGGTTATGTGGTGAGCGTCGCTCGACACGCCGCTGCCCAGCACTTCGCAGTATATCTTGGCGCCGCGCGCTTTGGCATGCTCATAAGATTCCACGACGAGTATGCCCGCGCCTTCGCCGAGCGCTATCCCTTTGGATTTGTTGAAAGGACGGCAAGGCTCGCTGTCAAGCGCATGAAGCGCGTGGAAGCCCGAGTACGCAAGGCTGCTCATCGGGTCGCTGCCGCCCGCGAGCACGACGTCCGCCTTACCGCTGCGTATAAGCTCTGCCGCCATGGCTATGCTCATGGTCCCCGCCGCGCAGGCGTTGGCTATGTTCTCGACCACGCCCTCTGCGCCGTAACGCAACGCGACGTTGTTGGCAATGGCGGAAATTGGCATTTTAAGCACATCGGCTCCGCTCGCCTTGGCGGGATCCTCGACATAATCGCGATAGAATTTTTCTATGCTGACCGCGCCGCCGACGCAACTGCCGACAACAACGCTCACGCGCTCGGGATCCGCAGATATGTCTACGCCCGAGTCCGCGACCGCCTCGTCGGCCGCTTTGATGCAGAGCGAACTTGCTCTGTCCTCGCCTTCCGGCGTGACGAAATCGTTGTTCTCCGCACCTATATGCGTGTAGCACTTGGAATGCTCGACGCTCTTTACTTCCTTGATCCCGACGGTGCCTTTCAAGGCATTGTCGAAACACTCGTCCACACTGCTGCCTATGGCGCAGATAAGTCCGAGTCCTGTGATAACTACTCTGTCGTCCATCAGTTTTTTTCCTTAAAATCGGGATGATTGACAATATACCCGCTGAGCGTGCGGATATCGGCAAACACACCGTCGTTCACTCCCATGAGCGCAACGCCGAAAAGCTGATCCATACCCGCTATTATTTCCAACGAATCCACGCTGTCAAGTCCGATTCCGTCACCGAACAAAGGAATATCGTAAGTGATGTTTTCCCTGGGCAGACGCAGATTGCTGGCAAGATAATCCGCTATCTTGTCGGCAACCGCCTTTTGTCTTTCATCCATTATGATCATTTCTCCAGATGATCCATGACGTATTTGCTGAGTGTTTCAATGGTCTGGAAATGCTCTCTGTCCACACCCATCATGGATACGCCGAATTCCTGATCGATACCTGCGATTATTTCAAGCGAATCCACGCTGTCAAGTCCGATATCGTCACCAAAAAGTTTTGCGTCGTCCGTCAGATCCTCTGCGGGAAGTCTGAGGTTCTCCACGAGAATGTTTTTGATCTTGTCTGCGATCTCTCTCTGTTTTGCGTCCATTTTTACTTTGTCCTCCGATAATTTTGTTGCGGCAATGCCGCGCGTTATATTATGCGCATGACTCATGCGCCGTTTGTTGACGATTTAAGTATCTGTCAAAAGTCGGGATTTAATAAATAGTCTTTATTTTTTTGCCGAGTTTAAGCACTTCGCAGGCAGTGGCTTCGTCCGCTTCCCTGAACGCTTCCATGTCCACGCCCCAGCCTTCGTCCGCCATCGCCGCGTACATATCGGGCGGATACAAATTGGAGCTTATCAGCGCATGCGTACTATCGGATATGCCGCCGGTGCGCGCATATTCCTCTCCAGCCTGCTCTATGACCTGCAATCTCGCCGTACATCTGCGGCGTGCAATCTGTTTGGAAAGCAGCTCGCCTTCGCCGAGAAACAACTCGGTGTAATTTCCGTCGCCGCATATCATGTCGAACTGCGCTCTTATCGCGTCGTAACTCTTGTCCGTCGGATAAAATCCGCAGGTGGATATGAGCACGGTCTTGTAATCGAGATCGAAACGGGGCGGATGACCGCCGTTTACGAGATAATTCTTCTGCCCTTTCATAAAAGGCGCTACCGTGGGAAGCTGACGCTCTATAAGCGCCTTGAGCTTGCTCGGCACCGAATAATAAAAAAGCGGGAAACTGTATATAACCACGTCGGAAGCGAAGATCTTCAGCGTTATGCCGCGTACGTCGTCGTTTATTACGCATCTGCCCGGAGTGCGCGACCAACAGCTGAAACAACCGCGGCACGGCTCGATCTTAAGATCTCTGAGCGTCACCGTCTCCGCTTCGACGTCCGCGGCTTTCTTCATTCCTGCCACGAACGCTCTCGTTAACTGCAACGTATTACTGCTTTCCCCTCTCTGACTGCCGTTTATTATAAGTACTTTCAAAAGTATTTCCTCTCTTTTTACTTCGTTATAATTTTACAATATCCCCGATTAAAAGTCAATACGATTATTTTTTAAGGCAGTCAATAAACTTGCCTTTTACCCCCGCCAAATTCCAAACGAGAATATATTATCATAATTATTCGCTTTTGACTGCTGTATGCGCAGAAAGCGGTCATAAGGCGCATATTTTCTCAAAAGCGGAGTCCAAAAATACGCGAAAAACTCGAAAAAAACTTTTAGTGGTCATCGAATAACGCCATAGCAAGCCCCGATTTACCCAAAAAATCTTAAATTTGCCATAATCGTATTATTTTTTCATAGCCTATATATAGAACATTTTGCGGCGGCGGAATAAAATACCAGTACGATAAGGGAAGAAAAGATGAAATAATTCATCGAGGAGGCACGGATATGATCAGATTAGTAAAATGCATCACAACCATGTTCCGAAATCAATTAAATAAGCATTATTTCGGACGTAACGGCTAAACGGCGTCTGCTGACAGAAAATATCGTTGATTTGTCGGTAACGGACGCGTTTAATGACATGCGCCGCCATTGCGGGAACGATCGCTCGTAACGGCGCGGGCATATCGATCGTCGACACCATTCGTTATATATACGGCAAGATACGGACTTAAATATACATTAAAAATAAAAACGAAACAGGACATGATCGTACAATAAATTGATGTGTAAAGTATAAGACTTATTTTCGGCGGTCATATATAATATGGGTGTCGATAGGGAAAGGAAAGTGAAATCCTTGGAGGCAAAAGCAATGATCAAACTTGTTAAGTATGTAGTTGCCGCTTTCAGTAATCAGGTTCACAACCACTACTTCGGCTGAAACAATTAAAGCCGAAAGCGGCAGAAAATCGACGGAAACCTGCGGGTTTCATCAGAAAGGCTTCAAACCTTTCGTGCGGGAGAGTTCTTCCATTTAATTAGCCATCATCATTTTCCCCTTTTATATTTCCCCGCTCTGAACGTAGTTTACGGTCAGGGCGGGGTTTTTTATTGTTTGTATTACGCACCGCTAACGCTCGCTTCGCGTGCGCAATATATACCCGTATCTGCGACGTCTTTTCCGCGTACAGCCATTTTTTCGGGGCGCCATAGGATCACCTTATGGCGCCCGCTTCCGCTTCGCTCGCTCCGAAGAAAATGTCTGCCACCCGCAAAATCCGTTCGCATCTACTGCTTACCGTACTTTATATATACTCGTTCTTATTTTTAAGGATAAACACTTTATAAAAAAGAACGAGCCGTCATAGTCAGAGAAAGTAGCGATTGCGGAGAGATTTTCGGATGATAAGGCGTGTTCTTTTTAGCCAGCGCAAGCGTGCGGCCGCCGCAAGGTGACCCTGCGGCGGTAAAAAAAACACGCCTTTGCACCGAAAAGATCCCGCATAAAAAAGCTATTGCAAAAATTTGCAATAGCTTTTTTCGCAGACGCGGAAATGGTCTGCGGACGCCAACGGCGAGCGTTAGCGTTCCGCAACCAAAAAGCGTTAGCGGTGCGCAAGATTATTTGAATATACCGCTGTCGGCTATCGCTTTGACTGCGGCTTCGAGCACTTCCACGGGTTTGACGAGCGCGAAACGGACGTAGCCTTCGCCCGAAGGTCCGAAAGACGAGCCCGGGGTGCACATAACGCCCGCGCGTTCGATAAGCTCGGCTGCAAACTGCTCGCTCGTGCCGTGACCGTCAGGGATCCGAGCCCAAACGAACATCGTGCCTTTGGAATCGGGTACGTCCCAGCCGATACGGCGTAAGCCCCCGCAAAGCGCGTTGCGGCGGCGTTTGTATTCCTCACACCTGCGCTTGACGCCCGTTTTGTCCCCTGTCAGCGCGGCGACTGCCATTGCCTGCACGGGACCGAACATTCCGAAATCGTACTGGCTGCGCAGTTTCCGGAACGCGCCGACTATGTCGGGATCGCCGATGAGAAAAGATATGCGCGCCCCCGTGGTATTGAACGACTTGGAAAGCGAAAAGAATTCCGCACCGACTTCGCTCGCTCCGTCAAACGCAAGGAACGAGCCGCCCTCGCCCTCGAATATTATATCGCTGTATGCGTTATCGTTTATCACCGCGAATCCGTATTTGCGCGAGAGCGCGATAGCTTCTTTATACACCCGCGGAGGCGCGATGGCGCCTACGGGATTGGACGGGTACGACAACACGAGATATGACGTGCGTTCGAGCACATCCTCGGGTATTGCGGAAAAATCGGGCAGAAAGCCGTTTTTTTCGGTCAGAGGATAATAATACGGCGTGGCGTAGGCAAACAACGCGCTTGTCTCAAATGCTATATATCCCGGATCGGGCAGCAGCACTATGTCGCCCCTGTCGGCAAGCAGCATGCCTATATGTCCCATACCGTCCTGAGTGCCGTTGCACGACGCTATCATATCCGCAGTAAGGCTCACGCCGTAACGGTCTTTATAGTAAGCAATGACAGCGTTTATCGTTTCGGGCGAATCGAGAAGCGTATATTTGATGTTTTCGGGATCTCTCATCGCCTTTATGCCCGCGTCGAGTATGTGTTTTTCGCAAGGAAAATCGGGCGTGCCTACGAAAAGGTCGTATACCGTTTTGCCGCGTTTCTCCGCTTCGAGTTTCTTTTCTGTCAGCCGTGCGAACACGCCCGTACCGAGTTTCTTCGTCAGTTCGGAAAATTCTCTCATTTCTTCTCCGTCGGCGCAAATCGCCGTTTCGCTTTTTTCGATATTGCACATATAGAATATCACTAACAAACGTGTTTTGCAAGTTTAAAGAAGGCAAAAATGCTTGGTAAAGTAATATATTTTGATTTCCGTATTCGATCTTCGCACAAAGCAAGAGAAGCGCAGAAGACATAAGCCTTCCGCACTTCTCTCGGAGATTGGTGTATTATCGGCACAAGTTATGCTTTATTGCTTTTCTTTTTCTTTATTATAGTTATTACGAGCAACGTAGCGGAAGCAAGTGTAAGAACGCCGAGCACTATATCGATCGCTATGAGCGCCTTCTCCCACCAAGAAAGAAGGATCACTATCTCATCAGAAGGTGCAATACCGTTCATTGCCGAACTGTTAGCTACGGTATAAAGCATTCTTTTTACGGATTCTCGGAGAGCGTTACAGAACGTCGGAGATTTTCTATAACGATCATCAGGTGCGAATTCGCCTGTAAACTGAGTTGAAAGTTTACCGTCGAGAGCGTCTCCGCCCGCAAGTACCGCAGCGGCGGAACTACCGAACAAGTTGCCGGAATTATAAGTATCCGCTATATCCGTCCAGCAATCGGAAAGCGTAAATCCGTCGAATCCCCATTCGCCGCGAAGCACATCAGTAAGCAGACCTCTGTGCGCGCCTGCCCATACAACGCCTATACGGTTGAACGCGGTCATCACCGCATGTCCGTTGCCGTCGTTATAGCTGAGAGGATATTCGAACGCCGTAAGGTAGTTTTCGCGAATTGCCTGTTCGCTGGAGAATACGCAGACGCCGTGGCGTCCCGACTCCTGATCGTTGAGAGCGAAATGTTTTGCGTAAACATACATTCCCTTGCTCTGTATTCCGCGCGTTTCCGCACTGCATATTATACCGGAAAGGAATCCGTCCTCGCTGTAATATTCGAAATTTCTGCCGGAATAAGGGCTGCGGTGAATATTTGCGCCGGGTCCGTAAAGTCCCTGATAATTCGCATGAAGCGCGTCAAGTCCGATCTGCTGTCCCATACGGTTTATAAGCTCCGTATTGAAAGTCGCCGCCATCACAGGGCATGAAGGATATGCCATACATTTAGCCGCATCGGCTCCCATGAAACTTTTGGTCAGGCCTATAGGTCCGTTTTCATCAAGCGTTGCGGGTTTTGCGACGGATTCTATCGCTACGGTATGATGGTACGCATCGGATGAAAGTTTATCCTGTTCTTCGAAAGTCATCTGATCAAGCAATTCGTCCCACATGGGATCATCGTATTCCTTGCCGATGAACATCGCAAGCGTAAGATTGTTCTTTTTGCCGTATTCGGGCATGACTGCGTCTTCATCTTCTACGATATCCACAACATCGGCAGTGGATACGTCTTTTACCATTTGAGAAGTGAATGAAAGATTTCCCGCATTCGGATCCGTTATCTTTACGGGATATGTTCCCGTCCAGTCACTTCTGGAAAGCAATTTGAATTTACTTGCCTGCGCGCCTTTTTCATAGATGCGCAGATCCGCATTGTCAAAGCGGTTAGTTATTTTTTCGTTTGTATCGTCGCTTATTGAATAAGTTTCAGCATCGAAATTATTCTGAACATATTCCCACACCATATTTGCATCGCCTGCTGCGGTCATTCCGTCCAATACGGTTTTACCGAGTTTGGCAAGTATGTTGTTTGTCGCCGAATGAGCGTCGGAAGCAGCCGTCAGATAATAGGAACCGACATCCAAAATATACGTTTTTTTATTGAACGCGTCATAGGAAGCAAAAGTTTCTTTGTCTACTGTTATATTCAGCGTTTCGCTTCCGCCGGGTTTGATGGATTTGGTTTTGCCGAATCCTACCAATTCGACCGCGGATTTCTCTATCTTATTTTCCTCATCGTAAGTCGTATAAGGCGAATTAAGATATACCTGAACGGTTTCTTTACCGCTGTACGTCTTACCGACATTGGTTACTTTTACGCTTACAGTGAATTTATCGCCGCTCTGCGTTACGCTGAAATCACTGTACTCGAAGTCGGTATACGACTCGCCGTGTCCGAAAGGATACGCGACAAGCCCGTTATAATCAAAGTCGCCCGCATTACCCTGGTTCATGACTTTATCGAAGTATCTGGTTTCGGTGTACTTGTATCCGAGGTAAATGTTTTCTTCGTATACCGTATATACGTCGGCACCGATGTCGTCAAGGGTTTTGCCGTCTTTGGCAAGGTCGTCATAAAGCGAAGACGAATAAAGATCGTTTATCTGTTCATCGTAATTTTCGAATCTGGTCAGACCGAAGTTTACCATAACGGGCGTATCAAGATTGTCATTGTAAAAAGTATCGGGAAGAGATCCGGAAGGATTTATGCTTCCGACGAGAATATCGCCTACCGCATTTATGCCGGTTTGTCCAACCGCGCCTATCCAGAGTGCGGCATCCACATCATACTTGTTCTCCGTGAGGAAGTCGCATTCGAGCGAATTACACGAGTTAATAAGTACGATTATCTTACTGAGTTTCCCTTCCGATTTCCACTGTTTGAGATTACTCATAATTGCCTCTTCTTCGGCAGTCAAAGCAAGGAAGTTACCGTCTTTGCCGTCGTTCTGGGTATCGTTGTTCGGATCGCTGCGGGAACCGAACGGGAAACCGTCTCTGTTGCCCATGAAGTCGGTATTTGTTCTGGGAAGATCGTTATCTTCACCGCCTACTCTGGAAAGCACCATGATCGCCGCGTCGTTATATCCGTCCGCGCCTATAACGGAATTTTTTACATCATCCGTATACAGGTTCCAGGGAGCTTCGTTGACCATGTATCTTCCCGTCTGGAAAAACGACTTGGTTTCACGCTGATATTTAGGACCTTTCTGATAGCCGAAATATCCGATCAACTGATCGTTGATATAAGTCCGATTAAGTTCGTTATAAAAATCGACAAGAGTACTATTGACGCTCAAACCAGCTGAAGTCAACCCCTGTTGAAGCGTAGGAGCCGTTTTCGTATCGACGCCGCCGCTACCTGTTCCGCCGTAACAGAGATTTATCGAAGAAACGCTGAAAGTGCTGACTTTTGCTCCTTCCGAAAGAGGAAGCGCATTGTTTTTATTAAAAAGCAACGTAGCGCCTTCTCCTTCGATCTCCTCACCGAGAGCGTAATCGGATTCTTTTAATTTGTCGTTGTCGTAATAAGGATCCTCGCCGTTTTTAGCTCTCTGCCCCGTCCAGGTCTTGCCTTCGAGAACGTAAGGCGACTTGAAATACTCCGTCTCTGCGATATCCGTATCTTCCGCCGTTATGACTTTGTAAGTAATAACGCCGAAATACGCATCAATGACGGACTTGTACGAGCTTGCAATAGAAGTGCCTACGAGCATTGCGATAAGAAGCACGGCAAAAATACTCGTAAACACGATCCACAATCGTTTGTGTCTGAACATTTTATTCTCTCCTATTTATATTTTTGCCCTGTGGGCTTATCAAGAGAATACATCATACGGAAAATTTCAACAACATAGTTGACGTAAATTAAGAATGAGCAGACGTAAATTAAAAAAACCGTTTACAGAATCGTCTGAAAACGGGTTTTTTCATATCAATTGCCGATCGACTTTTTACCTTTTAAGGGAATAAGAATATCCAGATTGAATTTATGACCGTTTGCCGTAACATTCATTTCGCCGCCGTATTTTTCCGCCACACGCTGCATACTTTTCATTCCGAAACCGTGATATCTGCGGTCGTCTTTCAGCGTGACCGGCAAACCGTTTTCCATTTTCAGCTTTCCGTCAAAAAAGTTTTCAACGTGCACGATAAGCATGGCGCCTATATTGCGAACTACGATCCCTATGCATCTGTCATTTTCGTCAGGAAGTCCGGAAACGCTTTCTATCGCATTGGATAACGCATTACCGAACAGAGAATAGACATCCATATTGTCCATAAACTCGACAAGCTCGCCTTTTACCATACAGGTCATCTGTATGTTTTTACTTTCACACAAAAGTTTTTTCTCCGTAAGGATGACATCAAGCACATCGTTGCCCGTTTTAACAGCCGAATCATAAATCATGATCGCATGCTCGATTTCTGAAATATTTTCTTCGGACGCGTTTTTTCTCAACTCGGATATCTGATGTTTAAGATCGTGGCATTTAATATTTATCAGATCTATCGTCTCTTTGCTCAACTCGTATTGTTTTCGTTCCTGACGCAAAAGTTCGGACATACTCGCAACTTCGTAATGCATAGAATCGTTCGCAGTCATTTCAAACTGGCTGTTAAGTACAAGCATACAGCTCAGAATCGCATATATCGCGCCGGCAACGATGAAAAGCGTGCTTTTTTGTGAAACATCGTTTGTCAGTCTGGACATTCCTATGCAAACCACAATAACAGTCAAAGATAGTATTACTTTGCGTATGTTGTTTCCGTTATATATGGCATTTGTGGAATGTCGCCTGATAAGCAAAAAATATACGGCAAGATATACAGCCACATACACCGCTCCGCTCATAAGAAGATTGAGCAACGTGCTCCATTCGCCATAAGAAAAAACGGGCAACATACCTATAAGCAGCGATATATTGCGCGCAATATGCTGCGTAGCATACGCTCCGGAGCAACAGAAAAGGACCTGAGGCAAAGACTCCTTATAACTGAAAAAGACGCAGGCGATGGTCATTACGAAAATCGAAAAATAAAACAAAAACTTAAACACGGAATCGGATACGTTGTCTACCCCGGCTCCGTAAACAAATCCTTGCTCGGTAATAAGCACATAAGCTATTTCCGTCCAGACCGTGATTATTACACTGCCTATTCCGTAGCCGATAAAACTCAACCAAAACCAGTTGCGGCGGTTAAACCGAAGCGCAAAAAGAAAATCGGCTATAAGAATTTCGATCACTATAGCTATAGGTGTTATAAAAGAAAGCGTGTCCGTCATACTTATTCACTCCCGCCGATGTATTTCGCGACTTCACGTACGAACTGCTTCCTTTTAGGCTGACTTATGCGAAGTTTCTCTCCTCCGACATTAACGGAATCGCCGTCTATTTCGGTCACGTACTTTAAATTCACAAGATAACACGAATTGCAAAGCGCAAACTCCGCTTCGTGCAATTCGTCCGCTATGGCAGACAACGTCCCGCGAAATTTTATTTCTTCGTCGACGCAATGCAAAATCACTTCATGATTACGGACTTCGACATATTTTATTTCCGAAACGCATACGCGTTTTTTAACTTCCCGCGTGATAATGTTGAGCAGCCTTGTACCGTTTCTGTTTCGTTCGACATATCGGCATATGCGATCCATTTTCATGGAAAAAGCCGAATATCTTACCGGTTTCAATACAAAATCGTATGCGTTGACTTCATAGGCTTCTATGGCATACCGAGCAAGATTGGTAACAAAAACTATAACGACGTTTTCATCCATTTCCCTTACCTTTTTCGCAGCGTCCATTCCGTTCAGATAAGGCATTTGTATATCCATAAAAATAACGTCCGCGCTGACTTTGTATTTATCTATAAAGTCAAGGGCGTTATCGTAAGCAACGACATCAAAGTTTTTTTTACTTTCTTCCGAATAGCGTTTTATGTAACCCAACAATGCGTCGCAAGCCGTTTTTTCATCTTCCAGTACCACCAATCTTATCATATGTACAATTTCCTCGTGTTATATGTTTTAATGTTAACACATAATGCTTATCTTGTCAATACGGAATTTTAATTAACTCGCCGCAACACGGAAGATCGACACGCCATAGAATAAACGAAAAAAGACGGTACTTATCAAGTATCGTCTTTTTCTATATACATTTACAAGAATAATCGAAAGACTTTCAGAAAAAGTGTTGACCGTCACTTTCTACCGAAATTCGTAAAATCTTTAATTTTAAGTGACTCTGATTGTCACTCTCTTAAAGGAGGTGATCCAGCCGCACCTTCCGATACGGCTACCTTGTTACGACTTAACCCCAATCATTGGTTTTACCTTAGGCAGCTGCCTCCTTGCGGTTAGCACACTGACTTCGGGTCCCCCCAACTCTCATGGCTTGACGGGCGGTGTGTACAAGACCCGGGAACGCATTCACCCCGACATGCTGATTCG
>ERZ1106952.98-NODE-98-length-61696-cov-22.150695_pt1 | contig 61696 bp, 65 predicted proteins | sample MGYA00403677_ERZ1106952 | MGnify/ENA primary metagenome ERZ1106952 (study PRJEB35170, sample SAMEA104062415) | human gut metagenome | biome: human gut; feature: human-associated habitat; material: faeces | place: Denmark | collected 2012-05-14 ... | reverse complement strand
TCCGATCTATTTTCCTTCCGTATCTGCGGGGCAGCGCCCGTTCCTCCTATTCCACCGTCACCGACTTTGCCAGATTCCGCGGCTTGTCGGGGTCGTACCCCCGCTCCAAGCACATGCGGCAGGCGAAATATTGCAGGGGAATGACCGCGACGACGGGCATCAACCGCTCGCACACATCGGGCAGGCGGCACTTGCACGCCGCGCAGCTTTCCGCCAACACCTCCGCCGACTGCGACAGCAGAATCGTGAACGCGCCGCGCGACTTGACCTCCTGCAAGGCGTTTTCCGTTTTCTGCGCCAGGCGCTGCACGGTGGAAATTGCCAGCACGGGGAACCCCTCCTCCACCAGGGCGAGGGTGCCGTGCTTCAATTCGCCCGCCGCATACCCCTCCGCGAAGATGTAGGCGATCTCCTTGACCTTGAGCGCGCCCTCCATGGCGGTTACGACGTCGGCATCCCGCCCCAAAAAATACATGCTGCGCTTATCGGTGAGCGCCTCGGCGAGCGAGCGCATGGCGGGGAAGCAATCGAAGGCGGCGCGCGCCGCTTCGGGCAGCTTGAACAGCGACGAGAACCACGGCGGCATGCGCGTGAACTTATAAAAATACATCTGCGCGGCGATATAATACAGGCACAGGAGCTGGCAGTTGTAGCTCTTGGTGGCGGCGACGGCGATCTCCGGCCCCGCGCGCATGGCGACGGTGAAGTGCGCAAGCTCCGCGAGCGACGACTGCGCGACGTTCGTGACCGCGAGCACATACGCGCCCCGCCCCTTGGCGAGCCGCGCCGCCTCCAGCGTATCCGCCGTTTCGCCGCTCTGGCTGACGGCTATCACTAAATCGCCCTCCCCCACGAGCGGCGCGCGGTAGCGGAATTCCGAGGACGTGTGGCATAAAACGGGTATTTTGCAGTCGCTCTCCGCCGCGTCCTTGAAGGCGAGGGCGGCGTGGTACGCCGTGCCGCAGGCGACGGCGAACGCGCGCTTTGCGCTGCGCAGTACCCGTGCGCACCGGGCAAAATCCGTCTTTTTCAGCCCCGCGAGGGTGTCGGCGAGGGCGCGCGGGATCTCGGCGATCTCCCGCTCCATATAGCTGCCGCGCCCCTTTTCCTGCGCGCGGCTTTCGGGCGGAACGCGGGAAAAGGTTTTGGGGATCTCCCTGCCCGATGCGTCCAGAAAGTGAATTTCGCCGCCGCAGATGTGGATAAATTCGCCGTCCGCCGCCGTGCAGATGTACTCCGCCTCGCCGCAGAGGGTGGGGATGTCGCTGCAGACGTACAGCGCGCCGCCGCCCGCGCCCGCCACGAGCGGGCTTTTCTGCCGCGCGCAGACGATTTCGCCGGGGAAATCCTCGCACAGCACCGCGATTGCATACGAGCCCGAAAGCCGCGCACACGCCGCCGCAACGGCGGCGAAAAAGTCGCCCGCATACGCGCGTGCAATGAGCTTGACGATGACTTCGCTGTCCGTTTCCGACGAAAACACTTCGCCCGCGGATACGAGTTCCGCCTTCAATTTGGAATAATTTTCTACGATGCCGTTGTGCACGAGCGCGAACTTGCCCGCGACGTGCGGGTGGGCGTTCGCGTCGGAGGGGGCGCCGTGCGTCGCCCAGCGGGTGTGGCCGATGCCCGTTTTTCCCGCCATGGGCGCACCCGCAAGGCCCTCCGCCCCGCCCTTTTTTTTGCGCACGGAAATTTTGCCGCCGCCCTCCCCTTCCGCGAGCATGGCGATGCCCGCCGAATCGTAGCCGCGGTACTCCAATTTTTTGAGCGCCGAAAACAACTTTTCATAGCAATTATTCCGCGAAAAACAGCCGATGATGCCGCACATATTTATTCCTCCGATTTGGCGATCGCCCGCCGCACCAGTTCCGCCGCCTCGCGCGCGGCGCGCATGTTCTCCGCCTCGGCGAAGATGCGCACGACCGGTTCCGTGCCCGAGGCGCGCACCACCACCCGCTCGGCGAGCTTTTCCGCCTCGTCCGACGCCGCCTGCACCCCCTCGTTGCCGAGAACGCGCACCTTGTCCTTGACCTTTACGCTGACATTATATTGCGGCAAAAGGCGCATTTTTGCGAGAACGGACAGCTTATTCTGCGACAAAAGCTCGGCGAGCTTGACGGAGGAAAGGATTCCGTCGCCCGTGGTGGAATAGTTTGCGAGGATGATGTGCCCCGACTGTTCCCCGCCCACCGCCGCGCCGCTCCTGCGCATGTGCGCGGCGACGTATTTATCCCCCACGTCGGTGCGGTAAAGGGTTATGCCGTGCGCCGCAAGCTCGCGTTCCGCGCCCGTGTTGGTATGCGCCGTACCCACCGCGAGGTTATGCGGAAGCCTGCCGCGCGATTTTAATTCCTTGGCGAAGATGCACAGGATCTTATCCCCGTCCACGGGTTCCCCGTTCTCGTCGGCGGCGATGAGGCGGTCGGCGTCACCGTCGTAGCAAAATCCCGCGTCCGCCCCCGCTTCGCGCACGGCGCGGCGCATGCTTTCGGGGTGGAGAGCGCCGCATTTTTCATTGACGTCCTTCCCGCTCCGCCCGCAGTGCAGGGCAATTACCTCCGCGCCCAGGCGGCGGAACACGCGCGGCGCGAACGCGCCCGCCGCGCCGTTGGCGCAGTCGAGCACGAATTTTTTGCCAACAAGGGGCGCTTCGGCGCAGGACAGGAGGAAATCGGCGTAGTCTACCCGCCGCGCGAGGGGGCGGCAACGGCCGCAGGCGAGGGGCGGGGCGAAGGCGTATTCGTCGAAACAGCGCTCGGCGCGTTCCTCCTGCCTTTCGGAGAGTTTGCAGCCGTCCGCGCCGAACACCTTCAGCCCGTTGAACTCGGGCGGGTTGTGCGACGCGCTGACGACGGCGCCGAAATCCGCCCCTTCCTTGCGCACGAAATAGGCGACGGCGGCTGTGGGCAGAACGCCGCCGTCCAGCACCTCCCCGCCGCCCGCCGCGACGCCCGCCGCAAGCGAAAGCGCGAGCATATCCGACGACACGCGGGTATCCCGCCCCAGCACCACGAGCGGGCGGGGCTTTAAGCGGCAGAGTGCGTTGCCGAGGGAAAAGGCGGTGCGCGCCGTAAGTTCCGAGCCGGCTATGCCGCGGATGCCGTCCGTACCGAAATGCGCGCTCATCGCTCGTTCCTCCCGACGTATTTTGCGGCGAGCTTTTCGTTCAATTCCTGCCGCGCCCTGCCGATGACGAAGGAGCGGGCGGGCACGTTTTCGGTGACGGTGGTGCCCGCCGCCACATAGCTGCCCTCGCCCACGGTGAGCGGAGCCACGAGGTTGGCGTTGCTGCCGATGAAGCAACCTTTTTCCACCCGCGTGCGGCTCTTTTTTTCGCCGTCGTAGTTGCAGAACACGACCCCACAGCCGATGTTGCAGTTTTCGCCGATCTCCGCGTCGCCCACATACGCGAGGTGGCTGATCTTCGTGTTTTTGCCGACGGCGCAGTTTTTCAGCTCCACAAAGTCGCCGATGCGGCAGTTTTCGCCAACGATTGCGCCCTGCCGAAGATTGGCGAACGGGCCGACCTGCGCGCCCTCCCCTACACGCGCGCCGCGCAGGACGCTCGCCGTGACCTGCGCCCCCGCGCCTATGTACGAATTTTCGACGATGTTGTTGGGGTACAGCACCGCGCCTTCGCCGACGGCGCTGCCCGCCCCGATATAGTTGTTGGGATAAATCGTTGCGCCCTCGCCGATGCTTGCGCCCGCATCGATTATGACCGTTTCGGGAGATATGACCTTGTAACCCACCCTGCGCCTCCTTGCAAAAGAAAATTCAGTACATACTATGCGGCAGGCGGAAAAAATGTCTTTTGAATCGCCGTTGCGCCTGGTGCCGGTCAGGTTGTATTTGCCCGCCGCCCCGCGGTCAGCCGCACGTTTGCCCCGCCTTTCCTTTTAGCGCGCCGCCCCTCCGCCCCGCAGAACGCACCGGCGCAATCCCTTCCCCTGCACCGCCCGCGCGTTTCCGCTTGCCTTTGCGCGGCGGGCGTGGTATACTGGATTTATGACAAGGCTTATTTTCATCAACGGCACGATGGGCGCGGGAAAGACCGCCGTGTGCCGTCTTCTGCAAAACAAACTGCCCGCAAACGTATTTCTGGACGGCGACGACGTTTGGAACATGCGACCCTTCACCGTAAACGCGGCGACGAAGGAAATGGTGCTTGCCAACATCGGGGCGGTGCTGGAAAATTTTCTCGCGAGCGGGCAGTTCGACAACGCGCTCTTCTGCTGGGTGATGCACGAGCGGGAAATCGCCGACGATATTCTTTCGCGCCTGAAAACGCCCTTCGATTTTCGCTTTTTTACCCTGACGTGCGAAAGAGCCGCGCTCGAAGCGCGGCTCGAAAGGGACGTTGCCGCCGGCACGCGCACGCGCGGGGTCATCGCGCGCAGCGCCGAGCGGGCGGGGCATTACAAAAATATGGGTTCGGAAATCATCGATACGACCCGCCTCACCGCCGAAGAGGTTGCCGCGCAAATCGCGGCGGAGCTTTTGGACGAGGATTTTACGGCAAAGGCATTCGACGCTCTGCCCGCCGAGGCGAAGGGCATCCGCGAAGAGGTATTCGTGCGCGAGCAGGGATTTTGCGAGGAATTCGACGAGCGGGACGAAAAAAGCCGGCACGTTGTGCTGTATTACCGCCAAAATGCGGCGGGAGCCTGTCGCTATTTTGCGGACGAGGGCGGCTGGCACATCGGGCGGGTGGCGATGCTTGCAAAGTACCGCGGTCTGCATGCGGGCGAGCGGCTGATGCGTTTTGCCGAGGAACAGGTGCGCGCCGCGGGCGGAACGGAAGTTTCGTTGGACGCGCAGGCACGCGCGGCGGGGTTTTACGAAAAGTGCGGCTACCGCCCCGTCGGCGAAATTTTCGACGAGGAAGGCTGCCCGCACAGAAAGATGAAAAAAACGCTGTAAAATCCTGTTTCTGCGCCCCGGAGGGGGCGGCGCGGCGCCTGCCGCAAACGGAAAGAGGGGGTGCGCACCGATTGGGCGCGCACCCCCTCTTTCCGTTTATGCGGCGTTTGCCGCTATGGTTTCCCGATCCGTAATTTCCAACGCGCTTCCGTTATGGAAAATGCGCAGTTTTTTGCCTCGCAGCAGGCGATAATATGTATTCTCCTTTTCCACACGAACCAGGAGCAGGCAACCGCGGTAATGTATTTTAAACGTATACCCTTTCCATGTATCGTGCAACAGCGGCGCAAAATGAAGCGCCTCCCCGTAGATACGCAGCCCCGCGTATCCGTTGACCAGAAGCATCCACGCCCCGCCCATGCAGGCAGCATGCAGCCCGACGCTCGTATTGCCGTTTACATCATCCAAATCCAGGCGCGAAGCCTGCTTCAGGTAACTGTACGCCTGCTCTTTGTTGCCGAGCGCGCATGCAACAATGGAATGTACCGCCGCAGACAGCGAACTGTCGTGCAATGTTTTCGGCTCGTAATACTCGAAGATTCTCCGAATTTGTTCCTTGCTGAAAAACTCGCTGCACAGGAATGTGAGCAAGACGAGATCCGCCTGTTTGCAGACCTGATAACGCCACAGGTTGAGCGGGTGCAGCGAAAACAGAAGCGGCAGTTTTTCGGCGGGGATTGCGTCAATATCGAGCGCGTCCTTGTACATAAAATTGTCGTCCTGCATGTACATGCCGTACTCTTCATTGTACGGAAAATACATTTTTTCCGCAGCAAGGGCAATCCTGTCAAATTCCGCTCCGTCCATACCGCATTTCCGCTCCAGTTCTTTCAGCTTCTGCGGGTATTTTCTCTCCAGCATCGCGCGCACGCGCAGGGTAAATTCAAACATGCGCTTGGTCATGTAATTGGTATACATATTGTTATCCACGACCGGATTGTATTCATCCGGCCCGCAGATCACGTTGATGCAGAATTTCCCGCCGCGTTCCTTTGAAAAGCTCCCGCGGTGCGAAAGGCATTTCGACATTTCAAACAGCATTTCCGCGCCATAGTCGACGATAAATTCCTCATCCTGCGAAGCGTCGAAATAATTCTCCATAGCAAAAGAAATATCGGCATTGATATGATACTGCGCCGTAGCGGCTTCGAATATGTAGCCGCACTCCTCGCCGTTGATGGTGTTCCAGCTGTACAGCGCGCCCGCATCGTCCATCTCCTTTGCCCTCTGCCGCGATTTATCGAGGATATGATAACGGTAAAGAAGCAGCTGCCGCGATATTTCCTGCAACCCGTATGTGAACATCGGCATCATGTACATTTCGGTATCCCAGAAGGTCTGCCCGCTGTACACCGTTCCCGAAAGCCCGTTTGCCGAAATATTCGTATACCCGTCTCTGCCGGCAGACTGGAATACCTGAAAGAGCGAAAACCGTATCCCCTGCTGCACAAGCGGGTCGCCGTCGATGCAGACATCCGAATAATCCCAGAATTCATCCAAAACGCTCCGGCTCTGCCCCAAAAGGGAATCGAACCCGCACCGCGCCCCGTCCCGCGCCTTTTGCCCGGCAAATGCAGCAGCGTCTGCCGTATCCTTGTCGCAGGCAAAGGCAACCGTTCGCTCGTATACAGCTTCCTGACCGGCGGCGAGCGAAACGGAAAATTCCGACGCCAGCTCCGCCGCGCCGTCGGAAACTGTATGCACCCCGGCGCACGGCATGGCTTCGCACACCGCACAGACGACCGTGAAACCGCTGCGCCTGGTTTTATATCCCACCGTGCAGACATCGCCGTCCCGTTTGAGGAAAAGCGGAAGATAAATTGCATCTTCCCCGTCCGGAAGACGTTCGCCCCCGTCGGCGGGGCGCAACACGCCGATGACCTTGCATTCCGCAGCTTTTTCCGCGCGGATACGGATACGGCAGCAGAGCAGATGTTTATCGTGCTGACACGCGAACCGCTCGTATGTAAGCGAAATCTTATTCCCGTCCTTCGCCGTAAAAATGAACGTCCTCGTCAGTACCCCCGTGCGCAGATCGAGCGTGCGCCGGTATCCCTCGTGCGTCATATGCACACGTTCTCCGCCGATTTCGACGAAAACTTCCAAAGGGTTTGCCTGCCGCGTGATCACCTGTGTGCGCGCAGGGAATCCCGGCCGCCGCCACATATAATGATAATCGTGATATTCGTAGACGCCGTTGAGCATCGTTACGGGGTCGCTGTTTTCGGGCGCCCCGCAGAACCCTTCTTCGAAAAATCCCCGCACGCCGATATAACCGTTTGCGACGGCAAAGACAGATTCCCTGAATTTATTGTCCGCCTCGGAAAAATCCGTTTCGCTCACTTCCCAAGGTGCAGGCGAAAACAATGCAGGTCTGTCGTTATACAATTTTCTCATATATCTATCCTCACTATCGGCAGTCAACCAGGATGGCGCGTCCCGGGCAGACCTCGTACGTTACCCCACCCGGCAGGCGCAGTTCGCCCCCGATGCCGGTGCTTTCCACACGGACACAACCGTTTTCGCAATCCACGACCAGTTCTCCGCCGGGAACGGGCAGACGAACGCTGAAATCCCCCAGCAGCGCAAACGCCGGCTGCAAAACAAAAGATTTTCCGCAGGTCAGCCCCGTATCCAGACCGAGCAGATATTTCCCGATCAGGTACAAAGGCGAGGCGCCCCATGCGTGGCACAGGCTTTTGCCATACCTTCTGCCGTACATGGAAAGGTATTCTTCCTCCCCTTCGGACGGGTCGAACCTCTCCCAGAACGTTGTAGCCCCGTGCGAGAGCATACCTCCCCAGTAGCGGCGGATTTCGCCGACGATCTCCTCCGCGCCGCCAAGTTCCGCCAATGCAGACAACTCGTAAAAGCGCATATACGGCGTCAAAATGGGCGGAACGCTCTCGCTGTGCAGAAGCGAGCGGATGCACCCGCGCTGCTTTTCGCCCGCAAACCCCGTTAGAACAGCCATCACGTTCGGCTGACGGAATATCCGCCGGTCCGATTCCGACCATACGAACGCCCCCGCTTCTTCATCCCAGAACCGCCTGTCGATCTCCTCGCTCAATTTCCGTGCGCGAAGCGTGTATGTTTCCGCCTCGGCATATTCGCCGACCATTTCGGAAAGGGTCGCGACCGTGCGGTACGCTTTCCATAAGAGCAGCTGAATAAAGCACAGCGCTCCGTCTTTCGTAAGTCCGTCGTACCAGTCGACGAATACCCAGTCGCCCTCGCGGCCCTCCATCATGCCCGCCTCGTTCAGGCGGGAAACGCAGAACCCGATGTGCGCCAATATCCGCGGGTAAATGCGCCGTACAAAGGCGAGGTCTCCCGTATGCCGGTAATAACTTTCCACCGACCCGAACCAGTACAGCGTATAATCGTTGATCGTGTTCATGTATTGCGTGACCGCTCCCTTCCCCGCCATTGCCGTCAGCGTACGGCGGGCAATTTCGCAGTCGTAAAAACAATACCAGTTCATAAGGATGCTTTGCGCCGCATCACCCATCCAGACCCAGCGGTCGCGCTTGATCCCGTCGATAAAAAACTCGCGCGTCGTCAACTGCATCGTGTACTGGCTGACATCCCATATGCGCGCCAGAAGCTCGTCGGAACAGCGGAAATACGCTTTGTCGTAGAGTTTGGCATATTCGTAAATCCCCTCCATGGAATCGTAACGCACCCCGTCTGCAACAACGAACGCATACCGGAATCCCCGCGCATCGGGGACGCGGACAGCAGTACCGGATCCGACCCGCACTACGTCGAGCGTTTCGCAATGCTCCGTGTCCAGCGCCTCCTTCTCCGATTCGCCGTAATAGATGCGCAGCTTTCCGCGCCCTTCCGGCTTTCTGAACAGAAGGCAGGCAAACGTTTCTTTTCCGAAATCGTAGAGAACGCCGCCGTTTTTCTCTGTTTTATTCACATAACCGATCCGCTTTGTGCGCAGGCGGAAGCGGTTCGGCGATTTTTTCGGATCGGAAAAACCGCTTTCCTGCGCGTGCAGCCACTGCCCGTCAAAAGCGGTGCAGTGCCACGATCCGTCGGTGCATATCTGCTCTCCCTCCACATAAAGGCAAGGCAGGCCGCTCTCGTTGTATACGGTAACCGTGAGTGAATGCTCTCCTTTTTCCAATATGATCTCGCCGTCCGAATCGTGCAGATAGTTTCCGGGAGTATCCAACTCTACGTTGAACTCTCCGTCCGCAATGATTTTGATACGATCCCGCCCGGATAAATGAAACACGCGCGCAAATTTGACGCAATGATACACTTCATGCATGTGCCAGATGGGAGGCATGATCAGTTCCCTGTCACGCCTCCGCATATTCAGGCGATTCATGAGCATGGTTTCAAAATCGGACGGATAATATATCCAGCTCGCCCTGCTCTTCATAATCGTTTATCTTGCCTCGCTCCCCGTACCCGGCTCTGCCGCCGCGGAGCCGTCGAGCGTGCTGCCGATGTGCGTCACAAGAACATTGCTGTACACCGCACTCCCCTCAAAGCAGAACGCAAACTTCATCTCCGAGGGAGCCGTTGCCTGCAAAGTGACCGATATGATCAGCGTTCCGTCTTCCAGCACGATCACGCGCGTCGCCCCGGCGGTATCCTTATAGCTGTCCGTCTTGATCTCACCCTTGTACGTTACTTCGTTAAAGTAACCGGCGCCCTCGAAAAAGGTACGAATCTCAGTAAACGCTCCGTCTGTATCCGGTCTGTCGCGCTCTGTCTTGATCACATACGAAATCGTATAATAATCATTTGCCGTAAACACGAGATCCGGTTCGGCGGAATCCTTAGAAGACCAAATATTGTTCCAAGTATTTCCCTGATGAGGAATGGAAACTTCCGTTTCCGCCCAATGGATCGTTTCGCCGCGCACCAGCATGAACGCCGCCGCATTATCCCCTTCCGCGATTTCAACCGCGTAAGAGTTCGCCCTGTTTGCGTTCAGATATGCCGCCTTGATGACGAGCTTGCCGTCTGCCACGGAGAAATTTTCCGCGGTCAGCGCCTGACCGTTCACCGTGACTGCCGCCGCTGCCGTAAAGTTGCATTCAAGCGCGAAATCGTCTTCGCCGTTCCAGTTCTGCACGGGAACGATCGTTTCGGGTTCCGGCTCGGGTTCCGGCTCCTCGCTCGACACATCCGCCAGATGATAAACGCGGATATCGTCGTAGATCGCCGAACCTTCGAAACAGAATGCGATATGCAGTGCATTGCCGACTGCGGGAAGGGTGACCGCTATATCCAAGCTGCCGTCTTCGTTTACCCAAACGCCCGCCGCGCCGTTCTCGCGGGCATTGCTGTCGCGCTTGATCTGACCGAGGTGCGTGATTTCGCTGAGCGATGTACCGAGGTCAAAATATGTGCGGATTTCGTTGTAGCTCGCATCGCTGTCCTCGCGGATCCTGTCCGGAAGGATTTTAAAGGTGATCAGGTAATAATCGCCTTCAACAAATTCTGTATTTGCGGATTTTGTTTCAAAGATATTGTTCCATGTGTCGTTCGGCCCGCTGCGCTGATACGAATACTGACCGTTGAGCGCATCCTCGCCGGAAACGATCGCACTGTTCGTGCTTTCGGCAAAGAAGTTATATTCACCGTCGAACTCGCCGCTTTCGGCATCGGCGGACAGAACCAATTCGCCCTTGTTCGCATAGGCTGTGAACGAACCGCCGTCGTTGGAGATCTCGATTTCGGCTATGGCGCCGTCCACGCCCTCGAAGCAGCTTGCTTCAATGGTGATCGCGCCGGCGCCGACGGTATACTTGTCTGCCCCGATCTGCGTTCCGCCGACTTTGACGCCGGAAACCGTTCCGCCCATCAGATCGACCTGAACCGTCACGTCTTCGCCTTCGACCCAAGGCACGAGCGCCTTGCCCTCGGGCGCCTTGATCGTTTCCCCGATGACGGTAAGCGTAGCGGTACCCGATTCGGAACCTACAGTTCCTTCCGCATCCGTTACAGCCGTTACGGTAATCGTCAGTTCCCGTTCCTCATCGACGGCGATATTTTCGCCCAAGAGGAATTCCCCGGAAACCGTGACCGTATTGCCGTCGACAGTGTAATTTTCCGCACTCAATTCCTTTCCGCCGAACGTAATTTTGCCGATCAGAGCCGCGTCGAAGGGAAGCTCGAAGGAGATTTCGTTCGTACTTCCGACGCGGTAATATGCCGTGCCGAGGTCGATATTTTCAGATACGTCTGTGATTTTTGTTTTCAGGAGCAGGAAGCTACCGATGGTCACGGGAGCCGAATCCGTCGATGCTTTGCGCAAGGTAATGCCGTCATCGCTTGCGGTAAAGTAGGCGCGGACGATCCACCATCCGTCCTGTTGCTCCGCGGTCGTACGTTCGTCCGCTTTTGTCAGAATCCCCGCATCGTTCAGGGTGACGACCTCCGTTTCACCGTTGAAAACGGCAAGATAAGTCGCATCCGTTTTGAATTTGAGGTCGAGCCTATACACGGCATTCTCCAATTCCGCGGCGGAAACGAGAGCCTCGGGAGCACCCGTCAGGGTCAGCCCGTCCTCGCCCGCCGTAAATTCGGTATCTGCCGCCGCGAACAGTTCCATGGGCAGGCTGACATCCGCTGCGTCTGCGCCTTCATAGTCTGCGCCGAACACCGCCGAAGCTGCATACCCCGCGCCGCCGTGCGCCATCATGGTAAAGGAATCGGAAACGCTGCCCGCTTCGACCGTTACGCCGTACAATCCCGCCGCAAGCGTATCGACATACGCGGCTTTGACGGTAAGCAGGTAATTTTCCGCATCATAGGAATACTGCGCCTGACCGAGAGCCGTTTCGCCGCACTTTACCGACGAAACGGAATTGCCCTGCGCGTCAAAGAAGAAGGTGACGTCTGCGCCCGCAGCCTCCTGGCGGCGCACATAGCGGCTGCCTGCCGTTATCTGCTTGCCGATAAACAGAACGAGCGTATCGCTTTGCGAACCGCTGTCCGCTTTCAGCTCGTATTTGCCTTCGGTGTAATAGTCGAGCGCAGCCGTTTCGATTGTCAGAACGCCGTCGGCAGCGGTATATTCATCCTCCGAAAGAACGTCGTCGGAAATGCTTACGCCGCTGATTTCGCCGCCCTCATAACCGACGGAAAGATCTTTTGCGTCGTTCCAGTTATAAAATTCAAGGGTGGAAAGGAGCGCAAACGTCTCGCCCGGCTCGGTGCCGGGGTCTTTTCCGGGATCTTTCCCAGGGTCTTTCCCCGGGTCATCCCCGCCGCCGCAGGCAACCATTCCGACGACGGAAGCCAGAAGCAGCATCGCACAAATAAGCAACCCTATCAACTTTTTCATCATTATCCCTCCTGTGTCTGATCGATGACCACACGGCAGATCGTGCGGCTGTATCTTTCTGCCAGATCGACGTTAAACACGCCGTTCTCTGCATTTACCTGCCAGCTCGTTACGAGCGTATCCCCGTTATAGATACTCACGAGCGCTTTGCCCGTACCCGCGGTATCTTTCAGGTTTATATCGAGGCCCGCCCCCTCTTTGCAGTTGAATTCCGCGTTCCCGTTCCGGTATACGGTTACATCGAACAGCCTGCCGCCGTAAGAGAAGTCTTTCATCCCCATATACTGGTACTCGCTCGGGATTGCGGGGACGATGTTCAGCCCGTCATACCCGGGGTTGATGCCCATGAACCCGGTGACCCAGGAAACGGGAATCAGACCGCTTTCGGGAAATTCGTTCGTAATGCCGATCATATCCGTCCAGCCGTAGTCGTTGGGCGGGCGGCGGAACAATTCGTCCACCGCATATTCCTCGGCGAGCGTCTTCCAGCGGTTGAGTGCGCTTTCCGGCCCGATGACCTTGATCCGGTCGAGAAGGTCATAATATTCCGGATAGAAAATCGTACCTCCGTTCTGGAAATGCTGACCGTAGGAGTGCGAGCCGGTAACGTCAGCAGCGCCGTACCAGTCGAAATACCAGTATTGCAGGCGTCCGTCGACTTCTTTCGAGGGGCCGTCCTCGATAGCGGCGGTCGTTACGCGCGGCGCGATTTTGAAATAATATATATCGTCGCCCGAACTGCGGTCGCCCTTCACGCTGCGGTTGCCGATGATCCATGTATAAATGAGGTCTTCCTGCCGTTCGTCTGCAAGACCGTAGTAAATAGCCTCCATATTCAGGAACGTCATGCCGAAATCGTATTTGTTCCCGTCAATATCGATTGTGGCGATATAGCGGTGCGTATCGTCGCTCCAGAACGTTTCGTTGAATTTCGTTTTGACTGTTTCGGCAAGACTTGCGTAATACTGCGCCTCGGATTCGTTGCCACACATCAGTTCGATCTGCCGCATGGAATTGAGCGCGGAGTAAAACAGCATGTTCTCGTACGCATCGAGGTATCCGAACAGGAAGTTATCCCAATAGTTTGAACCGTAGTCGCCGATGCGCCCGAGGTTCATGCCGTTGTTTACATTTTCACCCAGAATCACAAGTCCGTTTTTCCCGTCCAGGTCTTCAAGGATGTAGTTCATGCACATATCCAGCTTCTGCCGCACCGTTTTGCCGACGGACGCGTCTTCGGCGATATGTTCCTTCTGGTCTTCCGCAGCGATCTCCACGAGGTGGTTATCCACCTGGTCTAGGAGGTCGGTGCTGTTCTCCCACTTCATTACCTCCCAGACGCCGTTGATATAGCGGAACAGAGAATCGTAATGATAGTGATCCTTCCCCTCCAACTCGGTCGCACTGTTCTGGGTCGGCCAATGCGGGCTGTCGTACCAGTTCCAGATGAATCCGTCGGCGCGGATAGGCCTGTCGACGATATAATTCCGGAGCTGGTTTTTGCGCGCCTCGTTGTTGTGAAAACCGGTGATGACGCCCATCCATTCGTACCATGCGGGTTCCGTGCCGAACCACATGACGGCTTCGCCCGCAGGGTCGTCGATATACCCGTACTTGTCATAAATCGCGTTCGCCGCATACGTCACTTCGTCCTGAAGATCGGAATAGAACGGATACGAGAGATATTTTTCGTCGTAATCCAGCCAGTCCACTTCCGACGCGTCGCGGAGAGGCCGCGACGCCTCCTCCGTCAGGTCGATCGTAGCGGGGTTTTCAGGAGTACCCGGTTCCGGGTCATCCCCGGGATCCCCGCCGCACGCCGCGAAGCACCCGAAGCAGAGCAATCCTGCCAACGCCACGCTTAATTTTTTAAATTTCATCTCTTTTCCTCCTGAAAATCATGACTGCCGCCGCAGCTGCCAGCGCCGCTGCACCGAGCAGCACCGAACCTGCCGCCGCAGAATTGCAACCGCCCGCGTCTCCCTGCGAAGAACCGCCTACGATCTTGAGCGTGATACTCGCCGGCAGACTCGTCTGCTCGCCGTCGCTCGCCGTAATCGTCAGCTTGACCTCCCCCGCTTCCGTCGGGGTGTATTTCCAGACAGTGCCTTCCACCTTCCCTACGTTGACCTCATACGTCAGCGGGTCGGGACTATCCGAAGTGAACATGGGAGCAAGGTCAATGCTGATCTCCTCTCCTACGTTGTATTCGGCATTGTCGTACCGGCTGACTTCGCCGCGCTGAATTGCGGGCGGATCGACCGTTTCGACTTCCGTGGTGCTGTAAACGCGGAGAGTTATGTCGCCGCTGTTAAAGAACTGCAGTTCGGCAACGTTTCCGATATAAGCGTCGGCGATTTTGCTCACATAATCGTCGAAATCGTCGTATACGCTTTCGCCGTTAAGAAGGAGCTGGTATTCGCCGCGGAACATGCGGACTTCGATCGTATTCTTTTCGTACCACTTGAACGGAACCGTCGGGTTATTCACGCGCGTGCTTTCCAGCCCTTCGTCCGGGTTCGCATAGATAATGCCCATCTGGATTTCGCCGTTTTCCAACATATCCGATTCAGGGTCATAGGTAAACATAACGCCGATCGACCAGCAGGTGTTGTACCAGTCGGTAGAACCGTCGCTCAACGCCATGCTGATTTGCGTGAGATCGTTGCCGGGCGCAAAGGCAAACTCGATTTTGAATCCGTTGAACGGAACCTTTGCTGTCTTTTCCGCCGTGTAGCTTTCGCCGGGGGAGCCGAACACCGTTTCCGTGCCGGGCGCAGACTCGCCCCACTGCGGCGCAACGAGGTAATGCCCCTGCTGCCAGCCGCGCGGCGCAATGAACGCCTCCACCATATAGACGTATTCGCTGACCGAAAGAGCCGTATTTTCGCCGCCGCCGTTCTCGATCTGCAGCCAGGCGATATTGTTTTCAAAGGAAGCCATCCGTTCGGTCAGAGCATTATCGTAGTCGCCCGAAAGCAGAACTGCGTTATTGCCAGCAATCAGTGTCCAGCCGTATTCGGTATTCCCGAAGTTGACAAAGTTCTCCACCGCATAATTCCAGCTGAATTCCGAGGTCGTACCCTTGCCGACGGAAGTTTCCGTTGTGCCGTCAAAGGTGAGAATTTCCACCGACGTATCCTCTCCTTCCTTGGCAAAGGAAAGGATGATCGCTTCCGCTCCCGCGTCTTTGTACCACTGCTCCGAAGAAGAGAGAATAATGCGGAATTCGGTCGTATCTCCGGGCGTCAGCTTATCCAGGCGGAAACGCAGACCGAAGTTATCTGCCCAGAAATATTTATCCTCATTGATGACGCGGAAAGCCCCGTCGTTCGCGTCGGAATAGATCAGCTCCGAAGACCCGTCTGCCGCGAAGGTCGCGGAAGACCCGGAAGCATTTACGAAACTTGCCTTGAACGAAGGATCGTTCTGCCCTGCCGTGCTGATCGTTTTCACAATGCCTCCCCCTTCCATACATACCTGCAGAGAGGCAGCCGAATCGGTAAAGTTTTCGGCGATGAACGAAGTCAGCGAAGAAAGGTCGCATTCCACAAATTCGCCGTTGAGCAGGAATTTATACGCTTTGCCGATGCTTTTGATCTGAAAGCTGACCGTACGGCTGTAATCGGGCGAGGATACATCCATCAGATCCAGGGAATGCGTCCCCTTATAGAGCGTCGTTTCCTCCGTGCCGTCGTACATGGCGACGGCAACGTTGTCAGAAGCGGCGTTGCTCAAATATACGCGCACCTGTTTTCCGCCGTTCCCCTCGTAAAAATAGCCGACGCGCCCGTTCTGCGGGAGGGCGAGGTTCATATTCACATACGCGTTTTCCAAAGAAACGGCTTCGTTCTTTTTGACGGTAAAACCGTTCGCATCCGCATTTTTGAACGCACGGACGCGAACGCCGTCCTGCAGGGAAAGCACGTTACCATCCGTTACTGCCCATTCGCTGTCGCCGGAGAACGCTTCGAACTGCGGTTCCGCCATCTGCGTAGGCTCGGTACGGATATCGAGGCGGAGCGTCGCGTTCAGCTGCTGCCCCCACAGCTGCAGATATGCCTGCCCGTTCAGGAACGTATCGTAGATGCCCCAGTCACGCAGTCTTGCGGTATCCAGCCCGTTCTTGCTGCTGTCAAGTTCGGTTCCGTTGATATTAAAATACAGAAGCCCGTCCTCTTTGAAGTACATCTGCACCACGTTCTCTTTGGAGTTGTCCCAATAGAAATCGGGAGAAACGGCACCGGCGCTCGTGGCGTAATTGGTATACCCGTTCGGGTTGAGCGTGTTCATCGTGACGGTGCATTTGGTCGGCTCTTCGTATTTGCAGTCGAGGCTGACCGCGGCGTTGTCTTCGTTCCACCAGACGCTGCCGCTGCGCGTCATGACAATTTTCAGATTGCCGTTCGCCTTCGTACCGTTGGTATAATCCGCATAGAAACGGAATTCAAACCCGTCGAGATAGAACGGATTTTTCGTATACGATACGGAAAAATCGGTACCGGAACTCTGGTAAATATTGATACCTTTCGTCCCGTCCTCCTGTTCGTAGTCGATGATGACGCTGGTGTCGCGCCAGCCCGCAAGCGGAGTCCACGCGGAAGCCTGCGCCGTTTCGGCAAATGCCGTGACGGATATACCCGCCGCAACACATGCAAGCAAACAGACGCAGAGAGCCGCCAATATCAGTTTTTTAAATCCTTTCATAGATTTCTCCTAACCTTTAATTATAATTCAGGGATCCGGTTACCCTTTCAGCCCGGACGTGACCACGCCGTTGATCAGCTGCTTTTGCATACAGAGGAACACAATGACGGGCGGAATGCACATAAGCACGCCCGAAGCCATCTTTACGTTCGAAAAAGGATTCTCGACGGTCGACATAAAGCGGTTATAGATGCCGAGCGCGAGGGTATACGAATCTTCCGAATTTGCATAGATCAGCGGCGAAGAAAAATCGTTCCAGCTGCCCAAAAACGCGTTGATCATCGTATAAATGAGGATCGGCATGCAGGCAGGCAAAAGAATTACAAGGAATATGCGAAATTTTGACGCGCCGTCGATCGTTGCCGCCTCGTCGAGCGCGGAAGGGATTGAACGCATATACTGGCGCATAAGGAAAATATTCATCGCACCGCCGCCGAAAATATTCGGAACGATCAGCGCGCGAATACTGCCCAACAGATTCAGGTGATAGAAAAGCGAATACAGCGGCACCTGCGTGACAGTACTCGGCAGCATCATCGTGGCGAGCGTTGCATAGAACCAGAAATTCCGTGTTTTGAATTTCAGACGCGAAAAACCGAACGCGCACAGAGCCGACATGAACGGCACGGATATACAATTGCATACAACGACAATGAGCGTGTTTTTGAACCACAGGAGCATATCCTCGTCGAGCGCTTTCGCAAAATATTCGAAATGCCACTCGGTCGGCAAAAAATGCACGTCCGGCACGCCGATGGATTCCTGATTCCCCATCATCGCTTTGAAGAGCATGAAGAAAAACGGAAAGAGAAAGAAAAGCGATACAATGATCAGACCTAAGTAATTGACCGTTTTGCCGGCTATACGGCGGGCAAGCACTTTCCTTTTCAGTTGTCTTTTGCCCGATTCGTTCGGAACAGCATTTTCAAAATCACTCATCGTAGTACACCCACTTGCTTGTTTTGAACGCAATTGCCGTAAGCACCGCAATAATCAGGAACAGGAACCACGCCAACGCGCAGGCGTAACCCATTTCATAGGATGCCCCGGCAAACGCCGTCTGATAGATCTTGATCGCATAGAAATACAGCGACTGATCCACGCCGCCCGTACCGCCCGTCATCGTCATGACGTTCGCGAACGTTTGCAGTGAACCGATGATGTTCAGCACGAGATTGTAGAAAATGATCGGCGTACACATCGGTATTGTAATGCTGAACATGCGCGTAAACGCATTCGCGCCGTCGATATTCGAAGCCTCGTACAGTTCCTGCGGCACGTTTTTCAGTGAAGCGAGCCAAAGGATCATGCCGCCGCCCAACCCCCACAGAGAACTGAAGATCAGCGCGGGCATCGAACTCGACGCCGCTTCGAAAAACTGCGACTTGGGCAGACCGAGCGAAACAAGAATTTCATTTGCAAGACCGAACCGCACATCGAAAAAATCCACCCAGAGAATACCCATAATCGAAGCGGGAATGATAACGGGCAGGTAGCAGCATACGCGGAAGATGCCGATCCCCTTCACCTTCGAGTTCAGAAGAACTGCGAGGGCAAAGGAAAGAATCATCGACATCGGTACGACGATTATCGTATACAGGAAAGTTACCCCGAGGCTCTTATAAAACGTATTGTCGAGAACGGGGTCAAACATTTTCATATAATTGAACAGCCCGAACCCCTCGGGATTGCTGATCCCGTTATACGTTTTGAAGAAACTGAGGATAAACGAATCGACGATCGGATAGACGTTAAATATCAGCAATCCAAGCACGACGGGAATGATGAAGCAGTAACCGACCAGCATTTTTTTGCCTTCCTTTATAAAAAGGCGCCTGTTCGGGCTTACCGCCTGTTTTGCCGTAGTTTTGTCCATATCCGACCCCCTTATTCAAAGTATTCGGGATACATCCTCTTGCATGCGGTGATCTGTTTGCGGAAGGTATCGAAACACTCCTCCATGGAATGCTTGCCGTTCAGGTAGTCGTTCATGCAGGTAGCCCAGTAGGAATTATAGAGCGAAACGGCTTCGGGAGGAAGGTCGCCCCAGTAATCGCCGACGACGTCGCGCTCGTCGAGGGAATAGAACGGCGTCTGATTGACCGCCGCGTTCTTTCCGTTGGTGATCTTCGTCCATTCCGCGTTCGGATCTTCCGCAAGCGATCTGAGAACGGGTACGATGGAGCCGCTCTCGCTCATGATCTTCTGCCCCTCTTCGGAAACAACGAAAGAGATGAATTCCCACGCCAGATCTTTCACTTCCGAACCAGTGTAAATGCCGAATCCGGAGGAGCCGGTAGCCACCTTCGGGTCGCTGCCGATGGCAGGGAACTCAACGACATCGAAATTCAGCTCCGCATTTTTATATGTGGCGAATGCAGGACGAACGCCGATGCTCATAGCCGCGACCATACGGACAAAGTCGCCGTCTTTGTACACTTCGGGTTTGACTGCATAGCCGGGGTCGAGAATATCGCCCTTGATCATATCCAACCCTTCTTCCATTTTGCTCGTATCCGCAATCAGGTCATAATTTTCGTCGATGAACTGTTCGACGCCGCAGGAAGCGAGCATGCCGTAGTTGAGGATTGCGTAGGACATAGACGCATCCACGCAGACATATCCCTGATCCATTTTCTGCTTCAGCTGGCGGCACGTTTCCAAAAAGTCAGACCACGTCCAGCCGGTTTTGGGGTATGCCACGCTGCAGGAATCGAATATATCCTTGTTGTAGTAGACGACGAACTTGCTGTAATCGCGCGGGATCATGTACTGGTCGCTCTCCGCGTTGAAGTTCAGCTTACCCATATTGATCATCGAATCGAAATAAAGGGAACGGTCGAACTCCGTCGACTCAATGAACGGCTCAAGATTTTCGAGTACGCCGTCGTTTGCGAAGGGTGTAACAAAGTTATCGGGAACGTGCAGCACGTCGATCCGTTCGCCCGAACGAAGCTTGGAACGCACGTCCGTTTCGTAGTTGCTCAAAGGCATAAGTTCCACAGTTACGCCCTCGTTCGCCTTTTCGAACGCATCGGCGACCGCTTCGTACATTTTCCTCTCGCTCTCCTGATTGAGGATGGAAACGACGATCTTGTTTTCCTCTCCGCCTCCGTTTGAACCGCGGTCGCTGCAGCCGACTGCCATTACCCCGATGGACAGCGCCATGACCGCCCCCATCACAATGCCTAAAAATCTTTTCATGTTTCCTCCTTTTTTCGGGGGGCGGCGCAAACCGCCCCACATATTTTTACCTTATTTTTGTTTCGGGCGGTCATTCTTCCCGTTCCGCCTCTTTTGCACAGCGACACCTGCAGCAGCGCAAGCCGCTGCCAGCAGCGACGCCGCCGAAGCTCCTGCGGCAACTCCGCCGCATCCGCCTTGCTGCCCGCTTCCGTCCGACGTCGGATGTACCAGATCGCTCTCCGCCGTCAGTGACGCTGCCGCGCTTTCAAGCATCCGCACTGCGGCATCTGCTTCCCCCTGCGAAACATCGCCCCGCTCGGCGAGAGCTTTTGCCGATGCGATTGCCGCCTGCAGCTTCTGTACACTCTGTTCCGTTTTTCCTTCGGTGGAAACAGACTCCGCTTCCGCCACGGCGCCCTGCAGCTCCGTGAGGTCGGCGACCGCCGCCAGCGCTTTGCGTGCGTCAGACAACATCACCGAAGCAACGTCAATTTCTTCCTGCGTGGATACGCCCGTTGCCCCTACGCCCTCCGCGTATGCGATTGCGGCCTGCAGCGCGGCGAACGATTTTGCGGTGTACCCGTCCGCAGCGATCTCCTTCGCCCGGGCAAGCTCGGCGTCGAACACCGTTTTAAAAATACCGATGCGCTCGAGCGCTTCGATCTGATCTTCAAGCTGCCACGCCCCGACCTTGACGGCATTTTGCGCCATCGTTTTATCGGCTACGATTTCCTTTGCCGCGAGGTAATAGCCGTACATTCTCTCCCAGCTTTCGGGGGTAAAGTCCTCTTCGTTCAGGCTCTCCACCTGCGCGATCAGCCGGTTGATCTCGCTGTAATCGTTGACATACCCCACCGAAACGGTGAGCTTCGGTTTCACCCCATACAGGTTCAGGAATTTATCCCCGTCCGGCAGACGGATCTCGCCCGTAAAGAAGTAACTTCCCGTCGTATTTTTGTCGTAATCGGGACACGACCATTCAACGCCCATTTCGGTAACGTCGCCGTTGGTATCTGTAACGGCTATGGTTTCAGGCAGCTGCTCCAGTACCTGCGAATACAGCGTGTATTTATCGACGGAAACTTCCGCATCGTATTCGGCGCCGGTAATCGCCTCCTGTTTTTCCGGAAGCGCATATTCGCCTTCCGAAAGATTGATGATGCGCAGGTTTTCGAAAGTTACGGGCATCGTTCCGGAATGCAGGGAAATATATCCCTCGCCCAGATCGAACGCGTTGTTGCGATACTCGAATACCCGCTGCCCGTCCACATAAACATAGATGTTCTGCTCCGAACAAAGCACGGCGAGTCTGACCGTTTTTGCGGCGGACGAGCCGGAGGGCATGCTCTCCTTTACTTTTTGCTGCCCGCCCGAACCTTCGTAAACGAACACATTGTTATCCGAATCGAACGCAACGTAGAACCCTTCCATGAAATTATCCTGCGTCGCGTCGATCCGCGTTTTCCGCAATCCGAATCCGACAAACCCGCTCGCAAGCGACTGCGCTGTGATGTCTGCCTCGATCAGAAAATCGGAATACTTTTTGCCCGTATAGGTATAAGAACAATTCCAGTTCGAACTTCCCGCCGCCTGCCTGTAAACGCCGTCGGCATAACTCCATGTTCCGCCGCCCGTCGTCGTCCATTTTGCGGTGTCGATCTGCTCCGTTTCCGCCGAATCGCTCAAAATGAAGTATCTCTGCTCGGCAATGCTGCTGTATGAGCCGTTTTTATAAGCGATGGCACGGAGCACATACGCGCCGGCACCTTCGCTGCCCAGCAGAATATTTTCGCCGCTGTAAAGTCTGCTTTCCGCAGTGGGGAAGCTGCCGTCCACCGTATAGTAAATCTGTGCGTCCGCCGTAGAGCAGGACAAAGACGTATTCAGCCCGGCAGTATAGATTCCGCCCTCTGTACTCATTTCGGGCGCCTCGACCGACATATCCGTGTTGACGTCGCCGATCAGGCGATACAGCTTGCCTTCGCCTTCTTTGAAGGTGTCCGTTAGCATTCCGGACGAAATATCCACAGGCTCATACTCCATCGTATAGGGGTTATAATATTCGATCCCCTCGATACCGCTGAATTCGGAAATTTCAAAGCTGACCGTTTTTGACTCCGTATACGACTTGTTGAAGAGCATGATATGGTCGTTCGTATCCGTCCCCTCTTTCCCCTCCATATACGACACGATGAAGTCGGTGGAAGAATTTGCGGGCTTTACGATATAGTTTCCGGGCAGGACTTCCACGCCCTGCGCGTTATCCTGCGTATGATATGCGTGTACGGTGTCGAGGTTCATGAGAACGGTGCCGAGGCTGCGCGTTTCCCAGTTCAGGTCGGACAGAAAATCGTACTTTTCCTGATCGCGGATAGTTCCGTCGCGGTAGATGACGCCCTCGTAGAATCCTTCGCCCTCGGTATCCGAATTGCCGGGGCAGACCCAGCAGAAAGAGGAAAGCGCCTTGACGCCGTATGCGAGATAAGAATACACGTTCCAGCGTTCTTCCCCGCGCGTAGTGGTGCGCATTGCGCCCCATGTACAAGTTTGCGGCATCGCCCACGTTTTCATTTTGTTGTTCTCATAAGCGACTTTGCGCACCGTTTCGATATCCGAAAAATAGGTAGCCGAGTCGGAGCCGTCGCGGAACGGATAGTGGTCGATGGACAGATATTCAAAGTTTTCCGACCCGCCGCAAGCCTCCACATAATTGCGGATATAGTCTTCATATGTACCGCCGAGGTTGACGCTGCCCGCATAGCTCGGATACAAATTGGCATAAACAAAACGATCGTCGTCCTTGGACAAAATATCCTTCGTTCGCTCGCCGAACACAGGAACTTGCGTTGCGGGAGGTTCGTCGCCGATATAATACCCGACACATTGATCCGAAAGCTCGTTTCTGACAAATTCGAAATCCGCATCCCCTTCGCCGACATCCTGCTGACGGTATTTGAAGTAATACATCAGCCCGTATTCCTGCGCATATTCGTCAAAAGTCTTCCAGAATTCATGGTCTGCGGCAATCGGCCCGTCTGTCGTGCGAATATCCGTACAGACTTCCGGATGCATGATCAACGTATGCCCCGTCTTTTTCAGGTCAGCCAGCTGATCGTAGGTGGACGCATATTTCGTATCATAAAAGCTCACCCAGGACGCGATCACAAAATCGTCCGTCGTGTTTTTATCCTTCAATTTTTCCTTCAGAGCATCGGTAACTTCCGTTTCGCTCAACCCGGTATCCTCCCCGGCAAACGCCGTAAGTACCGCGGCGGACATCGTGACCGCCAGAACAAACCCCAAAAGAATCGCCGCTATGCTTTTCAGTCGGATTCGCATTTCTGTTACCTCCCCGCTTTCTTTTTTGCAAGCAGCACAACCGCCGCCGCAAGGCAAATGATTGCCGCCGCAAGGACAGACACGCCTGCAAAGCCGCCGCAACCGCCCGCATCGCCGGACGAACCGCCTTCATTGTTTTCCAACGCCTCGTTCAGCGCGGCATATGCCGCATTCACGTCTTCCTCCGAAGCGTCTGCATCGTTGAGTACTTCCTGCGCAGCATTGATCGCGTCCGCAAGCGCCTGCCCGACGGCAGCTTCTTGCTTTGCCTGACCCACGAGTGCGGTAAGCTGCGTTTTATCCCCCGCCTTTTCCAAGCCGTCGATGGCGGCTTGCAGCGCTTCACGGGCGGCGTCAATTTCCTCCTGCGCATACTGCCCGTTCGCCACCGCCGCAGCCTGTGCGAGCGCGGTTTCGTAGGCAAAGCGGCTCGTCGCCGTGTATTGCGAGGCATCGCCGACTTCGGTGTCGATGAGAGCAGCCAGCGCCGCAGGATCCCCTGCCGTTACGAGCTTTACCTCCGCCGCTTCAAATTTTTCGGCGATTGCCGTATAGTCCTCTTTCGAAACGTCTTCGCCGCCGAGCGCCTCTTCCGTTTCCAGAAGTATGGGATCGAATTCCGCCCACGAAGCGGCGGTATACTTCTTTTTGTCCGCACGGTACTGTGCCGCGCGCTCCAGGATCACAGAGACATCCGCCTTTTCTATGAGCGCGCCCGCCGTTTCGCCGAGCTCTTCGAGCAGGGCGTCCGCCTCTGCCTGCGAAACGTCGCTGTTATCGTTCACTGCCGCGGCTGCATATTCCATCGCCTGCAGGTAATCCGTCCAGCTCGCCTTGGTATATGTTCCCGATTTTGCCGCGGTGCCGTACTCGTTTTTCAGTTCGTCATATTTTGCAGAAAGTTCCTGTATATCGCCGCGTTCCGCCAGAACAGCCGTCTCCAAAGCCGCCTTCGCCCCGTCTGCCTGTGCCTGCGAAACATCGTCTGCCTTTTGCAGAAGATTGCCCGCCGCGGCATATGCTTCACTGAACACCTTCCAGCTCGATACCGTATAATCGGTCTCCTTTTTTCCGGCGAGGCTGTTGTACAATTCGGTCAGCGCGGAAACGTCGCCGCGCTCAACAAGAGCCGCCTGAGCGCTTTCCAGCGCGGCAAGCGCTGCATCCGCCTGCGCCTGCGTCTTTGTGCGCGCTGACAGCAATTCTTCCGCATCGCCGATTTTTTCCTGCAACGCGGCAAACGTAGAAACCGTATACTTTGCCGCTTGAATCTGCTCCGCTTCCGCCACCTTTGCCTGCAGATCGGCTATATCTGCCGGTTTTTCCACCGTTACAGACACGGAAACAACGCTGTACAGGTCTGCGGGAACGGAGCCCGCCGCCTCATAGGCAAAAACAAACGTATATACGCCCTCTTCCGTTTCGCCGTCCGTTTCGTCTTTGGAAAATTCGGCGCATTCCCAGCTGCCCGCCGCTTCAGACATCTTTCCCTGCGACGAGGTGAGCTGCACCGTACCCGGCAGAAGCGCCGCAACTTCCTTGAAATAGGAGCCGTTCGCAACGCTGACGTTTTGCAGGGGCAGCCCGTAGTTGTCCGCCGCGGAAACGACGTAATCCTGCAATTCGGGAGCGGGATCGGCGGTTTTTACCGCTTTATCCGCCTTGATTTCATTGATACAGCAGTATTTGCTGTTATCCTCCCTTCTTCTGCCCGTTACGCGGATATACCGTGCGGCAACGGGACTTTCCAGCGAAATTGTTCTGCCGTTTGCATTTGTGTTCGACCACTCCGTTTCGTCCGTAGTCACGGGAGCGATTTCGGCGTTATTGCTGTAAACGGTATACGCATCGGAAAAATCTGCCGTTTCCGAAAGCTGTATCGCCGCGTATGTAAAGTGGTTGTCGTGCCAGAAGCTGACCTGTACGGAAACAATATCGTATACCGCCCCGAAATCCAAAATCGTCCATCCGATGGCATCTTTGTCGTCAGCATCCTTCAGCGTTATATACTCGGTGGAAAACATCCCGTCCGTAATCTGCGAAGCATCTTTCCCGAACGAGAGATCCGTCGACATATCCAAGCTCTTCGCGTACGGCGTCTTTCCGTATGCCACGTTTGAATCCGCCGCCGATTCTTCCACCGCAAAACTGTTCTGCACGGGGATGCCCAGAATGCCGTTCACTTCGCACACAGCGCGGATTACGCAGGCATTGGACAGAAGCGAAGTATCGATCGGCGCGCTGTATACGGGCGACTCCTTCGTGGGGCAGCTGCCGTCCGTCGTGTAATAGATGGTTGCACCGTCGGTAAGCGAAGAAAGCTCCACCGCGGGCGCCTGCATATAAACGCCGCCGGGCGTGCTGAACACGGCGGGCGAAACCTCGGCATGCGTCTGCGGGGTATCGCTGTAATCGACGGCGAACATCTGAATTTCGCCGAGAGCGGTGTAGCCCTGCAAAACCGAATTTCCGTAAGTATTGCCCGTAACGCGGATATAGCGCGCCTCGACCGGCGCGAATTCGAAAGTTCTGCCGGCGTTCTGCACATTCATGAGAACACTGTCTTTACATGCAATATCCGCATCGGCGGTAAAAATATCCCCCAACCCGAGGCTTCCGTCGTTATCGTTGTTGAAAACCGTGACGGGCGATGTAAATTCCGCATCCATAGACAGCTGAATCACCAGATCGCCGGCGCCCCAGTCATGTACAAGATCGACGAGAACGCGGTTGACGGGGTAACTTTTTCCCGCGTCGATGACCACCCAGCCGAGAACTCCCTTCCCCTCCGTATCGGCAAGCCTGATACTGCTGGTGGACATTACCGTTCCGTCGGTCAGGATCGATTTATCGGGCGAACCGCCGTGCGGCCCTGCCGCGAGTGAAATTTCCTCCCCCATCTTATTCTCTGCCGCCGCGTCAAACGCAAAGAGAGACACATTTTCGTCTGCAGACTTGGCGATCACGTTCTGCACGGCATAGTCCAAAGCTGCGCCCTCTGCCTCGCGTGAAAGCGAAAAGACGCCCGCCGCCAATGCCAGCATGCAGAAAAAAGCCGCAATCAGCAGCGCCGTCATCCGCCCGCATGCCGAAGTTTTTCTCATATCAACTTTTCCTCCTTTTTTTTCTGAACGGCGCGGCAGCACGCCTGCCTGCCCGCCGCTCTATATTTCAATCATAAAACAAAAAACTCCTTTTGTGAATTAAGGATATTGACACAAATATCGAAATTCTTTACCTTGTTTTTCCTTCAATTTTTGTTTCAGCCTTGACAAGCGATCTGAGCCGTGTTATAATCGGAAAGCATTGAAAGGGAGGGAACCATGAGCAAAAACATCGTCGATAAGCTGTCGCAGCGCAAATCGAGCTTCTATTATTACCATGTAAATAACACCGATTACTCCAATACGACCATCTACGATTGCGGGTACGAAAAGTATTCCTCGCAGTTAAAGACGGTAAAAAATTACTATCCCTACTATCTGATGCACTGCGTTCTTACGGGAAGCGGCATTCTGCGCTTTCCGAACCGCGAACATGTGCTGCACCGCGGGGATATTTTCATTATTCCGCCGGAAACGAATGTCGAATATTGCCAGGATGTTTCCGACCCGTGGAGCTATATCTACATCAACTTTAACGGAACCGCGGCGACCCGCTTTTATAACGAAGCGGGATTTTCCGTCGATACGCCATCGTTCGCCTATAAAAATGCGCAGCTTCAAGAGGACTTCGTTTCGCTCGTCAACTGCCAGACGAACCAGAAGCACACCCTCTTCATCTATTCCCTCCTTTTTAAAATTATGGCGGAAATCGTCGACGAGCGGCATATCAACAAGCAAAAATTGGTACAGACAAAGTCGTATCTCGCCGCCGCGATCGATTATATCGAAAAGAATTACCAGAATCCCGACATTACGCTCGGGCAGATCAGTAAAATGCTGCACCTGAATCCGAGTTATTTTTCCCGCGTGTTTCATTCCATGACCGGATCGACCTTTCTGAAATACCTGACGCTGTTCCGTATACGCAAAGCGTCTGACCTGCTGGTGCATTCTGACCTGCCCATCAACGAGATCGCCAACACCGTGGGATACACGGATCCGCTGTATTTTACAAGCGTATTCAAACATTACCGCCTCATGTCGCCGAGCGAATACAGGCTGAAAAACAAACCCAACCCCGCAAACTAAAAAAACAGCCGCAAGCTCAGCTTGCGGCTGTTTTCCCGGCAGCGGGAAAATCAATTCTGTAAAGGTGCCGCCCCCGGAGGCGGCACCTGCAAAAATGCACCTCTCGCCTGCTGCGACACATTTGTTACGGACAACCTTCTGAAAGATTTTTTGTAACGCGAAAAGAGTACACTTCTGCCGAAGTATACTTTCAAAAGGAATGCCGTTGTGTCGCGGAATTATTGTAACATTCCTTCGGGGTTTTGTCAACAGAACAATGAAATTTTTTATGTTGATTTGTCAAACGTTTTTCATAAGTTTTTGGAAAATTCTTTGATAATTTTTTATATCGCGCAACTTCCGAACGAAAAACGCGGCAATGTTGCCGCTTGAAGTGTGGGATAAGTATAACATTTTTGCCGTAAAAGGTCAAGTATATGATCGCACGGCGCGGCAAATCGCGGCGGCTCGACGGAGAGCCGCCGCCCGACCTTTCCGCCGTTCGGCTTTCCGCTATTTATTCTTTATAAATCGTATATGCGGCGCGTCCGCGTCCTCGCGTAATAGTTCGATCAACTGCTCGCGTTTTTGTAGCGGTGTAAGCCACGCACGCTTGCCCTCTTTGTTTCGCAACGACGAGTGCGGGCGATTGTTGTACCGCACTACCCACGCCGCCATTTTTTCTTTTAATTCCTCATAGGTTTCAAACGTCAATGTTTTATAGAAAAACTCCGAGTCGGTGCGGTGCGACCTCTCCACTTTCCCGTTGTGGCGCGGTGTATAAACGCGTATGAGTTGGTGTCTTATTCCGAGGCGGTCAAGCAAGATGTCGAGCGCGTGTTTCTTTCCCTCCCCCGTCCCTTTCGGGTTTGTAAATTCCGTTCCGTTGTCCGTCTGTATAGTCTGCGGGGCATAACCGAAGTACACGATTGCACGCTTTACAAAATCAACCGTCGAATATCCGCTCTTTTCTTTGTACGGAAATAAAAACCTTTCGCGGGTTGCCTCGTCAATGATTGTATATTGATATATCCACTCTTTGGCAAACTTCCCGCAATTGCACGCGCGCGGGACGTACTTAACGTCCATTTGCCATTTTACGCCGATGTGTTCGGGTGTTTCGTATGGTTGCGGTATGTATTCCTCGGTTTGCTTTACGGGAGTGCCGCGGAGGTGGTTTTTGACAACGTACCGATAAAAGCCGCCGTATGTGCGCTTGTATGCGTGTTCCGTCCGAAGTATTCCCAACGCCTCGGTATAACTGATGTCGGGGTGTTCGGTAAAGATCGCCACTATCGCCGCGCGCTCGCTTTCGGTGTGCGACAACTTATGCGGCGTTATCGGGCGGGACGATCGGTTTGCAAGACTTTCAAGCGTGCCGTTGTACTGCGCCTTCCACCGCCACAAACTGCGCTCCGTACATCTGCTCTTTTTACAAACGTAAAAAATGTCTTTCTTTTCCACAAGCCACATTTTCAACGCCTTTTCTTTTTCTTTCGCGCTAAATTTTAGCCCTCTCATATATTGCCTCCGTAAAGCAACGGCGGCACCCGATTATATCGAGTGCCGCCTTCCTGTTGTGTGTTACTCTTTTATTTTGTCCGCCGCCCAACGTAAGAAGTCCGCACGGGACATATTGTTTGCTTTGATTACTGCGTCGATTTCCGCCGCCTCCGCGGGCTTTAACTTTGTCGTCCAAGTTATAAACTCGCCCTTATGTGCCGCCGCGTATCGCCTGTCGGCGGCTTTCTGCGCCTCGCTCCGTGCCATTGTCCACCTCCTTAAAATAGATCGTTTTCGCTGATATGCGATTTTAGATCATTAAACGTCGGGCAAATGTCTTTTGGTACATTGTAGGATACCGACACGCGCCCCGCCGCCCGCGCCACCGTCCACGAGTTTTTGTTCTCGTGTACCGTGTACACCTTGCCGTTTTTTTCAATCGTCATTTTATACCTCCTTTCGGGCGGAATAGCCGCCGCCCGCGCGGCGTTGTTTTAGCCGAGTATTTCGGCTATTCTGTTTTTGATTGCCGCGGCGTTGGCGTAAAACGGATTTGTAACGCCTTTGATAAAATCCTCGTCGCGCCTGTCCGATTGCCACCCGCCAATAATTGCGCCGTATTCCCTGCCGCGAGATTGCCCGCCGCCCGTCAATGTGATATTGTCGCCGAACGTGATAACCTCTTGACCGTTCAATAACACCGTTGCCGTCCCTTGTGTTACGCTCCCGCGGTTGCGCCTTACTGTAAATACCTCTTTCATTTTTTGCGTCCTCCTTGTTTGACAAATTTTTATGTTTGTGCTACAATAGGACTTACGAGGGGGCGGTTGCGCCCGCCCCGCTCTGCCTATCGACGATTACTTATCGTCGGTCGCCTTGTCGGGCTTCGGCTTTTTCAAGACGATTGAAATTCTTACGCTTTCCACGGCTTTTTGATTTTCAATCGCAATTGCCAAGTCCTGCAAGGCTTTTTTGATTTCGTCCATTGTTCTCACCTCCTTTGTTTTTTGTAATTATATTATATCATTACTTACCGATAAAGTCAAGAGATTTTACGCCTTTTTTCAAAAAAATAAAAAAATTTTAACGCCAAAAAACGCCTCGCATTTGCGGGGCGTTCTCGTTGTGTCGATATAATTTTATAGCCGCGCTTATTGACTTCCTCTCGGTCGTTTGGTATAATAATTCTGCTACAAACAACTATACCTCGCGGCGAAAGTCTGCCAAATAAGCACGGCTAACGGATACCGAGCGACCTTTTTATCGGTGCGCCGACAACCTTGCATTTATTATATATCGGTTGACCGATAAAGTCAAGACTTCTTTGCCGCGAAAAGCAATTTTTCAACGGGCAAAGGAGTCTTTTTTATGTCTATTGCGGAAAGAATATTTGCACTTTTAGATCGGCAAGGAAAACGACAAAGCGATCTTGCGCGGTTTCTGCAAGTGCGCCCGACGACGGTTTCCGAGTGGGTACACGGCAAGCGCGAGCCTTCGGGCGTTCATTACGAACGCATTGCGGATTTTTTCGGCGTGTCCCTTGATTACCTTATTGCGGGACGCGAGCCGCCGCCCGCGGCGGTACAACAAATTATCGGGAATAGTAACAACAATAATACCGTCAACATATCAAGCGGCGGTGCGGGCGACCTATCGGAATACGACCGCGAATTGCTGAAGGTAAGCACACACCTCGATATGCGACGAAAAAATGCGTTACTTTCCTATGCGTATGAGTTGGAAAAATCTATAAAAACGGAGGATTGTTAAAAATGAAATGGTTTTACTCTTTGAAAAAGCCCTTGCGCATTGTGATCGCGGTTTGCGCGTGGTTGCCGCTCGTTGTCTTTGCCGCCGCCATAAGCGGCACGATCGGGGCGGACGGTGAAGGTATGCAACCGTGGCAAGCCGTTGTAACTCTGCTATTGCTTGCCGTCGGCGTATTCTTTACCGTGTTTGCGGTTATCGCAAGCAAGCGCGAAAAGGCGGCAAAGCCGTCCGAGAGCCACACACCGACGCACCCGCAACCGATATATACCGCCGCCCCGCCGCCTGTTACGGCGCGAGTTTCGCGCCCTGCCGTTCGGTATAATGCCACCCCCGCGTTTGTCTGCAAATTGATAAAAAACGGCAATGCGGAAATGCAAGATAATATCGAGTGTTGCAACGAAGGCGACGAAGTGATCGCCGATTATGACCCCGACACGGATTTATACGTTTGCTCGCACGATGTCGGCGACATCGGATACTTCCCCGAAAAACACGGCAACCAATTGACGGGGCAATATTGCATTAAGATAACCGACATTACGGAAAACGAAAACGGCAAATTTTCCGTCGAGGTTGCCGTCTATATACAAGCCGACGGCGGCGTATCCCTGCCCGCTTTTACAAAGGTTGTCGGCGTATCGTTCGACGATCGGCAAGCGTACATAAAGGAAAGCCACGAGGGCGATCCGCTGATTATCAAACACACACCGACAAGCGAATACCCGAACGCCGCGGCGGTCGTAAACGCCCGCACGGGGCAAATGCTCGGACACATCAACAAAGATTTTGCCGCGTCCTTGCTTTCGTCGTTCGGCAATGGTTTCACGCTCGAAGGCGTTATCAAAGACATTACGGGCGGCACGCCCGACGCACCTCGCCTCGGTTGCAACATCGAAATAACGCGTTGCAAGTAAGTATCAAACGAATTGTAAAAGGGCTATCGCAAAACGCGGTAGCCCCTTTATTTTACTTAAAATGTTTTTCGCCGAGCGCGCTCGCCCACGCCTCAAACCATATCGAATTGTAAGGCGGCAACGCCGCACCGCGGCGGGCTTTGTATTCACGCCACCAATACCGAACGGCGGACGGTATGCTTATCACGAACGGCATAAACACGCCGAGCATAATGTTTTGCAACCCGTGTCCGCTTTCGTGCTGTTTCGTAGAAAGCGCGGCGTTGCGGTTTACGACAAAAACGCCGCCGAGGCTAAATCCTCCCCACCCCGTGCCAACTTCGAAATATACGAAGTAATGAAAGCGGCGCGGGCGGTATCCTGTAACAAGGAGCGCAAGCGCGACGATCAAGCCCGCCGCCGTTATGAGTATGCCCCAAGTGCAAGACACGAGCCAAAAGCCTATACCTTTATGCACTCGCATTTGCCACCTCCGACGGCTTGTTTTTCAAGTCGTAAATCGCCGCCTCGATCTGCGTTATAATCCATTTGTCAAGGTCGCCGAAGTTGGATTGTATGTACTTTTGCACGTCGCCCGACAACTGCGCCTTCGTCGTTTCTAACGCGGCGGCAAGGGCGTTTTTCTGCGCGTCCTCCGTCCAAAAGTCCGTGCCTTTGATATTTTCCACATACGTTTGGTATGTCTGTTTTACGGCACTTGCAACCACCGTTACGGCGGAGTTGAGATACCCTTTAAGTTTGGTATCCTTTACCTTCGTGTTGATGTAGGTTGTGATCTTCGACACGACCCACGACGCAAGCGCGGTTACAATCGCGCTTATGACCGTAATTACGATCTCTTGCCAATTCATATTACACCTCCGTTTTATTGTTTTCGTTCGATACCGTCAATCCTATGGTGCGCGGATTTGACGCTTGCCTCCAACGCGGCGATCTTTGGCGGGATTGTGGCGAGGTCTGCGTCCTCGACAATTTGCTCAATACGCGACAAGCGGATATTTTGCCCGTCAAGTTTCGTCGTGATTTGGTGATTGCCTTGCAAAAGACTTTCGTTTTGCAATTTAATCGTTTCGAGGCTCGCGTTTATGCGTGCCTCCTTTGCTCCGTCGTCGCGCTGTTTCTGCTTGCGCGAGGCTACAAACGCAACAATGCTTGTTATGCCCGATATGCCGCCGACAATGGATACAACAAGCGCGATTACTTCCGCCGTCATTGTGTGCCGTCCTCCAAAAATAATTTATCGTACAACGCGTCCATATTTACCGTCGTTCGGTATGCGTTGCAATGCTTTATGTGTCCTTTCCACGATATATACGATGTCCGTATGTCCTCGATCGTCATTTTCCCTTCGTCAAGCCACCGTTTGAACGTCCTCAATTTGTGCCGCATTTTTGTTATGCCTTTCCTCGCGGGCTTGATTATCACCCCGCCCGTATCGGTCAAAATAAAATGCCTCTTTAAGAAGTTCAATCCGCGGGAAAGTTTGACGATCTGCGTCTTTTTGGCATTGAGTTTGATACCCAACTCAGCGCAAATGCGTCGTATTTCCTGCAAACATTTTTGCAAATGTTCTTTGCTGTCGTGGATAAGGTATCCGTCGTCCATATATCGCCCGTAATGCTTTATGTGCAAAACTTCCTTGATGTAATGGTCGAGTCTGTTCGGGTACATCAACGCGGACACTTGCGAGATTTGACTACCCAAACCAAGCCCAACCTCGCCGAAGTCGTCAATAAACCCATTTACAAGCCGCGCAATTCGCGTATCGGTAAACGCCTTATCGACTATCCCTTTTAACGGCTCGTGTTGGATATTATCGAAGTAGCGTGAAAAATCGAATACCAACGCATAGCCGTTTGTGCCGTGTTTTCGGAAATGTCTTTGCAAGTGGCACACGAGCCGCCGCACCGCAAAATCAATCCCTTTGTGTTCTATACACGCGCCGTTGTCGTATATAAAAGATTTGCCGAAAATCGGCACGAGCGCGTTGTCGCAAAGACAACGTTGCACGACCCTTTCGGATATATGCACGCTCTTTATGTGCCGAGGCTTGCCGCGTTCCACAAGATCAAACTCGTAAAACCCGCGGCTTTTGTATGTTCCGTTATGCAAGGAGTTGAAAGCGTCGTTGACGTTCTGCAAGGCGTTCGCTTTATAGCGTTGCGTGCTTGCCTTCCATCCGACACCGCGGCAACACTTTTTGAAGGCGCAATAAAGATTGTCGAACGTAAATACTTTGTCAAAATCGCCGTATTGTTCGTTACGTTCCTGCTTGCGCCGCAAGCGTTTTTCTTTTCTGCGCTGATACCGCGCCTCACGCCGTTCCTTGCTGTTCATTTCGATAGAAAATACCCCGTACAATCTTATTATCGTTGTGGAGTTCGGATTGCCCGTAGTACCAACCATTAAACCGCCATACCACAATAGACGGCAATGCAAGTAGCGTCCGATTGACTACATCGGGGTATTTATTTATCCGTTTTGCGGAAAGGTTGCACACCCCTTTTGCAAAGGCATTGATTTCACCCGCGAGGGGTTACTTTGTCGAGCCTATAATCAAATGCAAAAGCCGAAGGACACGCCGTAGGTGTTGCTCGCGTTGTTGTTGTTGACATTGCCCGTCGAGTTGATATACCGAAAGTTGGTACTATTGCTGACGTTCGGCGAGCGCAACCACCAATTGTTGGCGGAGCCGCCGCGACGATACTTTGCGGCGCGCAACCTATGTTATTGCTATCACTATATGATTGCTTGCTTTGATTATCTGCAAAAGCCGAAGGACACGCCGTAGGTATTGCTCACGGCACCGCCGCTACCGCCGCCCGTCGAGTCGACGCACCGAAAGCCGTAACTACTACCAACGCTCGCCGAGCGCAACCACCAAGCGTTGGCGGAGCCGCCGCGACTGTGCTTTCGGCGCGCAACCCGCTTTGCAATTTGATTTTCCAAAAGCCGAAGGACACGCCGTAGGTGCCGCTCGCGCCTGTGGAGGGACGACCCGCCACGACTATACACCAAAAGGAGGTACTACTACTGACGTGCGACGAGCGCAACCACCAAATGACGGCGGAGCCGCCGCGACTATGCTTTCGGCGCGCAACCTATTCAAGCAAGGTTTTGTAACGTTCCTTGTCCTTGTTTTTCAATGCCGAAAGCAACTTTGCCTCCGCCGTTATAAGATCAAGCCACGTTTGCCAAACCTTGCTATTTATCGGCTTGTTGTCGTCGGTATTTCTCACAAATTCGCGAGCAATATCCAATTGCGATATAAGACATTGCAACTCACAATTTGCGGTAATAAGGTAGTTCCTTCGCAATTGCGCCTCGGCGGCGTTCGTCGGGTAAACGCTGTTTGCCGCCTTGACGTTGTTATATACCGCTTTTGCAAGCGCAACAATATCCTTCGTTATCAAAAACATATAGCGTTTCGGAAAGCGCGCACATTGCTTGATCGTGTACACTTCCAACTCGCGGGCGGTTTCGATAAACTGCATTGCGCTTTCGCCGCGCTTTGATTTTAACACCGACATTTTTTGTTACTCTTTCGGCTCTTCCGCCGCCTCGTCCTCTTGCTTGATTGCCGCCCACATTTCCTCGTTTTCAACCTCGACGTTTTCAAAGTCGATCGTCGGGCTTGCGCCCTCTCCGAGGTAAATGTCGTCGCACGTTTTGATGTTGCGCGCATACCACCCCGCGGGCGAGCCGTCGGGCTTGAAAACGTAATGCGCCGCGTTTCCTTTGACGTGTACGCGCCCGTTTTCTGTGTACACCACCCCGTCGAGGGCGGTTGCGATCAACCCGTCGCCGACTGTACGTGGCATAATCGGAATATCCTTAAATCCGTATGTCATTGTTGACCTCCCTTTTTGTTAGGCTTTTCCGCGCCCATACAAGGGCGCGGATTACCCGATATTTTGATTAAACGCAAAAGCCGAAGGACACGCCGCAGGTGATGCTCGCGCCGGTGCCGCTGACACCGCCCGTCGAGCGGATATACCGAAAGTTGGTACTAATGCTGACGATCGGCGAGCGCAACCACCACGTGCCGGCGGAGCCGCCGCCGTTTGACAACTTCTTAATGAGGTTTGCGTTTGCCGTCGTCCCGCCGTTATTATCGCCGATTAAATTGCGATAATATTCGTACTGCGTGCCCTCCGCGTTATACGCGTCCGCATAGTCCGCAATCGTGGACGTTGCGGAGTTTTCAATGCTTGTAGCGGAAAAAATTTCCGACATCGCAAGCAAAAACAACTTGTCCGCCGACGTTGTAATACTTTGACTCGTACCTCCTGCCGTTGCTTTTTTATTGACCTGTTTTACAACGTTTCGCAGATCGGCGGGCAACTGTGATAAAAGCGTTGCCATTGTCGAGGTGCGCATTTGGCTATTATTCCACCCTCCCGCGTTTGTGCTTGTCGCGTTCATACGGTACGTTGTCGCAAGGAGGTTTTTCATTCCGATAGTTATACCCGCTTTGCCGCCGCCTGTGAGGTCGTCGTGATTAAAACCGAGAATAACAAGCGTTATCTCCTCTCCCGTTGTCAACTCGATCGTTTTTTCGTCGCCGACCGAAAAATATGTTTTTGCCGCCCCACTTTCGGAAAGCGCGGCAATCTGCGCCCACGACGATTTTGCAAAACTTAAATCGGTAGTTGCGAAAAACGGCAATGTATTCCACGGGGTCGAGCCGTCGCCGATCTTTGTAATTTTGTTTGTCGTATCATATCCAAACTCGCCCGCGGCGAGGACGGGGTTTTTGCTTTCCCACGTCGCCGCCGTCGCTTGACGATGTTTGATTGTTGCCGTTATGGTCTTGTTTGCCATATCCGCCGCCTCCTCTTACGACACTCCGCCGCCGCTGATCGTGAGCGTATCCGTATAGCGCATAAGATCGGCACTATCGGTAAGCCCCGTCGAAGTCTTGACGATTTCCGACTTTGCCGCCTTCGCGTCAAGAGCGGTCTTTACGCCGCCCGACGTTACGGGGTTGCTACTGTTCGCCGTCGGCGTTGTGTCGAACGTGAGCGCGTTCTGCTTTGCGTTCCACGCCGCCTTTTCCGCGTCCGTAACGGTACGGTGCGTCGCGTCCTCGGTTGCGTCGGAAAGTTTACCCGATTTTGCGATCGTGGCGAGGTCTGCGTTATTTGCCTTTGCGTCAAGAGCGGTCTTTACTCCGCCCGACTTGACGGGATTTGCGCTCCCCGCCGTGGGCGCGTCGTCGAACGTGAGCGCGTCCTGCTTTGCGTTCCACGCCGCCTTTTCGGTATCGGTTACGACGCGGTGCGTTGCGTCCTCGGTTGCGTCGGAAAGTTTGCCCGACTTTGCGATCGTGGCAAGTTCCGACTCTTCGACAAACGCGCTTGTGTCGATAGAGCCGCCGAGCGCGTCCCATTCCGTGCCGTTCCACGCAAAGTTTGTTCCCGCGGGATAGTCGCCGTATGCCGCCACCACGTTGTACACGTCGCCGACATCGTGCGTTGTCGGAAGGTCGTTGTATGTAGCAACCGAGCCTTTATAGCGGTAAATCTGCGACGTTTTTTGATTGACGTAACTTTCGGTCGCAAACTTGTCCGTACCGTTTTCCCCGTCGTTCGTCAAGTCGCTTGTTTTGGTGGGGATTTCCTTTTCCGCCGCCGCGTTCCACGCCGCCTTTTCTTCGTCGGTTACAACGCGGTGCGTTGCGTCCTCGGTCGCGTCGGAAAGTTTGCCCGACTTTGCGATCGCGGCGAGGTCTGCGTCGTCTGCCTTTGCGTCAAGAGCGGTCTTTACTCCGCCCGACTTGACGGGATTTGCGCTCCCCGCCGTGGGCGCGTCGTCGAACGTGAGCGCGTCCTGCTTTGCGTTCCACGCCGCCTTTTCCGCGTCCGTAACGGTACGGTGCGTCGCGTCCTGCGCAAGGTCGGCAAGTTCGTCCGACGTGGCATACGGCAAATCGCTCCAAGCGGTTACGCCGTCGCCGATCTTAAACTTCCGCTTTCCGTCCGTCGTTTCCTCAACGCAAAACTCGCGGTTTTTGGGGGTGGGGTTGACCTCCGCCCAATCCGCCGTTGTGCCTCCTCTTGCGAGGATGGTTACGATTACTTCTTTGTTCGCCATTATGGTTTACCTCCGTTTATAATGTCGATGTTTTCGATGTTGGATACCCGCGCCGTTAAATCTTGTATTACGGACGGATATTGCTCCTCGATTTCTTTGTCTGCGGCGATCGTGCGCGACAAAGTAACGTTGATTACTTCCGTTTGCCACACGATACAATCGCCGTTTTCGGGTTGCTCAAACTGCAATTGCATTTCAAAGCACGGGTACATTGTCGTTTTGCGGCGCAAACGATATGTGAGCCGCAATTGATCGTCGTACTTGTCGATCGCAAGTTTCCCGTCCTTGTCAATGTAATTTTCTTTGACGTTCTGTATTTTGATGTACGGCGTAAATTCCGATAAGTCGAGTCCGTCGGACGTTTTGCGCGGCACGCAAAATACAATCTTGTCAACAAGGTTGTTGCCTTGCACTCCGATGTGCAAATATTTTATCGGGCAAGACGTTCCGTTGAAAATAATATCCATATCAAACGTCGCCTCCGTCAATTGTGATCGTGTCCGTGGTTTCGACGACGTTATCGACGGGATACCGCGTCAACATCTCGCCGCCTCGTTCAACAATCGTCCCCTGCCCTTCGGCAATATCTTCCCGAAGTTCGTTGATTTCCGCGGTCATTTCTTCGTGTTCTTGCTGTACCGTCTGTGCCGCCGCCTCCGCCGTGCTTTTTGCGGTGTTCGCCGTTGATACCGCCGTGTCGGCTTTGCTGTCCGCCGCGTCCGCGGTTTCGACCGCTCCCGCCGCCGTATTGACCGCGGATTGTGCTTTTGTTTCCGCCTCCTGCGCGGTCGTTAAGGCGGTTTGCGCCGTTGAAAGTGCCGAGGTAACAATTTGATTGATCTTTGCATAATCTTCCACCGCTCCAATAATTTTTTGCAAATTCGTAATCGCGCCACCCGATATTGCAAAGGAATAAATCGGGAGTTCATATACCTTGTTGACCGTTTCCGCCTCCGCGGCATAAATGTCGTCTTTGGTAAGCGGTATTGCGTCAAGGCTCGTCCCGACATACGCGACAAACGAGCAATTTTCCTCGTCGGACGGGTGGTACGTTTCAACGCGTGCAACAACATACCCGACGTAACCGTTTGTCATTTTCGGCGTTACTGTTTCCGCCGCCGTTACCTCGTTCATACGCCCTTGCACGACAAACGCACCCGTGCCGATTTGGATTGACTGCCCGACGATCGTTGCGGCGAGTTCGTCGCCGTATCCCTTGTAATAGCCGTCCGCTTTGCTTTGGTCGATAAACCGCGACTTAACTTCGAGCGCATACAAATTTGCTTTGAAATTGAAAACGCCTTGATATGTTACGGGTTTTATCAATGTTGCCGTCCTCCTTAACCTTTAATGATCTCGGTTAAAAGAATTTTCTTAAAACCGAGTTTTATTTGCGTGTTTTCGCCGCTACCGTCAAGCGTCGTTATTTTCTCGCTTATCGGCAACGTTTTGTACAACTTACCGCCGTAATACAACTTTACCTTCGTGTAAAGCGGGTACACGGAAAAGTCGATCGGGTCAATCGTGATGTTGTTGTCGATTACGATATTATCGACGTACCGCGCGTTGGCAAGTTCATACACGGCGTTAAACTGTGCGTCGGCAAGATATTCCGACTCAAACCATTTTGTTTTGACGGGGTAAATCCGCCCCGAAATATCGCCCTCCGCGTCCGACTGCACAATGTTGTTATCCTTGTCGCGGTAGTAATACTTTGTTGCAATCGTGGACGGGCGCGGCTTGTATTGCGGGATATATACGGGGTTACCCTCGTCGTCAACAACGGGGTTGCCCTCGTCGTCCACTTCCTGCACGTCCGTATAAATGGTGTTTCCGTCCGCGTCCGTTTCGGGCGTTTCAACGTCGTATTTTATGGTTGCAACCGTCTTGTTTGTTGCTGACGATGTTGTCGTCAACTCGTGGATAAAGTCGCTTAAATCGACCGTTAAAACGGTTGTGCATTTTACAAACGTGAAAATGATTTTGCCCGCCGCGATGTCGTACCTCGTTTTGATGTTGTACTCGTAATATTTGAGGTAGCCCTTCAAAAACGTATAGGCGTTGACGAGTTGATATGTCCCTTGCAAATCGCCGTAAACGTCCGTCGTGTCCGTGTTGTCCGTCGGTATAACCACCTCGACGGGGATTTTACCGACTGCCGCGTCGGCAACATCGAATACCGCCGCCCGCACCTTCTCGAAAATCGCCGACAACTTGCCGTTAAAACTGTTATGCGGTGTGTAGTCAAGCAAAATTTCCGTGTCCCACAACGTTTTGAAGTCAAGCCCCTTGATTGTCCGCTTGTTGTATTCGGGCGTTACGGTATCGGCAAAACACGCGTATTTATAGTTGCCCGCGTCGTCGTTCACGACGGCGATCTTTGCGTCGTTCACGTCCTCGGCGCAAACGCCCTCGCCGCTGAATGAGTCGTTGTCGTAAACGCGGGTCGTCAAATCATACGTTGCGTTGTCAACGTTCGTGATGTGATTTCGGTTTTCGTCGTATAACGCAATGTACACCGCACGCCTCCTTTAATCGAATAAATACCGCTTGATCGCAATATCTATTTCGCCCGTGTCCTCGTCCTCCATATTCGAGGTGATGTAGTAATCGCCTTGCGGAAGGTATAAAAACGATTGCTTTGTTTTGTCCGTCAACCCGTAGCCGTTGACCGTTTCGCCGTCCGTCGTAACGGTGATTTTTTTGTTTGTCGGCTCGATCACAATTACCGTGCCGTCGGTGTTGTTGGTTGAAAGCGATATTTCCCCGACAACGTTTGCGTCCGTATCCTCGATACGCAAATCAATGTTGTTTTTGATGTTGCCCGAAATGGTAATTGTGATCGGCGCGTCGATAAAAAACTTGTTGGATATGAGCCGCCGTTTCACAAACACTTGCCCCGCAAACCCGAACGGAAAGCCGAGCGGGAAAGCCGTTGACTCTTCCGATGTGTGTTTTAAGGAAAACGACTCCTCGACGCGCTCATACCAATACGTTTGACGTTCAAACGTGAAAGTTTCGACAAAAAGCCCGTCCTCGGATATTTCGCTTTTCGTGTTCGACTGCAACACCACGTCGCAAAACTTGTCCGTTATGCCGTCGTTGTACTCAAACAAAAACGCCGATGTGCCGCACGCCGCCAAGAATTGCAAAAGCCCCTTATAATTCGCGTAACCGTTCGTGCCGTCCGCGTTGAAGTATATCTTCAACGTGATAGGCTCGAAAGACGGCGTAACATTGACAAGGTGCTTGCCTTTTTCGCTTTCCTTGTAGGACAATGAAAAAGCATTGCCAAGCCCCGACGGCTCCGCCGCGAGCGCGGAGGTGCCGTTCAAATCAAATGATTTTGACTTGTCGTATGTATGCAAAATAAATTTCCGCATTTACATCGCCTCCGCAAGTTTTACGTTTATTTCCCGCACAAGCGCGTCAACGTCCACCTCCTCGGCGTAGTTCTGTATCGTAACCGTTACGTTTTGCGTCGTGTTGTTTGTGCTGTAATCGTTGTTTATGATGTCGCCCGCCGTTCCGCCCGCGCCGATGTCGTCATATATCGTGCCGCCGCCCGTGGGCGTTCCGCCGTCGGACGTTACGGGCGGTGTCGTGTCGATAATCGCGTTTACATCGTTCATATCGTCGATCTCGGTTGTGTCAATCCGCAACTTTACCTCCGCAATACGGTCGATGTGAACACCGAGCCAACCGAGCGCGCCGTTTATTCCGTCAATGAGTCCGTTTATAATACCGATTACGAAATTAACCGCGTCCTCGATAACGCCAAGCACGACATTTATAATTGCAACAACGCCTTTGAAAACGGCGGATACAATATTGCCGAAAACTTGAAATAGCGGCGCGAGCCAACCAAGCAATTGCCCGATCACCTGTAAGGGCACTTGCAACGCCGATAATGCGATTTGCAACGGAATAAGCGCGACCTCGATCAACGGTTGCAACAATTGAAAAATCATATTGAGCATATCGAAAAACGGCGATAATGCGTCCACAACCATATTGACAACGAGGGCGAGTATGTTCCCGACCAACTGTATGATCGGCGACAATAGCCCGATAAGCGTATTAAGCGTGTTCATTATCACGTCGAGGACGGGTTGCAACGCGCTACCCAAAATCCCGACGAGGTTATTTATGCTTTCGCGGAAAGCCTCGCATTGCGTATAAAGCACGAGCAAGATCGCCGCAACCGCCGCAATTATCAAAATGATAGGGTGCGCCGCAAGCGCGGATAACCCCGCTTGAAGTTGCGGTATCGCCTTTATTAAACTCCCGACGGTCGTTACCAACTTGCCAATGCCGAGAGTAAGCGGCGCAAGCGCGGCAACCACCAAAAGAGCCTTCGCGGCAAATTCTTGCTGTTCCAACGTAAGCGAATTAAACCACTCCGCAAGGGCTTGCAAGCGCGGCACGATCGAGTTGTTGATTACGTTTGCAAGGGACTGTAAAAGCGGTTGCAACGACGCTCCGATCTGCAATCCGACGTATTGTATCGACTGCTTTAACAAATTGAAAGTGTCGTCGAGTTCTGCGAGGGCTTTTACCTGTTCGTTGGTAAGACTGCTCATACCCGCAAACTCTTCCTTAAACTTTGCAATTTCTTCCGTCCCCGCGTTAAGGTACGGCAACATTTGATTTGCAATGCGATCGCCGAAAATTTCGTTTGCATACGCCGCTTGCAACGTTTCGTCCTCCACCCCTGCGAGCGCGTTCATTACGCCGTCGAACATTTCCTCGTAGGAGTTAAACTGCGACATTTCAAGCCCAAGCGCGGAAAGAGCCTCCGTTGCCGCGCTTGTCTTGCCCGACGATAGATCAACCATTGCCGCTCGCATACGGATTAACGCACGATTGAAATACTCAACATCAACACCAAGTTGCGACGCGACGTATTGCCACTCCTGTATGGTTTCCGCCGATACGCCAAATTGATTTGATAGGTCGTCTATTTCCGCCCCCGTGCTTGCCGCGCTTACGCCGAGCGCGCCGAGTCCTGTGATTGCGCCCGCCGCCGCTGTCGAAAACGGCGTTAAGGCGCGCCCTGCCGCCGATATTGCGTTTCCGACCTCGGACACGTTTTTTGCGATAGCGTCAAACTTGATTTTGTTTATGTTTTCGAGTTGCTGTTCGAGTTGCTGTGCGCGCAATTCCGTTTGCGCCAACTCGGTTTGCAATTTTTTGTACGCCGTCGTGTCCGCGTTTCCGCTTTGCTCCAAAAATGCCAAACGCGCGCGCAAGGTTTCCGCGGCTTTTGCGGTTTCGTCAATCGCCTGTTGGGCTACCTTTTGCGCGCGCTCGAAAGTGGCACTATCAAATTTGAGTTCCAAACTCTTTTGGAGTGCGTTCAATTCGGATTGCGACGACTTTGCCTCGGAGCGCAATTCCCGCATTTGCTTGTTAAATGTGGTTGCGTCTGCGGCAATTTCAACCGTTAAGCCGCGTATGTTGTCCGCCATATTGTCCGCCTCCTTTTAAGAATTTGACCGCCTCCGCTTGCGAAATATCGCGCACCTCGACGTTTCGTTTTTTGTTCTTGTCCGCCGCCTTGCGCTTTAACGCCGCTTTGATGTTCGCAATGTCAAGAGCGTAAAGCAAAATACAAAGGTCGGTAAAATGCGTGTTGCGGATAAAACAATCTTGTATTTTATGCTCGACGCATTTTTGCATTAACGTAATGTACCTCGGCACAATCAAGTCGTTTTTGCGGTTGCGCGATTTCCTCGGATTGATTTTGTCGTACAACCGCAAAAGTTCTTGACTGTGCGCTATGAGTTTTTTGCCGTACCCGTACTCCCGTTCAAAACGACCTCAAAAACAAACTTGATCTTTTCGATAAGTTCGTTAAGGTATTCGCCGTCGGCGAGGTCGAAAAGTTGACAAAACGATTTGAAATCGGGTATGTCGCTCCCCTCCATAAAGCAATAAAGTGCTTTAAGGTTGGAAAGGATATATGCCTTGTTTTCGATCGTCCCCGCGGCTTTCATTCGCTCGATATACGCAAAGAGCGTTTCGTTTTTTGCGTTGTGCGGGAAGTTCTGTTCCCACCGCTCCTCGGCAAACAACGACGTGTCAATTGCCACGTTGATGTTTTTCTTGTTTACGGCGAGTTTGCCTTCCGCGTCAATCTGTTTTTCGACGACGGGCAACGTTGTTTTTATCATAGCCCGCCTCCCTTATTCCGTCGCGGGCATTTCGGGCAACACAACCTCGTCGCCGAACGTTGCAAAACCTTCGTCGGCGGGCGTTACGGTCATTTGCCAAACGATCACGTCCTGCCCCGTCTTTTCGTCCTTGTAAACCGTGCCGTCGGAATTTTTGAGCGGTACGCCCGCAATTTCAAGCGCGGTTTCGAAGGACGACTCGTTGATGTCGTCGGTCGTTTGGTCGAACGACTCGGAAGGGCGCGTCGGCGACGTTACGCCGTAGAGCCACGTTTTTGCGATAGGCATACCGCCCTCCTCGTCAATGCCGCACGTTTCAAAGTAGATTGCGTGCGACACGAGGCGTTGCTGTTTGATTTCCGCAAGTCCGTTTGCCGTCTTGATCTTACGCCCCATTGCGATCTCGTAGTCGTCGGATACGTTGTTTGTACCCATTGTGCCCGTCTTTCCGCGCTCGTTCGCAATCGAGCAAATACGGCGACCGTCGCCGTAAATGACTTTGGTTGTGGAGTCGGGCTCCAACGCCATTGAAATAGCCGTGCCGTATGCAACGGGGGTTGCGTAGCCGCCCTCGCCGTCGGGCAAAGCGTACTTGATGTTTTGCACGTTAAAACGGACAAGTGTCTTTTTATCCATTATTGTTTACCTCCATTGTCGAGTGTTTTTTTGATAGCCGCAAAAATTTGCGGCTCGGTACTGTCAAAACAACGGCGTATAAAGCCGTAATGCGGGCTTTTCTCGCTATACTCCAACACATTTGAAAGCGGCACACCTTCGCGCGCCTCGCCTTTCGACCCGTCTTTCGTTTTGCGATGTACAACCCCTTTTGCAACGCGCGTATTACCGACGTATCGGCGGTCTTTGTACTTCGTTTTGATTTTCCAAGAGCGCGCCATTTCGCCCGTATCGCGCGGCGTTGCGCTTTCCACCGCCGATTTGAAAACCTCCGCGCCCGCTTGCAACGCCTCTTGCCGCGTGTCAAACATTGCGCTTTGATATTCCGTCAATATCTGCTCTAATGCGTCGGGCAACTCTTCAAGCGAAAAGCGGCTTGTTGTAATCTTATCTGCCATTTTTCACCGCCTCCACATACAAAAACTCGACGTTTATGCCGCGATACGGATTGTCAAGATCGTATATGTCGCTTTCCCCGTTCGCCACACAAAAACGCTTATCGGACGTAAACTCCGCGATAATCTGCTTTATGCGATTTTCCGCGTCCACAAATCGCGCGTCGGTCTTTTCGTATGCGTAATAGTAGTTTACATCGACGTAATAGCGGACGATTTGCGCGCGCCCGTCGCCGTGCGCCCCGCCCCTGCTTGATACGACGCGGTAAACAACGTACTCGTCTTGATTGACTTTCACGGTCGAGCCGCTGATCTTGTCAACCTCGACGCGGCGGAGGTGGTGCGACAAAATCCCGTAAGGCAAAAGCACCTTATCCAATTTTGCTTGTACTATCTGCCGCACACTCATTACCGCGCCTCGTATTTTCTTACTTGAAATTCAAGCATTTTATTTTGCTCGATATAGTTGTCCGCCGCGGACGCAAGCCCGAACGTGTGCGCGTCGTCTGCTATGCCGTGCAAGTAAATGCGCACGTCCGACGTAATGAGTGCGTCATATACGCGCTTTACATACGGCATACGCACACGGGCGGGACGGATAACGCCGTCGGACTGCTGTTGTATCGCTGTTGCTCCGTAACTGCCGAGCCATTCGCAATAAAAGCAATCCGTCATTATCGGCGCGCCGTTCTCGTCCGTCCCGATCTGCGCTTGTATAGGTTTCCACGACGTTGTTGCGCCTTTCCCCTCCTCGTATTCCGTGCATTGCACGGCAAACTTTATGAGCGTTCTCTTGCGTTTTACGCGCTGATCTGCCATACGCTACCTCCGCAATTGCGAGATAAGCGCAACGATCATACCGTCCTTTTTGATAAGTTTTTCGTCGTCGCCCTTGTCCCGATAGTCCGCCCAAATGGATTTTACGGCATAGGCGCGTTGCGTTGTCAATCTTTCGTTTGGCACGCCGCTTTCGAGCATAAACTCCGCCGCCTCGTCGATGTAACCTTGTACTTCTTGTTTTTTGTGCGGGTCGCTGTCAAGATAGCCCAATTTGAAAAGTATTTTATCAACTTCTTGCATTGATAACCTCCGATCGTTTACCGATTATGTATCGCCACTTCGGCGACCCGCACGCAAAACTTGTTTTAACCCTGTCCTTCCGTTCCCCGCGAGCCGCCGCCCGTGCTTGCCGCCGCCTTCTGCACGCTTGCAAAGCCGTTCCACATCGCGGGCGAGCCGCCGACAAAGCCGACGACCTTAAACGCGATCACGCCTTCCTTAAACTTGTAGTCGGTGGACTTTTCGACGTCGAGCGCGGTGAAGTATGCGAGTTCATAGCCCTTCAGTTTGCCGTAAAGCATATAGGGCTTGCCTTCCTCCACGTTGCCGAACGCCGCAAGACGGCTCGTGCATACGAACGGAATACCGTTGATAGTACCCGAATTTCCGCGCACGACGATCTCGTATGCGCGCTTTTTGTCCGACCCCTTGACCTTTGCAAACTCTTTGAGGGTGAGTTTGTTGAGGATAAGGGTTGCGTCGCCCTCGACCTCTTCGTCGCCGCCGTAGTCGAAAACAATGTTGTCGAGCGTGTTTTCGTCGATCGTGGCGATCGTCTTGCGCTGTTTCGCCTCGATCACCTTTTCGGGCGCGTTCGTAATGCCGACGAGTTCACCCGTCCCCGTGCCGTTGACGATCTGCGAAATAAGTTTCTTGCGCCACGCGCCGACGACCGCCGCGTCCACCTCTGCCATATAGTTGGCGGAGGGGAGTTTTTCGACCTCTTCGTTGACCTCGGCATACGCAACAATTTTTACTTTGTTGATGTCGGCGTAATCGAAGGTAGGCTCGGCGGACGTTGCGGGTGCTTTCCCCTCTTCGGTGATTACTCCCTCGCCGTAAGCCTTGACGAACGGCTTTTTGTAACTTTCCGCGCCCGCGCCTTCGAGGTGTACGACGTTGACGAGCGTGTCAAGCGTTCCGACCTGTTCAAACGCGGGGTTGAGTGTTCCGCTCGTAGCCGTGCCGAGGACGGTACTGCCCGACGCAACGGCGGCGCGCATTTCGATAGCAACCTTTTCACCGTTTTTGAGTGCCTTTGCGCGCTTTTCGATTTCTTCCTTTTCCGCGGCGCGCTTTTCGTCGGTCTGCGCCTTGCCCTGATCGTAAATCACGCCGCCCTTGTTGGGAAGTCTTGCGGCGCGTGCGTCTGCCTCTTCCGCCGCCTTTCTTTCTTCTTCGGCGCGCTTGTCGCTGTCGTCCTTTTTGAGCTGTTCGATCGTGAAATTGATCTTGTCAACCTCGGAGCGGATTTCCGCAAAGCGTTCCGCCGTGGTTTCGGGTTTCTGCAACTCCGCCAAGAGGGCGGCGCGCTTTTCCATAAGTTCTTTGATGTTCATAACTGCTTTTGCTCCTCCAAAAATAAAAATTTTTCGATTTCAAGCCGTAAAGCCGCTTGCGCTTTTTGCCGCTCCTCTTTTTCGTTATCCAACGCGGCGGCGCGGGCGTTATCCAACGCCCTTTTTTCGTTGTCCAACGCGCTCGCCGAGCGGGCATATATCGAGGTTTGCGGGTATGCGCCGTCATTGACTGCGGACACCTCGAAAACCCTTGATATTTTTGTAATGCGCCTTGTCGGCATTTCGCTTTCAAGGTCGCTCCACTCTGCGCCCGATACGACGATACCGAACGCAAAAGACATATCCTCGATGTCGCCACGCGTAACCGCCGAGCATAGTTCGCGGGCGGTCGCGTTGTTTTCGATGTCGAGGGTTGTTTTGATGTGCATACCGACGTTATCGACGGAAATGTCCATTGTCGAACGCTTGCCGCGTCTGTGGCGCGCAAGCGGTATCATTCCGTCGTCGTGGTTTACCATAAATTTGATGTCGGATAAGTCCGCGCCGTCGAGCGCGTGCGCGTCGATTACCTCGTAAAAGTAATCGCCGATCGCGGTGCGCTGTTCAAAGACAATCGGGCAACCTTCGATTATGCCTTTGAGCGGGTCAACTGTCGCGCCCTGCCCTTCGCCCGCGCGCCGAAAGATTGTTGCGGGCGCGGTGATTTGTTCGATATACTTTTCGAGCATTATTCCTCCTCCTTCTTTGCCGCGGCGGGTTTTTTACCCTGTGCAAGCGACGATATTTGATATTGATTTGCAATCGACACGTCAATATAGTTGAGGGATACGCGCGTCGGCTGTCCGTCGGGTTCGTATCCGAGCAATTCGCGCCGTTCGTCGCGGGACAAAAGAGCGTCGTCTTTTGTCATTTCCGCGATTTCCTGCCGCCTGCTGAAGGAAAGCGATTGCACCAATTTGTCGTAATATTTGATCGTGTGCCCGTACGCGAGTTGTCGCGGCGTAAAAAGTACGATTTTCATTGCCTCGGCAATTTCGATAAGCAACCCCTCCACCGCCGTTTGATAAAATGCCGTGTAATCGTCGTCCGTGTATTTTCCGAGGTAGATCGGCAAGGATACGCCGAACGGCGACAATATCTCGTCGCGCAAATACGTCAAGATGTTTTGCGGTATGTCCGTTGCGCTGATGTTGAGCGGGGTAAAGTCGCTTTCGTAGTCCGTTGCAACAATTCCGTACTTTGAGTTGAAAAGGTGATTTTCAAACTCCTCGCGGGTCAATTCCTTTTTGTCCGCGTCCGCAACGGTTTTCATTGTCAAAATGCCTTTAAGCGATAACGACGCTTGCAACGTTTTCGGGATTGCCTCTTTGATAACGTGCATTGTCTGTAAGTTGCCGAGGAGTTCCTTGTATTCCCCGCCGCCGCTTACACCGCCGCCCAAGTATGAGTTTTGACCGTATCCGAGGCGGATATGGATTACGTCGCCGTAAGGCAAGTCGAACGTAACGCCGTTGTTTGACAATTCAATACGCATTTCGCCCGCGTCCGAATAGTATAACTTGACGTTGGCGGTTTCAATCGGGTAAAACCCGCGCGTTATGCGTTTGACGTATTGCACTCCGTTTACCGTGATCGGCACCTCGTCGTACTGCCAATAAATAAAGCAATTTCGGTTTACAAGCGTAAGCCACGCAACCTTGTACAAGAAGTCTTTTATGCCGCAAAGCGGATTTACGCGCGCCGATAACACCGTGTTAATGCTGTCGTCCTGCACCTCGATACGGTGCGGGTTTTGTCGTTCGATTACGGACTTTAAGTTGCACTTCGACACCTCCTCCGCGACGCGGTGTATCGCCGTTTTTACGATGTCGCTAACGTGTATATTATTGCCGAACGAGGTAAACACGACATTATTTGCGTTGAAAAGCCGACGGCTGTATGCGCTCGCCTTATCCCAACCGAGCAAACCTTGTATCGCGTTTTTAAGTGTTGACAAGCCTTTTACCTCCTTTTGGCAAAATAAAAAAGTGAGCCGATATTTCCGACAAGGCGCAATGCCTCTCGGTAGAATATCGACCCACTTGTTTTTGATCTTAAATCAAAAATGGGGTACTCGCCGCAACGCGGCGGATAGTACGCACATATTCAATTTTACCTTCATTATACCCACTTCGTAATACGAAGTCAATACCTTGCGCCGATAAATCGAAAAAATTTTACTTTTCGTCGGTTTTCGGGTCGCGTTTTATGGTAAAAGTGTACTCGCGGCGGCAAAGCGGGCAAAAGTATGTAACGTTTATCACGCCGACGCGCGCGTCGTACTTTCCGAGCAATTTGTTGTGTATCGGGCAACGCACCTCGCGTTGGTATTGCTTATTTTGTCGTTTCCGTTCGTCCATAATCACGCTCCGATTTTTGAAAGAAATGCGCTTTTACATTCGCGCAATGCCGCGTATGCAATCACTTTCGACATCGTGCCGTCGATTTTGTTGCCGATGTACCCGCTTATTTTTTCGGGCATTACAAAGCCTTTATTATCGTGCTTGACTGCCGCATTGCGGAAGTTCCAAGCGCATATTTCATTGCGGTTGTAATTGATGTGCCGCGCCCGCAAATCTTCCTCGACCGTTCGCGTCGGCGTGTTTAACCCCTCGTATGTCATTTTTATTTTCGTTAAAACATTTTCGCCAAAACGTTGTTTTACGATCTTCGCAAACTCTTTTGCGTGCCACTCGTCATAACCCACACGGTACGGGCGGATTTTGTACGTTTGGTAAATTTCCCAAATGTACTCGGCAACAACGTTGTCGTCAATTACGTTGCCTTTGACGATACGGCAAAGCCCTTCCGCCGCCCATTGCTTGTAGTCTTTCTTTTCCGCGTTCGTCGGACTGTCGGTTGCTTGACCGTCGCCCGCCTTGACCTCGGTTACAAAGTACATCGTGTAAAGATATTTCACGGGGTCGGCGGGGCGCATAAACAAAAACGTGCAAGCGCAAAGATCGTTTGTTTCCGCGAGGTCAACGCCGACAATACACCAACACCCCGCAAAATCTGCAATATCAAACGTTCCGTCGCACTCGATAATGTCCGCCTCGCGTAGCCACGCCCGCGAGGAAAGTTGCTTGATGTTAAATTCTTTCGCAAGTGTAAAGGCGCGTTGCGCGCCGTTGTTGCGTGCCTCTTCGACAAGATCGCGCAACTCGGATATTTTCTTGACAACGCCCAACATCGGGTTTGATTTCGCCCAACTGCGCTCGTCGTTCCACACCTCCGCCTCGCTGTCCTGCGTATAAAGCCACACAAGCCAACGGGGGCGGTCGAGTTCCCCTTTTAAGACGCGGCGCGCCTCGTGCAATCGTTCGTCAAGGTATCCGTCCCGAACGATACCCTCCGTCGTGATTTCAAAATAAAGCGGCTCGTCCTGCGTCGTCAACGACGAACGGAGCGGCATTACCGTTGAGCGGTCTTTCATTTCGTGTACTTCGTCCACGATTACGATTTTTAAGTTGCGCCCCTCTTTTGCCCCCGACTTTGCGGACATCTTTTTGATCGCGCCCTTGTTCTGCGAGGAAAATTTGCCCGTCTTTTTTCGCTGTTTCGGATTGCCGAAAAATATGCCCTTGATATTCTTTCTCGTAACACGCGACATCGCCCGCGACTCTTCGCGGAAGTTGTTTATGCAATCGAATATCAAGCCCGCTTGCTCGTAGTCGTTGGAGGCGCACATTACCTTTTGTCCTGCCTCACCGCAAAACCACTCGGCAAGCGTCAACGCCGCCGTGAAAGGTGTTTTGCCGTTCTTTCGGGCGATAAGGAGCAACACCTCCTTAAACCGCCGCACCCAACGCCCGCCGCCGAGCAATTCGTCGTCAAAGACGTAAAACCCAAATACCGCCTCCGCCACCGCTTTTTGGTTGAGCGTCAAAATAAATGGCTTGCCCGCAAACGGGCTTTCAAAGTGCTTGATCTCCCGTTCGATAAAGTCAATCCGTTTGTGTGCGCCTTCGAGTTCAAAGCGGTAAATGTCGCCGTGATAAACGATGTCTTGTATAAGGCTTTCGAGTTCGGTTTTTAATTCCCGCCCGATCACGATGTCGCCCGCGCGGCAAGCCTTGTAATACTCGATTAAGTAACTATGCCGTCCGCCGACGGTATCGTTTAACACCTGCCACCCCGAAATAGGCACAATATCGGGGTTTACCAAGAGCCACTCGGCGGCGTTATTCGTAGTCGTCAAGCCCGCCCTCGTCGTCGGGGGCGAGCGTCCCCAACATCTCTTTGTTTAACTTCTGCATTGCCGAGGTATATTGTGCCATATACTTTACGCGCGCTTTCCCCGCCGCCGTTTCGCGCTGTACATACGGGTTTTGCGGGTTGTAAATGATCGTCGGCAAATCCTTTATCGACTCCAACACCGCGAACGTTTCCGCGACCTTGCGTATAAGCGAGTAGTTGATTTTTAACTTGATGTCGTCAACGCCCGCCGCCCGATAAAGCCCGACGAGGCGCGCATATTCCGCGTCCGCGATGTTTTGCCGTTTCTGTTTTGTATTTCCTGCCATTGCCGCCTCCTATTTTTGTTTTGCAAACTTTTTGAGAAAAAAGTCAAAACTTCGGTGTGTATGCAAACGACTTGCGGCGTGGAGTCTTTTTGCCTTTTCAAAAATTTTTCAAGGACGGGGGGAGTAAAATTATTCGCGGTATCGTTCCCAATACGCATTTATCCACCCGATCACCGCGTCGCGGATACTCGACCGCTCGATGTCTTGATATGCGCGCTTGATACACTCCTCCTTCGACGTGTCGATGTGTACAAGTTCCGCGCCGTAGTCCTGCACAAACATATCGCGATCAATCCTATCGGGATATGTGCCGATAATGTACGCGTCCTGCCACTTGCGGCGAGGCGTCGCCGTCCGCACCTCGTCAAGCAAATAATCACGCACATTGAAGGCGACGCGCTTTGTTGCGTCGGGCTTGTCGTATAGCCCGCAAATACATATCGCCCGATGTATCTTGTCAAGGTCAACGATCAAGTCGTTGCGAGTTGCAACGCTATTTACATACGTTGTTTTGCCCGCACACGGCGAGCCATAGACGAGGTAAACGCGCTTTGCGCCGACCGCATAACCAAAGCGTTTATGCGCGGCGTTATGGCAATCGTGGCACAACACCTCGATGTTGTCGGGGTTGAGCGTAACGTTCACATCGTCGATATTGTCGAGCGTCAATTCCACTTTGTGGTGCGGGCGCAATTCGGATATATCGAACACGCCGCCGCATTTAGCGCATACCCCTCCGCTCTTTATCTTGCAAGCCTGCGCCAAGTCCAAGTAATCTTTGCGGCAATAAAACGCGTGTATCGGGTCGAGCGGCATTATATTCCCTCCGTACTGTCGGGCGGCAACTTGCCTTGTTCTGCAAGTTCCAACGCCTTTTTACGCAACGCCACGATCTGCGGGTCGCGGGCGAAATCGTCCGTAAAACGGTTGATAAGCAAAAATTGTATCATTCCCGCGTCGGGTTTCGCAAAGCGGACATAACGCTTTGTTTTCGTACCGATAACCGCCCCGTTTTTGTCTTTGACCTCCTCCGTGGTTTCCTCGGTGTACTCGTATCCCATTGCCACTTTGTAAGCGTTGTTTATAAGTTCCGTCTTAAATTCTTGCTTTGCTTTACAAAGTGTTTCGGCGAGTTCGGGGTTTTCTTTCTTGTATTTTGCCCACGACGTTTTACCCACGCCGTAATATTCGCAAAGTTGCCCTTCGGTTACTCCGCAACGGGCATACCGCGCTATATCGTCCAAATAAGGTTTTACCTTATTTGCGTACTCTGACGGGCAACCCCGCTTTTTTTCTCCGCCTTCGGAAGTGCCGCTGCCCCCGTCGATTTTACGCGGGTTTTTCGGCTTTTTATTTTCCGCGTCCTTTGACGCGCTGTTTTTTGACTGTTTCGGCATTATTTTTCCTCCCGTGCGTCAAGCAACAACTTCGTGATAATCAATATCGGCGTAAATGCAAGTGCGATTATAAGGGGCACGCAACACCCTATCCACGAAAGCGCGCTTGCCGCGCACAATTTGCAAATTATCAAGATCGCCGAAAGTGGCACGCACACAACGCACACCACAAGCGCGATAATATACAAAAGCCCGATTATTCTTGTCATTTTCGTTTACCTCCTGTAAATCGCTTGATACTCAATACAACCCACCCGTCGGCAAGCCCCGCAAAGTCGCGCAAAATGTATGTTATTTTGCCCGTGAGCCGCCGCCCCGTGTATTGTCCGTCTTTCCATTCGCGCATTATCAATAAATCGCCCACGGCGTAATTGCGGTCGTTGTAGCGCAATTCCCACGGCTTTATACCGACGCGCGCCGCCTCGAAATATTCGGGCAAGCACTTGACCTCGATTATCTTTGCCATTGACCGCCTCCGTACACAAATAATTTTTCGACGCGATCGCGCTTTGCGCGGTTGTTGAGGTGCGTTTTTATGCTCCGCTCCCACACACAAGCAAAATCGGACGGTGCGGCGTATTCGCTGATAACAACGATATGCCCCTCCGCGGCGCGTTCTCTGCACCATTGCCAAAACGCGGCGGTATCAAAATGCTTTGCGTATCCGACCCCTTCCGCGTAAGGCGGGTCGCAATAAATAAGTACCTTTTCACGCGTCGGAAAGCACATTTGCCGATAGTCGCAACACCCGACCAAAATGCCGCGCAAGTTCGGCAACTGCCTTTTGAAATTCGCCTTGCTTTCCTCGAAATAGTTTCGTGTTGCACCGTCCTTTGTTTTTGCGATCGCGCCGTAACACCCGCCATACACGCGCGCATTATACGACGCAAACAAAAGCACCGCCGCCCGATACCAACCCGCATATTTTTCGGGATTGTCCCGCACGTCGTAATACTCCTCGCGCGTTGGCGTTTTCAAGCCGTCCAAAAGCGCGGGATTTTCGCGGCAAGTTTCGACGAGTTCGCAAACAAGCGGGTCAATATCGTTTCCGAGGCGGTTTTCGCACTCGATTTTGTCGATTATGTTAAACCCGCCCACAAACGGCTCGACGTACTGCTTTATGCCGTACTCGTTTATGTATCCTTGCAAGATCGGCACGATGTCCGCCGCCACTTTCGCTTTACTCCCGATGTATTTCACGCTTTGTTTTGCCTCCCGTTTCTTTTTGCCTTGCCATTTTTGCGTATATGTAAGCACCCGTAACATACTCGCTCGTTTTGCTTATGAACGCCGTAAGGCGATACCCCTTGTACATCTGCTCAAATACCCCGTGCGGATCGCTGTCGCCCCTTACAAGTCGATTTACCCGCCGACGCGTAAACTTGTAGTCGGCTATCGTGATTTGCGGCTTTTGTAGGTTTTTCGACGTTTTATACCGTTTCGTGCCGCGCGGGTCTTTCATACAATACCGCACCATACCCTCGTACCCGCTTTCGTCCGCTTGCAAGCGGCGCGTCTGTTTGCGCGCTCCACCCTTCCATAACCGCTCGGCGAGATCACGATCGGGGAAATTTGTTACGATGTGGTGATGTACGCGCTTTTTGCCTTTCTTTTCGTCGTCCTCAAATTCCGTCCAAAAAACGTATTTGAGCGGCGGAAAACCGAGCCGTTTGCCGTGGTATCTTAACCGACGAAGGAAATTTGCAAATGTCTTGTCCGCCTCTGCAACGGATTTCGGCAATTTGCCCGTTTCGTATGTGAACGTACCCCAAATGTCCTCGTCCGTAAAGTTGGTATTTACAAGCCGCACAATGTTCTTGACGGCATTTTTGTAGTTAAGGCGTTTTTGCGCCTCGCGGGTTGCCTTTTGCTTGCGCGCTCGTTCGGTCGATCTTGCCGTGTCCCACACGGGATATATTTCGCATTCCAAGACATTACCGCTCTTGATTGTCTTTGTCCGATAATGCACGATGTGGCGATCTTCAAGGACTTGCAAACGCGCCTCGCGCTCCTCCTCAATCGCAAACACCTCGTCGTAATCGTACATTGTCGGGTCGATTATGTGCTTTGCCATTGTCTGCCTCCTATTTTTTGCGCAAAATAAAAGACAAAGTACGCAAGGGGTCTTGCCCCTTGCAACCCCGCAAGGCTCAAGAATATAACACGTCAACGCACCGTGCGCCGTCTGTCTATTCTTCCGTAACGTGATTACGCCCTCTCGTTCGGGTGGCGTTTTGTGTTTATCCGTCGCATTGCCTTTGACCGTAGCACTTACGGCAAGCGGACAAGTCAAGCCCTTTGCTTGCGCAAAAATTTTCTTGCGAAAATTCGAGGGGCGTTGACTTTGCTTGCCGACGTGCTTTTACACGGTCAAGGCGACGGAATAAAACACAAAACTTTAAGCACCCGATCTTTTGCCTTCGTCGTTAAGATAATACTTCATTACGAGGACGCAAAAGCACCGTTATGCCCTGCAAAAGTTTTGACAATCCACCTCCGATATGCTATAATACATATAGGTTTGGTTGATATTTTTTCGTCAACTGCGGGCTATCGTCAAGTACCAATTGCGATAGCCCTTTTACTTTGCCTTTTGATATGTAGTTTTACTCTTTGCCGTCCCGCGGCGCGTCTGCACCGTCGGCGGCGTTTTCTTTTGCCTCGATTGCCGATAGCCTTGCGTCGAGTTCTTCGACAAGGCGGCGGACGCAATCGCTTTTGCTCAAATACCCCAACTTGCGCAACGCGTTTTTGGAAAAAACACGCTCCGCGAGATCGCGCGGTATTTCGACCGTAAGGTTGTAAAAATCGTTGCTTGCCCGACGGCGGCGCGTCCTTTCGGTGGCGGTTGCAACCGCCTTTTCCGCCGCCTGTTCGGGCGGTACGAGTTGTATTTCCCGCACATCGTACACATCAAGCACATCGCAACCGAGCGATTTGCATATACACGCAAGCGCGGGCGGCGTTGGTAAACATATATCGTTGACGATCTTGCTTAAAAGCGATTTGTCAATGCGAGGGTCGGTGCAACGCACTTTATCCAACACCTCTTTTTGCATTATGCCTTTGTCGAACATTATTTTTTTGTACTTCGACATCGCATTACCTCCTTATGCCCGCCACGCGGGCGGGCGATTTGTGATTGCGGGATTAAACGCAAAAGCCGAAGGACACGCCGTAGGCGGCGCTCGCGTGGCTGCTGATGACAAAGCCCGTCGAGGAGATATACCGAAAGTTGGTACTATTGCTGACGTTCGGCGAGCGCAACCACCAACTGCCGGCGGAGCCGCCGCGACGCTTTACACGGTTTGCCGCGTCCTTGAAATATTCGTATTGCTCCCCCTCGCCGTCCGCCGCGTATGTGCTGTCGCCGCAAACCTCGGCTTTTGAAAACAAAAACAACTTGTCGTCGGTCGAGGTTATATCGTCCGAGCCGCCGCCCGTCCCCGTCAACTTGACAACGGGCTTGATTACGTCCCGCAATTCTGCGGGCAAAAGGGAAAGAAAACGCGGCATAAAGACGTTGCGCATTTTCGACTTTTTCCACCCGCCCGCGTTGGCGGCGTTTTCGTTTATTTCGTACTTGCCGTCGAGCAAATCCTTTATGCCGAACGTAATGCCCGCCGTCTTATCCGCCGCCCGTCCGTTTTGTGATAAAACATCGTGATTAAATCCGAGTATAACCGCCTTCACGCGTTCACCCGTATAAAGCACGATGTCCTTTGTGTCGCCGATTTTGAAATGTCTTTGCGCCTCGCCCGTGGCGGCGATTTCGGCGATCTCCTGCCACGTCATATTTTCGATATTCTTGCGGCGCGTTGCAATGCCGTATTGTTCCTCGAAAAGCGCGTCAATATCCTCGCGCAATTCGTCATAGCCCGCGCGAACGGCGGACGGAGCCGCCTCCGCGTGATTTGTAATAATCGCCGCAACCTCGTCGTATATGTTCTCTGCAACGCTGTCGGCATTGATCTTTGTGCGCTTGCTTGCCATTGAAATAAACCTCCGTATTGTAATGATTGACGGCGGATTTGCCTTGTCGTCGATATACTCGTCCGCCGATATTTTGCGGGTATCCTCGCCGTATTGCCCGACTTTTTCGGGCGCGTTTTCGTTGATGTAATCAAACGTCAACCCTTGCCGTTTGCACCACTCGACCGCATTTTCGAGATGTTCCCCGACGCGGCACGTCCATAAAATAACGATGTCGCCCGCCGCCTTGCGCTCTTTTACATATTCGATCACGGGCGTTACGGGCGCGCCGATGTCGGGATACTTGCACTCGCATAGCGTTCCGTCGAAATCGACGGCAACAACTCTTGCCATATCACACCTCGATTTTGCCGCCGTCCGAGTATGCGTACCCGATAATGATTACGCCCTTGTTGTTGAGCGTGAAAGATATTTTAAGGCGCGCCCAATTGATCGTTGCCTTGCCGATCGCGCCGTCAAGGACGGCAACGCCGCACCGCAACAAAAGATCGTGCGTGCCGTCGTCGAGGGTTACGTTGTGGGTTTCGCAATAACTCATAAGGTCGTCAAGGCGTTGGCGAAGGCGGGCGATATTTTCCTTGCGGCGTTCCGCCTTTTCCACCTCGTCTTGATACTGCCGCGCCTCGTAGCAATCGCAATGTAACGTTGCCGCCTCGTTCGCCGTTTCTTGACTGTCGTAATCCGCGTCGGGGAGCGTCTGTTTGCCGCAAAAACGGCACGTCGGGAAAAATACCGCTTTGCCTCCCGCCGCCGCGGCGGGCTGTTCGTCGATGTGATAATGATCGTCGTCAACGTACCCGTTGTACATCTTCATATCGTTACTCATTGTTTGCGCCTCCTTGTTTGTTTTGGTTTTCGATTTCAATTACGGTCATAATGCAATAGTTTGCCATATCAAGCAATGTGTCCGTGATACTTTCCGATTTTACGCGTTGCCGATCGGGCGGCAATTTTGCGAGGTTTTTAACCCGATTAAACTTGTCCGCAATGCGGGTAATTGCCGATATAATACCGAGGTCGGCGAACGTGTCGCCGAACGAGTTGCCGTAACCCGCATTTTTCTTTTGGTATGTATCGGTCAATTGTGCGCACAACTGTTTGTGTCTTTCGATGTTTGCCATATCCGCCGCCTCCGTCAACTTGATTTCTGGTCGTTTTTTGCTTTGAACACCGCCTCGTGTGCCGTTCCGTATTCCTTGTTATACTCGGCGAGGCGTTTTAATTCGCGGGCGGTCATTTGCTCGGCTACACGGACGGCGAGGTTATAGTCGTCATAAATTCCGTATGCGCCGCGTCCTGCATTTTCGTCGAAAGGTCGGTTATAGTTTTTTGCAAACTCCCTGTCCGTAAAAACCATATTCCCGCCGCCGCTATAAGGGCAATATCCGTGTCCCACTTTTCTATAAAGTGAGAATTTGATGTCTTTGTAATCGCACGGTTTCCACTCGCTCGTACCCGCCTCCTTCTCGATTTTGAAAACACGATAGCGGCGGACGATGTATTTGTTTACGCTGATAACTTCTTTTTGCGCGTCGCAACACGGGCATTTGAAAGTTACTCCCTTCACGGTCAATTGTCCCGTGCCGTCGCACACTTTACACGGCTCGCGGAAGTACACGCTTTCGCCGCTTTCAACACGGTAGAATACGTCGCCCATTCTTACCGCGCGCGGGGCGGTGTAGTTAAACACCGCACTTTGGGTTTGGTTGGTTTTTTCTTCCATTTTCTGCCTCCAATTTTTTATTTATCCGACGGACGCATTACCACCACCATTGAAGGGAACGGTGCGCCCGCCTTGCTTTCGTTGAAATGTAAGCGACCACGGACAAACCGTATTTCGTGCCGCTTGTATATGTACTCGTGAAAATACTTTGTGTCGGTGCGGGCGGGTATCAACATCACGACGAGCGTACCCCCCCCCGCAAGCGTTTCGTTGTGGGCTTTTTCGACCCACTTGCCGATGTCCCGCCCGTAAGGCGGATTGCAATACACCCTCTCCCCGCGCCAACTTTGCGCCAAGCCGTCAACCTCTTTCGTGAAGTATCGCGCGCATTTTGCGTTTTGCGGGGTCGCGCACGGGTCAAGCGTGAAGTCAAATTCCTTGTTTAATTCGTCGAAAAACGCTTGCGGGGTCGCCCACTCTGCCGTGTTGCTTGAAAACATTGCCTCGTTAATCATTGTGCCGCGTCCTTCTGTGCTTGTCCGCGTTCGGACACGTCGCAAAATGCGATACATACCCGATACCGTCCACGATCGGGGTAAGAGCCGAGCCGCCGCCCTTTACGATGTTTCCGCGCACAACCTCACCGTCCTTTGTTACGATAAGAGCCGACCCGCGGTAATTCTTTTGATACTCGACTTGCTCCTCGTCGCAAGGCATTGATCGCCCGTTTTGCGTTTTTATCCACACAATTTTTGCGCCGCAACTTTTACACGTTGTAACCTTCATTTTTGTGCCTCCTTATAGTAAATCAAATATGGATAGTTGCGACCGAACGGCGGCGAGCCACCTATTGCCCGCCTCGTAATATTCGTCGTCTATCTCAAACCCGATATAATCCCGTTGTAGCCGATACGCCGCAACCGCTGTCGAGCCGCTCCCTGCGAACGGGTCAAGTACCAAATCGCCGCGGCGTGTGTGTTGGTTGATAATGCGCGACAATAGATCGGTCGGCTTTTGGTTTTGGTGTGTCTGCTCTTTTCCCGTTACGCGGGCAAATTTCCAAATGTCCTCGTAACGCGGCATATCGGGGTTAAACTTTGCGCGCCCCTTGTTGGCGTATATGATAAACTCGTACCGTTTGCCGTACTGCGCCTCCAAGTCGCCCGCCGTGTGATTGCCCTTATCCCAAACAATGATGTTTTTGACGGTAAACCGCTTTTCGATCTGCTGTTTGAAAAAATCCACCTTATCACTTCCGCAAAACATATAAAGCGGGGTGTCGTCTTTCATTACATCGTATAATAGCGGTATAACGTCGATTATCAATTGCGGGTTGTTGTCGTTCTGTATGGTCTTACAAAACTTATGCTCTTTATCCTGCCGTCGGTGGGTTGCGTATTCGATAAGGTACGGCGGGTCGGTGATAACGCAATCAACGCGTACCCCCCCCCGTGCCATTTCCTGCAACCCGTCGCGGCAATCCATTTTGTATATGTGGTTGCGTTCAATCATTGCCGCCCGTTCTCCTATTCCATAGATCGCGGGCTATGTGTGGTTGTTGTGCGTATCCGCAATCTATCTCGGCAAGACAACCTCCGCATAAGATTGCCCAACGTTCGCCCGCGGTATGTTGGTATTTTCTGTAATAAATATCAACGCACCCGCAAAACGGACACGGCAACGCTTTCTCGCTTGTTTCGATGTTCTCCGCCTTTATAAGTTCGCCGTCCAATACGCTCATTTTTATAGCCCTTTTATTGTGTCAAGCGTCAAAGCGATCAACGAGTCCGCCGTTACACACCGTTCGCGGGTGTACCCGCTTTCGTGGGTAATAGTAACAATTTCCTCGCCTGTTTCGGGGTTGCGCCAATATTTTGCATTTGCAACCCTAATATCCGCCGCCCGCAAAAGCGGGGAAAGGTACTCGGCGACAAACTTTGCTTTGCGCGCGCTTTCTTCGTCCGCAATGTTATCCGTCGCCTGTTTCTGCTCGGTAGTTCCGTAAAGTGCCCACAAGGCGGTTTCGTGCGCCGTCAACGGAAGTCCGAGGGTCTGTTTTGCCTCAATGCGTTTTAATTCTTTGTCGGTTTGGTTGATAGTGTTCATTTTGTTACTCCTTGTTTTCGGTTTCTTTGGTGGCGTATTCCCTAATCGCAATACGCACGATGTCGCTTAACGTCAACTCTTTTTCTTTCGCCGCGGCAACGAGTTTCGCGTGCGTTTCCTTCGGGATATAAACGCCAATGCAAATTGTTTCCTTCCCGATCTTGCCGCGTCCGTTACTGTTACGCATACGCAATACCTCCTTTGAAAAATAAAAATAGGCTTGTCCGTTAAGACAAGCCTTCAAACGCAATAAAAAAATAGGTTTGCCTCAACTGACAAACCTATTGTAAATTAACAACAATGAAATTTTTTATCTGACCCCTTGTGTTTTTTACCTGACGCCGCGGCAGAAATCCGCGGCGGTTTTCCCCGAAATTCGCCCTTCCGCGACGGGCGGCAGATCTTTTGTGCAAAAAACGGGTCGCCCCGGGAGCT
>ERZ1106952.97-NODE-97-length-61767-cov-25.138887_pt1 | contig 61767 bp, 64 predicted proteins | sample MGYA00403677_ERZ1106952 | MGnify/ENA primary metagenome ERZ1106952 (study PRJEB35170, sample SAMEA104062415) | human gut metagenome | biome: human gut; feature: human-associated habitat; material: faeces | place: Denmark | collected 2012-05-14 ... | reverse complement strand
GGACACCGTATCCCCGCTCGGCAGTTCGGCCGACTCCGCTCTCCCGCCGGGCACGACCGACCCGCCGTCGCGTTCGTACGCGTACCCGTATCTGCGCTCCTCCGCGCCCAGGCGCAGGCGCTTTTCCGTGACGCGTCCTTCCGCGTCCGTTTCTTCCTCCGTTCCGCCCGTAATCCTGCCAGTCAGCGTTACGCCCGTCGCACGGCCTGCCGCGTCGTAGGCATAGCCGTACGTTTGCCCCGCGCGCTTGTCCTGCAACGTCGTCAGCCTGCCCGAACCGTCGTACGCGGCGCGCACGATCTCGCTCTCCGTTCCCGACAAATTGCCGTTCCCGTCCGTCGCATAGCTCTTGACGCACAGCACCGCCCCGTCGCGCGTGTAGACCGTCTTTTCCCATTCGATGCGCCCGTCCGCGCCGCCCGCTACGACCTGACCCGCCGCCGCATAGTTATACGTCGACTCGCCGCCCGTGTAGTCGCTGCCCGCACTATACGCGTACCGCCGCACTTCCTCGCCGTTTTCATATACCTTCGTCAATGCGCCGAACCCGTCGTACTCGAAGGTGTACACCTTTTTGTTCGCCGACGCGCCGCTGCCGCCCGTACTGCCGTTGGTGACGAGCTTTGTGAGAAGGCCGCGCGTATAGTTATAGCTGTTCTCGCAGCTATCCCCGTCCACCAAGGCGGAGATGCTGCCGAGGCTGCCGTCCGTTTTGTAATTGTAGTTGAGCTGCTGCCCGCCCGCGAGCGTCACGGTCGTCAGCCGGCCGTACGCATGGCTGTACGAAAAATTCGTATCGTACTGCGTGGGATTCCCGCTCCCGCGCCCGTCGTGCAGCCGCGAAAGATAATTCCCGCCGTTTGCATATGCATAGTTTTGGATCATGCGCTCGGCGGCATCCGTTTCGTCCGCGACGCGCAGCGTTTCCTTGACGATATTGACTCCGCTGTACTCCGTTTCTTTGCAAAGCCCGCGCCACGTTTCCTCGCTCGTTTGCCGGCCTCGCCCGTCGTAGCCGTACCCCGTCGTATATTCTTTTCCGCCCGCGCCGACGAGCGTCGTTTCCACGACGTTCCCGCGCTTGTCCGTCCTCAAACGCACCGACCGGCCCGTGCCGTCTTCCGTTTCCACGATCTGCCCGGCGCGCAATACGAACCCGCGCAGCAAATCGTATTTCCGGTCGCTGCCGCTATCTCTTTGGACGCTGAAATAGATCGACGGCCTGCCCGTTTCCCAAAACAGATCGTCCACGACCGCGTCATTGGCCTTTTCTTCGCCGCCGACATAGATCCGCGCGAGGCCGGAAGACATATCCTGCGTCAGCATCTTTTGCAGGTCTTCGCCCGTAAGCAGCTGCTTCCCGCCCTCGTACGTCGGGATATCCGTCCATTGCTGTGCCGCGAGGAAACCTTCCGAAACATAGGTGATCTTGGTGATGTCCTCAATGGGATAATCGGCGACATTGCCTTCCAGTATATAGCGGCTTTCCGAGCTTTGCCGCGCATAAGTACCCTCGCGCAGGCTCAGGCCGTCGAAATAAGCGCTGCCGCTGTTCTTCGTATACTCCAAACGAACCTTGACATGCAAAACCGTCTTTGCGGCGTTCGCCCTGCTCTTTGCAAGGCCCAGCCCCGCGCCCTGCCAGTCCGTGATATACGGATCGAAATCCGCAAACCGCATTTCTTCCGACGTGCCGTCCCTGTAAACGATTTGCCCGCCGATGCGGAACAATGCGCCGTTCGATTCGTTCGCCGGCAGCGAATCCGCCTTGGCAAACGCGCTCAGCACCAAGCACCGCGGATCTCCGGACACGAGAAACTCCTTTTCGGCATATCGCTGCGAAGACACGTCGCCCTGTATGCGATAGGAATATGCGCCGCCGAGGTGTTCCTGCGCGGACACCCCGCCGATCCCCGGCTCGTTCGCGGCCCAGCCGGACGCCGCGTTTTCAAAACCTCCGCCCGTTATTCGGTTTTCCGCACCGCGGGAAACCTCCGCCGCAAACGTTTCGTTCTGCGACGCGGCCGTAACGCGCAATGCCTCGATCTCGCCGCCCGCGGCTCCGTTCCCGTCGACGTACGAACAGACCGACCGCCCCGCCGCATTGAAAATGTGTACCGTGCGCTTCCCTTCCTGCGTGTCGATATAGGTGCGCCCCGCGGCATACGTTACCGTTACAGAGCTCCCAGACTTTTCCGCACAGGCCGTAACGGAATTGTCCGCTATTTTCGAAACGTTCGTGCTTTCCGCAACGACGATCGTGTTTCCGCTCCGCGTATAGGCGATGCGGTATCCCGACGAATCCCGCGCCGACTGCAACGTGCCGTCCGCACCGTAGGTAAACTCGCTGTGCGTCCCGTCCGGGTAGGAGATCTGCGTCAGTTTTCCCGCACCGCTGTAGGTAAATTCGGCAACGTCCGTTCCGTTATAAGCGATGCTTTTCAGCAACGGGTTCGTAGCCGCCGCCCCGCTCGAGCCGCCCAAACCGTCGTAACGCAGCGTTGCCGTACGCCCGGAACCGTCCTCGACGGCACTGATCAGTCCCGTGCCGTTATACGTTATCTCCAAACGGTTTCCTTCTCCGTCCTCGAGCGCTTCCAGCCGGTATTTGGTCTTGCTGAATTCCATCTTGCCGCCGCTCTTATCCTCCAAACGATAGTTCGTCGGGTCGAATATAAGCCCGGAACCGTTTTCGTCGGTATATTCATAGGTATCTTGATTCAGTTTTACGCGATTAAATACATGCTCGTCGCCGGCCGCATCGATATAAATATACTTCGGCACGGCAAAGTCGCCCTCCGCCGTACCCGTCAATTGGGTATACGGGATCATATACTGGTGCAAATTGGTTTTCCAACCTGCGCCCATGCCCAAATTCCCGCTGCTGTATTTCCCGCGGCTCGACGCAACATCCTTATCCGTTCCCGTTCGGCTGTTATACACATGCGTTACGCTCAACGGCAGTATATTCCCCTGCAATTCCAAGTCGCTGTGGGTAAAGTGCAGATTTTTTGTAAACAAATCCAGCGACGCATTTCCCGCTCTGCCGACGGAATTTGTCAATTGCTGATCGCTCCGTACCTGATTGTTCTCCATGTACGTCACGAGCAGATACGGCTTGCACGCTTCATAATCCGACTCAACATGTTCGCTGTAAAATTGAATATAATGCGAGCACTCGTTTCCGTTCGGGCTATGCGGCACTTCGCCCTGCGCAGCCTTGATCATGACCCCGTTCGGATTCTCCCAGGCTTTCGTCACGTCGAACGACACTATCTCATCGCCCGAGCCGGGGCCTGCCAGTTCCGTACTGTATCGGAGTATATCTACCAGCCCGCCGCAGCTCGGGCTCGTTGCCCACGTCACGGTTTGCGCATTCCAGCTTTCGGTCAATCCCCTTATTTCAAAATCCTTTTTGAACGCATAATCGTCATAAGTATAGGACGCATCTTCTTTATACAGGTTCAAAAACGCACCCGTTACTTTCACGTTCCCCAATGCGCCTGTATTCCATTTCAGTAATACCCTCGCTTCGATTCCGCCCGTGAGCCAGCCCGCGGTCACGTCTATTGCGTCTGCGGGCGACGAAACGCCGTTGCTGCTGAATATCGTCCTTGTCGTAATAAAATTATTCTTTTGAAAGACAACCGTCGGGTCGATCGTAACCGGAAATTCACGTTCCGCGCTTTCGATCCATTGTTTGTCCGCCGTCACATTTAATATATACTTCCCGGCTCCGCTCTGCTCCACTTCGTACACGACGTTTTCGCTGCGGTTTCCTTTCGCATCGTACATGTATGCGGCCGGCATCGCAAAGATCACTTCTTTTTCCCTTTGGTTATTCTCGCCGATTTTCAAAACATAAAATTCCAGCTCGTCTTTATTCTCGGACAGTTCCAGTTCCAAACACTCCGTCGCAACTTCGAACACAAACCTGTAATCCGGCATCTTTTGCTTGATTACAATGTTTTCTTTTAGCCGCGAATTGCCGAGGATATACTGCAAATCCGCCCCCTGTTTGATTCCGTTATACCGCACTTCGCTGCAGCTTTTCCGAAATGCTTCCTCCGCCGCCGCATTTATCTCCCGGAACCGACCCCGCAGTTCCGCCGCGTGCGATGCCGTCTTCCGCGTTATCACCTCGGCACTCGCTTCCGATTTCTGTTCTGCCGGGATTTTCAGGCATGCAGCACTCGAATCGCACAACCGCCACGACATCTTATGCATACCTTTTTCCAAAGTCAAAAACGCGGCATCGCCGATGCTTCTTGCAAACCGTATCTTAACTTCCCCGCTTGCGTTTTCGTAACCGCCCTTCTCTCCTTCCGCTTGCTCGATTCGACGTATCGTGTTGTCGATCTCTTTCAGTTCTTTCGAATCTTCGTCATAATAATGCACCGGTTCATTGAAATATACCGCGCACGCCTTCCCTGCCCCCACGCGATAATGTTTACAACATAACCCGCGTTTTTCTTGGATTTCCTCTACGCCCATTATGTCTTGGTGCGTAATTTTACGCCCGCCGTCATTGGCGCTGCCCTGTCTGATTGCAATTCTTTTCATGTTTTTTCTCCTCCTTGAGGTTATTTTATTTTGCCGTAAACAATCTTACGGATTTACCTTTTATAAATCGATACCGATTAAATTATCGTGATAAGCAAGCGTCAGCGCATACTGATACAGCCTTTCAAGCTTAATATAATAATTGCTGAACGACTGATACGTTTCTATGGATGTGGATATATAGGATTTCTTTTTTAAAAATTTTTCAATAATAAGCATTTCGTATTCCGTCCCCATAAAGCGTTTGCTTAATTTCTTATGCAAATCGAGCCATAAATTGAACCTCTCCTCCGTTAATTCATTGATTCTGCAATAAAGCATATTATCTCGCTTTATGTAAACATCCATATTGTTATTGCACGCACACACGAGTTTCGCCGCCTGCGTTCTTAACTTTTCTTGTTTCGACTCCGTATATGTATGATATTTCCGTATCGAAATAAAAAAATTTACGACAGTCTTAAACGAAACCATGTATCTGCTCACAATGTATCCCCCTCAGTTCTTCCGCTATTCAAATCTTATCAAACAAATACAGAGGATTTTCCATGAAAATCTTTACTTATCTGCTGCTATTTTAGAGTTTTCTCTGCGTTTTTTGCTTTAATCTTTTGCCAAAAGTATAAAAAAAGAAAGAGACGAACGCAATCTTGCGCCGTCTCTTTCTTTTAGACTTTGTATCTTTTAAGCCTATATTCAATTCCGATATTCTTTTGTTTTTGATTTAACTTTTTCCCACAAATAATCGTCCAAGCCTTTGTAACGCTCATCCCAAAGATACGTTCCGTACCGGAACCCCATGGCTTTGAGCAACTCCAATAATTTTTGATATGCCTCCCGCACATGCAGGTTCGTCCGAAGATCCATGTCAAAGGCCGTCTTTATCTCCCGCAAACCTTCCGCCTGCATCTGTTCCAACGTCTTTTGAAGCTGAGCCAGCGCGTTTACTCCGGGAACCGCAAGCACGGTTATACCCGTGAGCGCATGGATTACGTCGGCCTTCATCGGGCCTTCCGTCAAAAGTACCTTATTCCGTATGGCACCAGCCAAATGCGTCCAGCTCTCCGCCCGGCATCCGTCCTTTCTGTCGGTACTGGAAAACCAGCGGAATTTTCTCTTCTTGGCATTATCCCGCCTAATCTGTAACCCTTGAATCCTTCCTTGAATATCTCGGACGGGAATCAATATGCCGCGGCATTCGTTGGCGAATGTCCATGTATCACGCTCCGTGCGGTAAAACCCGGGAACTCCGGAAAGATACAAGCCTTCGGTCTGCAATTTCTTTGCGATCATCTCCGTACCGAAAGCCGGCGTAGATTTGTATCCGCATCTTTCTATATCCTCGTCCGTCAGTCCTCGGCCTCGCAAATTTTCCCGATGATCCTGCGCCAACGTAAGTCTGGAGAGCAGCGCCGAATATGTAGCGTTCCGCGCCTCTATATCGGTCAGCGGATACTCCTGCACATTCGGTAATTGCATAGGCGCTCTCCTTTTGATCTGTTCGAGAACAACGGGAGAATCAAGCCTTTCGGCAAGCGTATTATACACTTTATCCCGCGGAATGCCGGTATAAAGCGAATACAGGTCGAACATTCCTCCCGACACACCGCAGCGCGGACAGCGGAAGACATCTTTCACTAAATTGATATTCAAATGCTTTTTCCGCGGATCCTCGTCGCAACAGGGACAGGAAACGTAATACGAACTCTGCCCCGACGGAGGGATCGGAAGATCCAGCATTGCGGCGATATCTGCGATGTGTAATTTTTCCATTGGTAACGCTCCTTTTTTGCAGGGAACGGTGACTCCGTTCCCTGCTTTCTCTTTTCGTTTATACGGCAACTTGTTTTGACGCATATTCGCAAATAACCTGCGCCGCTTCCTTGTTGACATCCTGATACTGATATTTCTTTACAAGCCAGTTAATAAAATTGGCATCGAGCATCAATATCTCGCGCATCTTTTTGCCGCGGTATTTGCTCACCGTGCATTCGGTATCGAGAGCCTTTTGATACTTCTCTTCCGGAGTAAGCTCTTTCTTCGGCTGTTCCGCCGGTGATTCCGATGTCGGCGGCATCTCCGACGCAGACGAACTCCCCGTTTCGTTTTCTCTCTCCGTATCAAACGAAAATTCGTCGGGGGCGTTTTCGGAAAAGTCCTCGCCCGCCAAAGGGAATTGCAAACCGAACCCCGCGTTGCGGAGCGCGACTCCGATCGCCGCCGTCTGCGCCCATTCCCGCGGTGAAACGGATGGCTTATCCTCGCATTTCCCGCGCGAAGCCGTCGCCTCGGACAAATAATTCTCCTCGCCGTCTTTATAGTTCGGATACACTCTCGCCGTGGCGACAAAGCAATTTGCCCCTTGCGCCACCTTTACGGCGATCTTGCCTTCCGGATATTTGAGGCGGAACCAAGCGATCTGCGCTACAACGGGAAGGCGCGCCCGCACTTCCCCTGTTTTCAAATCGGTATAACTGACTGCCAACAATCTCGGATCAAAATCGGGTACTTGATTGATCGTTCCGATCATATCCAGAGAACTGCTGGTTTTTTCATTCGAGTTATTCTGACTCATGCTGACCTCCGTTAAATTTTAATATACGTTTCCCTGTATTTGATCCATACGGGCAAAACCGCGCATATCAGTTGTGAGATGCTCCTCTTGTACAGCTCCTGCGAAGTAGGCTTAAAGCTCGCAAATTGCCTGCTCGTATCCTGCAATACCTTTGCAAATGCCTGCGCACCCTCTTCACGCATTTTTTGTCCTGCCGTATCCGTCCTTGTCCCGTACTTCCGCTCGTCTTTCAGAAACTGAAAATACGCGCCAAGCAGAGAATAATGCGAACGCAGCTTTTTCAGATCCGTTGCCACGGGTGCTGCCTTGCAAAAATATTTCAGTGTCTCCAAAACGCAGATACGGTATTCGAGTTCCTGTACTTTTGCAAGTCCCTCTGACGTAAAGTTTCCCCCACTCAGAGATGCTTGAAGCTTGTCCAACTTAGCAATATAATCTTCCAAAATGGCCATTTTCGTTAGCTCCTTTTATTTATTGAATTTTTCTTTCAGCCGTTCGGCAAGGCGCGTTCCGCGCTTTTCCGTATCCGGACGACGGATCGCCATGCAAAGAGCGCGGCGTTCCCCTACAATGATTACATTCTTTTTGCCGCGGGTAATGGCTGTATAAACGAGCGGGCGTGTCAGCATGATCGAATGTGCCTTTTGCAAATTGATGATGACCGAATCGTACTCCGAGCCCTGCGATTTATGTACGGTCGATGCGTATCCGAGTTCAAGCATATCGATGTCTTCCTTGCCGAACTCTCTGCACCGCCCGTCCCCGAAATCCACATATAAAAGCGTGTCGTCACCGTCATGGTCGATTGCCTTTATATATCCGATGTCACCGTTGCTGATATCGCCGTTGTTTTTGTTTGCCATCACCTTATCGCCTACACGGAAATGCTTTTTTCCAGTTTCCAACTCATTCTTCGATGCTGACGGCGGATTCACCAAACCGCGCAGGGCTTCGTTCAAAGCATTGACGCACGTTTCCGTCTTCTGCCGAAACGGGGAAAGCATCGCAACGCGATCCACTCCGTACTTCTTCACCTCGCGCAGATACAGTTCTTCCATCAATTTTGCCGACTCGGTAAGATCCGCCGAATCAATAAATCGGAAATCCGCACCATATTCCAGATTGAGATTTCCGTGGCGGATCAGCCGCGCATTCAGCGCAATGCGGCTTCCCGAACTTTGACGATAGACCTTATCGAGGCGTATCACAGGGATACACTCGCTCGCAATCAGTTCGCTCAACACCGCTCCGGGGCCTACGGACGGCAACTGATCCGCATCACCGATCAGTACCACCTTTGCGCCCTTTTTCACCGCCATAAAGAGCTTATCCGCAAGAAACACATCGAGCATGGACACCTCGTCTACGACAATCAGATCCGCTGTTAAATCGCGCGGTTTTCCGTACTTTCCGGTTTCACCGGCAAACAAGCTGAGTTCCCTATGCACCGTAGCGGCGCGATGTCCCGTGGTTTGTTCCATTCTGCGCGCCGCCCTACCGGTCGGGGCGCAGCAGCAAATCTCCGCGCCCGGATACATCTTCGAATAAATATTGAGCAAGAATTTCTGTATCAGCGTCTTACCTGTTCCGGGGCCTCCGGTGATGATTGTCACCGTACCCGAAAGCGCTTTGCTTATCGCATTCTTTTGTTCCCGCGCAAGCTCAATGCCCGCCGCTTTTTCCTCTTCCGATAACAGCCTGTCGATTTCGTCCACATCGGTAATGCAGTCGTCTTTTAGCCGACACACAATACGATCCGCGAGATCCTCTTCTGCCAATGCTGTCTGCGAACGATACGCAAACCCGCCATAAGTAGCGAGCCTTCCGTCGATCACAATGCGCATGGCGCGGTTCGCTGCCATTTCCTCCGTTAGCCCGGGCGTTGCAAGCATTTTCAGACACGAATGGATAAAAGCGTGTTTCTCCAAACAAAGATTTCCTTTGCATTCGGCATCTTCCAGCGTATATAAAAGCGCCGCGTCGATACGCTCGGGAGACAGTTCGCTCATTCCCATGCTCCGCGCTATCTTGTCCGCCGTGATAAATCCGACGCCTGCCATTTCGTACAGTGTATATGGATGTTCCTTGACGGTTTCTATCGTCTTATTGCCGTATTGCTGAAAAAGCTTGACCGCTCTGTTCGCGGTAATGCCGTAGGGAGCCAGAAAAGTGACGACGTCGCGCGCGGCTCTGTTTGCAAGGTATGACTCGCAGATTTTTTCCAGCCTGTTCTCGCTGATGCCCGGTATGGCCAGCAGCTTTTCAGGGGCATTATCCAAAATGTCGAGTATATCCTTTCCGAACTGGTCATAGATCCGGCGGGCAAGTTTCGGGCCGATACCCTTGATCTGCCCCGAACATAAATAGGCAACGATCCCCTCTTCCGTAGGGTCTATGATTTCGTCATACGTTTCTACCTCGAACTGTACACCGAATTTCGGATCCCTGTTCCAATGTCCTTTCATGTCGTAGCGCAGTTGCGCCGACAGCGGAAGCCCATAGCCTACGGCTTTTACCCTCGAAAGCATATTCCCCTTTCCGTCTATAATCGACTCACAGGGCTTATAGACCGCAACCATGTAGCTGCCTGCATTGACAGATTTCGCATCGGGAGGGTATAGCAGGCGCTCAAATTGGCACAGCATTTCCCGTCACCCCTCTCTTGCAAGCCTGTCCGCAGGCGCATATGCCCACATAAAGATTCCCGCAGAAGAAAGCGAAAGCAACGAATGTTCTCGCCTAAGCAGCACTCTCTGCCCGTCTCCTCCGCTTTCGCGTACGATACGCACTACATCGGGATATACCTTATCGTGGAAAACCTGAATTTCCAGACCTGCTCTTGCGGCACGGACGATTTCGCCAGCCATGCCCTCGCTGATATGATCGCCGCAAACAAGCATGACGTCGCTGATACCGAGAAGTTCCAAACCAAATTCGAGCGCGAGTCTGCGTTCGTTTTTGTTCGCATCACACAGCAGCATCGGCAGATATGCGTGCGGGGCGCGGGCAAGAAATCCGAGCCTTACCGCTGCATAAAACATATACGCACGCGCCGCCCTCATATTTAACATAATTTCGCTATTTTGTTCGGCGCGGAGCGGCGAACAGATATATGCCCGCCTGCGGTATTTGTTTTCGCTCAGGAACTGTGCTTCCAAGCACAGTTCCCAACTCTGACTATAAATATTTTTCATGGTATGCTCCTTTATTTCGCCTGTACAGTTACTTTGAGCTTCCGGCTCTCCGTTGTCTTCAAAACATCGGCATATACGCCGGGATACTTTTCCTTCAAAGCCTTACTGTCCGGGCGATTTGTTTTTCTTGTTGCAAAATCGATGAGCAGTTTGTCGTTCGTCGTTTCCAAAACGCCGTGTTCATGCTGTTTCATCAATTCCGCGATTCGCACAGACCGTGCTTCGACCTCCTTTTCCATTTTTTCGATCTCTTTTTTGCCTGCCGCAATATCTTCCTGCAATGCCGCGATCTTGCGCAGCGACGCTTCGTATCTGTCCGGGAATTCAATCGTGGGCAGATTTGGCTGGCTTGCACCGTAGATACGCGCCAACGATGCCAACGCAAGCTCGGGCTTGATGTCGTCCATCGTGGGCGGCTTATCGTTCTCCAAACTCCAAACCCACTGGTCGAGTTTCTCAAAGATCATGTCTTCCTTCGCTTTGTCTCGCTCAATTTCGGGTGTAGCCACATCCGATTCCGGATTGTTGCCCCACAGCGCCGAAAAAGCGCCGATATTGACGTCCGCCACCGCCATATAGAAACGCAGTTGCAATTCATAGTAGTATGGAATGGCTCCTTCTGCCCAGTCCGACGCCTTGTGATATGTGCAGCTCTTGCACTCCAATATCCCCTGTTCACCGTCCGCTTTCCGCGTAAACCTGCGATCCAGATTTGCGAGCGCATACGGATAATCCGCGTGCTGATACAAATTCGTGTCATCCTCAACGGTGTTGCCGGTCTTCTGGCCATAGAAATACGCGGCGATCGGTTCGAGCAAATGCCCCATTTTTAATTGTCCGGGATTGCTCTTTGCCGGAGGTTTGATCCGCCCCTTTTTGACCATCCAAAACTCCAGCGGCGTTACCCAGGGCGATATACCGAAAATCGCAGCGACGTCGCTGCCTCCGACGGTATATGGGATATCCCCTTTCGGCCCGTGCATACGGCATTCCTGCCAGCGCGTTTCGTCCATGCCCTTCGTATCGCATAAAATATTCGGCGCTGCCATCAGTAATCCACCGCCTTTGCAAGGTCATATTCTTCCAAATCCATCGAAAGCGTCCTTGCGATATTCTCCTCGACGAGCAGGATTTTACTCTGAGGGGCCTTTTCCGCTTTCATGTTGAACAGCACCTCTTGCAGCGCCATAAACACATCGTGCGCCGTAGCAGGGCCGTTGCCGGTCGCATCTTCAAACATCCTGATCGCTTCCAATGCAGGTTTCTTGGGAAGGCAGAGTTTTTTACAGATGCGCGTCATAGCATTGACAGGATAGTTCAACCATATCTGCAAAAGCCCCTGTAACCTTTTGATGCTGTCACCGAATTGCGCAAAGAGCGAATCCAACAATTTCTCAAACTTTTCCACTCGGCTGTGGTTTCGGTGATCCACAGCAACACAACTGCCAATATGGATCGGGGAAGCACCTCCAAGCAGCAGAGCCGAAACCTTTGCCGACGCTATGCCGGTATCCGAAGTCGTAAAACGGATACCGGGGATCATTTTGTCCGCTTCCGCCGATCTGCCCATTGCCGAGAGCATTTTCGCATATGTGCCGAGGAGGGCTTTCTTCTGATCGGGAAGCTCCCACATGGCGCTCGTCACCGCATGGTCGCTGTATCCCTCTTTGAACACATTCCCCGGGAAGCGCGTATCAAGTTTCATCTGTAAAGTTTTGAGCAGCTCATCGATCGGCAGCACCGAATAATCGGCATCGTCGCCCGAATGAACCGCCGAAACCTTTTCATCGCGGACGAGCACGAGCGCGTCGCGCTTGAAGAGCTGAAGGCAGTTATTTAATACATCTGCAAGCTTCTGTTTTTCCAACTTCGGCAATGCCGTACCGCTGATCTTCGCTCGGCCGAGCAAACTTCGGTACGCCGTCTCCCGGACGGGGTAATATGCACCGTTCACACGAATCGCCAGCCCGAGGTTTTCCATCGTATCATATACTGCTTCCTTGCTGATGCCGGGCGCAAACCCGTCTTCGGCTGCAAGCGAAGATGCAAGATCCAATGGTTCCACATACAGGTCATTGACGGGACATCTCGTCCAAAGGCTTGCCTGCGACTGCATTTCGTGATAGATCAGCATCGATGGATACGAGCTGAAAGTTGTTGAGTAACAATCCTGAAATCTTTGTTGTTGCATAAAACCTACTCCTTTCATTTATTTTGCGGACAAACCGCCATGTATAGCAAAAAGCCGGCATCCCGAAAGGCTGCCGGCTTTATACCCGATTTTGGGTGAGAAAACAAAAAAAGTGCCATCTGCAAACACATGCAAATGGCACTTCTGTAACTAAGATGAACTTTGTTCGGTTCGAAACCAAACTTGATACTTTATGCTTGTATTATAGCAAATTGCGCGCAAATAGTCAATGATTTTTATAAAATCATTAGGTACTATGCAGTCTTTTTGCGAGCATCGATATACTTATCTATGTCTTCTATCAGATACTCCCTACCTGTCGTGTGCAACACATCATAACAGGTTTCCAAGTAAGCAAAAACATTATACTTTTTGAATAAATCGACGACCTCTCTGCCCTTCAAATTATGCTGCGCTTTATAGGCTCCCAGACAAAAAACCTTGAAATCCAACGTTTTACTCATCTACATTACCTCCGGCAATACCAAATTGCCCGACCGTTCGTCTTCAAACAACTGCGCTATCATCGTAGCGCTGTAATGCCATACCTTTGTTTCTTCCTTTTCCAATAACGAATATATTTTCGAACGCACGAACCGATCCAACGCTATGTCCTCGTTCCAGCCCGTTTTTTTCATAATAAGATCGACGACGTTCGCCGTTATCGTATAGAGAAGATCTTCAAACTCGTTATTGCTCATTTTACATCCTCCCATGACTTGAAAACTAAATACTGCAACGCCTTTTCAGTATGGAACAAAATCTGATCTTGCAGTTGCTCGGTTTTAAGCCTTTTTAATGCTTCATCAAGATCATATGTTCCGTTTTCGTAACGTATCACCACGCTATAAACCTTATCATCCGCAACCGGGCCAATCACGATATCATACTCTTTATCGCATCCGACTCCCCGACGGTTCGAACACACAAATTCAAGCCACTTCTTATCAGCCTTATTAAAGCGTATTATCGAAAGATTTTTGCTCGCATTTTCATAATCGAAATCAAATGTACTGATGTAACTGATTTCTGAATTGTTTCGCAGAGCAACTCGTTTAGCCCATTGCTTCGCCTGCTCCTTGTTGGTCGTTAAATAGAATCCTTCCCCAAAATCAAGAGGTCTATTCCCCTTAAAAATTTTCGGCTCATCTACAATCATATTGCTGCCGTGATACAGAATCATAAATACCCCTCTTTTTATTGTCAGCTCCGTTTTTTGCTGCTCTTTAATCATAGTCTAAATCAATTCAAACCGATGTCTAATCACTTTATTTTCATAGTCTAATTGACTTTTCCGATGCAGCTAATGCCTTTGTTGGAGTCTTCTTAAAAACTTCTTCTTTCTTCTGCTTTTATTATATCCGATAATCTAATTTTTGTCAACGGACAACTTTATATTGCTGCTTCCGGCTTTCAAGAAGACGGTATTGACGACCTGATTAAAAGGGATGCACTCGTTCAAAGCACATCCCTTTCCTCAATTTTGCATCTTACGCTTTTCTGTTTGAACTAATATGCGCATACAGATTGCGACATTGATTTGTCCGAAGGTCTCACCGGCAAAATCAAAACGCAACCGTTATCGCCTTCTACCAGCAACGACTTATAGGGATAATCGCTGTTCCCCTGTTGCGAAAACGTTAAGCTTCCGGTTAATGTCGGAAGATAGTCCAAGATATATTCTGTCCGATAATAGCCGTCGCCAACCCTGACCAACTGATCTTTCGACTTTAATCCGTCAACCGCCGCAAGTTTTGATTTGTTTCGTAATTCCTGCAAATCAATTTGCACATCCAGCTCAATTTTATCGTGCAATTGGTGTACAACGTTGCGGAAATCCAAAGGATTTTCCCTGTACTCCGCCATCACGAGTCCCTCTTGAATATCGTTATAGATGCCTACGGCACAGCCATCACAGATCTGCTGCGTGCCATTCACGGTTATTGCCCCTGCAATATCCGATCTGCCTTTAACTGTCCTTGCCACTTTGCGGGCAAGTTTTTCGCGGGCTTTTACCGCAGTAATATTTCGACTTTTTGCGCTGCAAATCTCAAATTCGCACAGGCGCTTGATTTCCTCATAATTTTGCTGCTGTAAAAGCTTTAATATTGTCAATGCGTTCATTTGTATTTACTCCTTTTTTCTGATTTTTACGAGGGTATTTCAGGCACATTGTGCTTGTTTCCCTTTAAGTTTCCAAATGCCTTTTTCCGTTTGACAAAAACAATCCGGATAGGAATACAGTGTTTGGCGGACTTTCTCTTTCCACCACTTGTTTTGCTTGGCCTTTTTATATGGTTCAATTTGCGCATATAGATAAGAAAGCGGGATTCCTCCCTTTTCTTCCATCACGCCTGCAACAATATCTTTCCATGTAGCGCCCGGCATATCGCGGACATCCGTTTCAATGCGCTTGGTTGCCAATATCGGGATCATAAGAGGATTATCCTTCCGTACAATCATGACATATTCGTGCAGGATCGGGATAAACGATCCGCTGTAATGCATGTTATCCGAAAAGCAGTTATGCTGCGCTTTGATGATGATATTTTCAAGGGTACCCGGTTTCACGATTTCGGAAAGCATACTGTACAGTTTGCCCTTTTTCTTGATGTCGCCCATAAGTACAGCCATTCTTCCGCCCTTTTCCAAAGCGCTAAATTGTTTCATCATCGCATAATTCATTGCCTCGACAAAGCGCGCCCAGTCAGGAATACGGGACAAATCGAATTTTCTCGGATCGTAGCCATACCGAGTTTGCACTGCGGAAGCTTTATACATAACATCTGAGTAAACAACGATATCCCAATACGGCGGATGCCAGAAAATGAACTCAGGACGTTCGGGAATTTCGCTGTTCATTATATCAAAACCGCTGTGCAAATCATATAGGTGACTTCCTATCCCGCATTTGTCGGCAGCGGCCTTTGTCGTGCCGCTGCCGCACATATAATCACAGATTTCGTGCGGATGAAAGAACCCTATCAGATCCTCGATAAGTTTCGGAGAGCAATTCCCACGGTATTTGTTTGAGCCGCCGTCTCCGCGCTCAGGATATGAAACAATTGATGTAAGTGTTCTCGTACTCATCGATTTGTCCTCGCAAGGTTCTCTTTAAGTTTCTTCTGGATCTCCTCCGGAATGTCGCGGTCGAGCATTGCCTTCACCTTATCACTCAGATGGCAGACGGAATCCCCAGGGCTGTACAAAACCGATTTGACAAAGACTGCGTCGGGTATCGTGCTGCCCTTCCCTCTTACAATATCTGTTTGAACTTTTTCGGGTTCGTTTGCCTCAACGACCTCGTCAATCATGTTCGCAATCAATTCGCCGTTCAGATAAACATCCGCCGCCCCGATGCGATTGCGCCTGACCTCAAAAATGTACCTTTTCCGCTTGTGCGTCCTTTCGATTTTTGCACCGCGCAAAACGGCGATATCGTCGTTCAGCCGCTGAATCGCATCCTCGACAAGGAACAGTATCTGATGATACAGTTCCTCTTCGCAATTTAGGTTTTCCCATAACAGGTCGCGGAAACGGTGAAGCCGCGCAAGGCGCTCTATCGCCGCCTTTAATTTTTCTTGTTTATTCATTCTTGATACTTCTCCTTTGAATTTTATTTTTGAACTGAAAAGTTCCTGCTGTTCAGGCAAATCAATTTTCGCCCGACTGCCGTGATGATACCAGCAAGCTCGCCGCAGGCACGCATCGCATCGAAATCGTCTGACAATGTTTTAATCGTTCCGATATAATACCGCCGACCATCTTCCGGATCCGGTTCAATGCCTAAATCGCCATGCAGGGAAACTTCGATATAGATGCCCTCGCAGGATCCGAAATGCGCAACGCATTCGACATCAAATTCGATATCGGAAATTATCTCTTTGCAGTACCATTGATAGTCCTCGGCTAAATAGTAGTCGATATCAAGCTTTTCGTCGAAAACGTAGCGTTTTGTTTCGTCGGTAAAGAATATATGCCTTACGGCGTTTATGATTTCGTCAAACAGCTCCAGCGGAGTTAGCCGCCTTTTTTCGTCATAGACGGGAATCAATGTGTCAATGTTCATGTGTATCCTCCTGTTTTTCGTAATGATAACCTTTACATTTTTGAATGTACTTGTTGCACATTGCCTCGTAATGTTCTTTCAGATTCTGAACCGGGGAGAGCTTGGTGGAAACCATATCGCGAGCCCTGTCATAGGTATCGAAGTCCCCTTCTCCCGCATCTTCCCATAATTCAATAACGGCGCGGGCAGCAGTCAATTCATTCTCGGTTTTTTGCCGTTGCCGCTCGCATTCCGCGAGCTTTTTCCTTTTCCAGCGGCCGATGAAGGAGACGAGCGCGTTACAAAGTTCTTCCTCACCCTCAAAATCCTTTTCATCGACGTAGACTAAATTTTTCAGCCTTTGCATTGTACCTTTTTGCATATCATTCACTCCTTGCCAAATATTCGGACTGCAAGTCCCGGCGTACGAGCATCAGGATCTTACCGAGCCTGTTTTTCCCGTAACCGTTGCAGACGCCCCATTCGGTATCGCCCCAATCGTTGTCCTCTTCAATGAAAGCATTACCCGTTACCAAAAGGCGCTCTTTCAACTTCGGATGCTGAGAAAACTTTGCGAGGCAGATTTCGTACATAATTCTCACCTTCGCGTCTTCCCAATCCTGCCGCAGATGTACCTTCTTTCCAAGCAATTTAGCCTCTTTTGCGCTTAATTCGGTAAATCGGTACGCTTCGCGAGGATTCTTCATCGCTTGAAAAGCCGCCTCATTGTTTCTGAAGTGAAAACCGTTGTATTCTATAAGCGCCTCATAAAAGTTGCTTAAAAATGCGTATTCCCCCCGAAATGAGGTTATTGCTGTATTTTGCATCTTGTCTGTTTTCATAAATACCTCCGAAAAATTAAAGGAGCCCGGCTGATTATTAGCCAAGCTCCTCATTGTTTTGTCTTACGACTCAGATTCAGTTGTTTCCGAATGTATGCAGCCATGCCTGCATGCTTGCGAGCTCGCTCTCGGCCAAAAGTTTTGCCATTGCCTCAAACTTACTCTCTGCTCTGGTACTGTATTTTTCTTTGTCCTCATATGCAGCAAGCGCTGCATAATACCTCGCTCGCTCCTCATATCGGATATCTACCGGAAGCAGACCGATATATACCATTTCATAGGTAAGAAGAAGTCTGCCCGTCCTTCCATTCCCGTCCACAAACGGATGAATTTTTTCAAATTCTATATGGTGCTTTGCGAGATTATAAAACAACTCAGCCCATTGCGGATCGTTCTGCTCTCTTATCTGCGCATTCTTTGCCAGATCCTTCCTGAGTTCCTCTACATATGTTCTCATTTTTTCAGGAACTTCGGCTGGCGGGCAAGGCTTATATTTGACGTTGAACATATCTCCGACATAGTTTTGTATCTTTCGATACTGTCCCGCATCCTCGTCGCCGCGAAGAACATATCCGTGCAGCTTCTTTATAAATTCCTCCGAAATCTCGGTATTATCTTTTACCGCAGAGTAAAGATAATCGAATGCTTTTTTATAGCCTATGATCTCCTCGTGTTCACGGAAAGACCTCGCATTCGAGGTTATTCCTTCTTTAAGAAGCAATCGCGTTTCATCGTATGTGAACGTGTTGCCCTCTATCGCATTGGAATTATGAGAGGAACTTATAGAGAATTCATCATAATAGTATCGGACTTCCCCCTCACTCAAAGGGCGTATGCTTTTCATTTTATGAAAAGTTTCTCCTATCTGAAAGAGAATGTCTCGGTATTTTTTTTGCTCAGTCATTTTTTGTGTCATTGCATTCACTCCGCTTTGTCTTACATTATATCCAAATTCAGGATAAAAGTCAACAGCTTAGTTTTTTTCGGGGCACGAACTTTATCCTCCGTTTTCCGGACTGTGATAGTCCACGGGAATATTCTCGCTCGTCAAAAAAGTGAGATATTTGACAAGAATGCCGGCGATGTCTCTCTCTTGCAAAGATTTGTCCTTATCGGGTATATCCCACGGATAGGAAGGTTCATATAAAAGATAGATCCTGCCATCAAAGTCGTTGCACGCGGTAAATTCAAGGTCTTCCGCTTCAAGAATGACCTGTTGCAGGATATACGCCAAGCCCAAGTTATAGTCCTGATCAAATTCGATGTAGTCCTCTACTGTCGGTTCTTTAATTCCGAGCTCCTTAAACTGCTCATCGACTTGTTTTTGAAACTCAGGCGCAACGGATAAAAGCAACTTGATCCTGCCAGGCGAATCGCACGAGATGTTCGTCATTTCAACACCATAACCGTATGTATGCCATGTATGAAAGCTCATACTGTCTCACCTCCCGGCTGTCTGCTTAAGAGCATCGTTCGTTCCGTAATCGAAATAACCGATAAAAATCGGTTCAGGCGTGAGAATCGAAACATATTTCCGGAAAATGCCCGAAAGAATATCTTCGTTAAGTTCATTCGCTTTATCATCACGTTTCCACGGATAAGACGGCGGATAAAGAAGAAATGTTTCCTCGTTGTCATCATTGTAAGCGATAACTAATTCCAATCCTTCCCTCTCAAGGATAACCCGCTGCAAAATCTCTTCAAGTCTTAAAAACATTAATTCAGCGTCTTTCGGAACATGAAGACGAGCTTCCTCCAAATGATCGAAGACCTCTTTTTCATATTTCGGTGCTGCCTGAATAAGTTTAAGAACGCTATACGCTGTCTTCCCGTTGATGTCTTCTATCCGGATACCGTAGCCCAAAACATAATTTGTTGATTTTCCCATTGATACTGTCTCCTTTTTTATTTCATGATTTTTGAATTGTTTTCGCCAGGTTTATTATGAATGCGGCTGGACAAGTGAAAATGTCTTCCTTTATATAGATCGAATAATGCGATATGCAATATTCTCCCTCTGTAAAGATCTCATAGGACAGTTCAGACGAATCCTCTTCAATGCCCTCTTCGCCTCGCTTATCAAATATTGCTCCGCCTTTCATCGCCTCTTTGATAGCCAGAATCATTTTCTGCTTTGCAGAGACTATGTCGGACGTAAACCAAACATTGCTCCCGAAGTCATTGTCTTCTGCCCAGTCTTCAGTTATTACAAAAATGGGAATAGAGATATTTCCGCTTTCGTATTCCTTGACTGTCGTCACCATCTCCGGCGACATAATCACAAGATCCAAAGCGATATCGTCGATTGTTTTCGGTGTACCGCACAAATTCGTAAACTTTTCTTCAAGCATACCTATTTCGTACGGCGTGACAGGTTCTTCGAAACGGCAATATATGTCGGGAGTTTCATTTTCCGTCTCCCTGTCTTCGCCGTCTCGGATTTCGGTTATCGTACCAAACAGACCGTTGTACGCGCTCTCACAGTTTGCAACGATTTGATCGCCGACCATGAGTTTTCTTCCTTCACATTCAAAAATTTCGCCCGGTTTGTTAAGAATCATTTTTGTACCTCCGTTAATTTGATTTTCCTGCCGAACATCTCACGCTGGCGACGCGCATATTGCTCTTCGCCGAACGCTTCGACCTGGTTTTTATGTGTTGCAAGCGTTGCAGTTCCTCCAAAAGCCTGACAAATAAAGCCATAGATCTTTGCAAGTTCCATCACTTCGTTCCAATGGGAATCCAGTTCTTTAATCTCGTTATCGTCAATCATTTTTGTTTACTCCGAATATTTGCGGAGCCGAGTAAACCCGGCTCCGCGCATAATTTTCAGACGTCCTCCGGCCTTACATCCATAAATTCTTCCAGAATGCAATAGCTTTCATCGTCATCGATCCAGTCCTGAACGCTATCTTCAAGTTCAGAAAGAGTGCTGTTCTTCCTGAAAGGGCAATTGGTGTTTTCAGAAATCCATGCTTTTATTTCGTCGACCGTCATGAACTCATGGTCATCTGTCTGCACAAAATCTCCGGATTTTGCCGGAACATAAATATCGGCATAGTATCTGAACGGATAAAAAAGTTTATCCTCGTCCCATTTGAAATAAACAGGTTCGTCGCTAACATAAGCCATTTTTATACCCGGATAAAAATCCTTGAGTATGCTTGCAAATATCTGTAATTTCAAGCCGCGCACAGTAGTCGTCCACAGCCTGAAATAAAAATATTTTTCAATAGTTTCAATTTCACCGGCTAAAATAAACGTACCGCTGCAGTCGAACGATATTTTTCTTTGAGCGGGATAAAACGCATCGACCAGAACTTCGAGGTTTACTTCCTCTAAAATAAATTTACGGTTCTTGTCGTATACGTTGTCGAGCCGTTGTTTAAAATCGGAAAGTAGTTCCTTATCTTTCGAGTAAAAAGAGATACCCGCTGAATACCAAGTAGACATATTTTTCACCTCAGATATGGCAATCTACCCCGACAAGAACGCGCTCGCCATCAAGACTTTCTATAAACGAAGCAACGTCTTCATCCCATTCAAATTCCTCTCTTGCACGATCCGCGCAGGAAGCTTTGTAATCAGGATTTCTCCACACATATCCGCTGCCTTCAGACAGATACTGATAAAACGATACCGGATACTTGGCTGAATCGTCGACATGATTGCGAATGAGATAATCCTGCAAAGACTCCCCTTTCAGGTAAAGAACGTCGCCAAAGGATACTATTCCTTCTTCCGTTATCTTTTCCAAAATACCGGGTTCAGACTTTCTTTCAAACCAGCTTTTCAGTTCCGAATGCTTTTTCTTGGCGTCGTTCTGCGCAAGTTCAAGCATCTTTGACCATTGAATATCCTTTTTCCTTGCAGCACACACCCACCGGTAGCCTTCGGGTGCGGAACTCTGCTCGTAATCATAGTCCTCGCTGATGCAGTATTCCATACAGTCCTCCTTTACGAGAAAAGGTTCAGGCCAACGTCCTCCGAGCACATACCAATCCCAAAAAGCATTCGGGTTAGCATAATAGCCATACGCGTTCATCTCCTCATAGAAGCTATAACCTGTGTACTTTTCTGCAAATTCAGACACTGACGCATACAGTTTCCTAAACGGATAATTCTCGATGACTCTCATTTTCTTCGCCGTTTTCGATCTTTTTTTATGCTTGAGCTGACCGAAATCACGTTGAAATACTTTTCCATCGAGTAGCGTATATTTTTGAGAAAATGCTGCGTCATACGGAAAAACCATCCTTCCGTCCGGAAATTTGATAACTGTACAGGTTTCATTCTTGTACATTTCGGAAATGTCTTCAGTTACATCGTGAAACTCCAGGAAATCCGGATCATCCGTACTCTCGCAATATGGCTCCATAATTTCCTCGACTGCGCTGAACACCTCCCGTGAAAAGGTCGAGATTCTGCTTTTGATTTGCCCGATTCGCAATTTAATCATTACCGAATCGGCTCCCGATTCTTTTAACTGCTGCAGTTGATTCAATGCAACATTCGCACGAAAATTTTCAAGTACATCTTCCTCAACATGCGGCACATTGACCGCAACCAATGTTGAAAAATGCATGGTTTTATCTCCTTTTTATAAATATTTTTCACTTGTGATAATGCCCAGTTCTCCCTTTTTCTTCAATTTGAAGTAGTCTTTGATAGACAACGCCTCACCCGGCATATATCCGTGCTTGAAAATATATTCAAGGTACTCTTTGATCTTGGGCTTACTGTAGTATTCAAGCGAAGAAAGATTGTAATCCTTTTCTAAAATGCCACTTAGAACTTCCCAGTTGACTTCCCAATAAGGCTCGGCGTCTCCGAGTTTATCCTGCCATATTGAAACGATACAGTCTATCTCGTTAAAAGGAAACAGCGAAAGGACAAACTCTCCCTTTTTGCCGCACCATTCTTTGATTTTGTCAGATACATCCTCGCGCAGATATTCTTCGTCCACTTCACGGTATATCGGCTCCTTGACTTTCTGCAGCAGTGCAAAGAGTTTGGTTTCCAACTCGCCGAGTTTTACCGAATCAAGTTTTTCCAAAACTGGCTCATCTGCGATAAACTCTTTGATACACGAAGATATATAGCTGTTCTTTTCAGGATCCCAGAAATTTTCATTCAGCATATAAATGCTTCCTCCTCTTTTTACATTTTCTGTGCATATAAGCACCTATGATCATACCGATACTGCTCTGCGGCGATTCTGCACGCGTCGTCTTCGCTGGCTGCTTCGATGACCGCAATGAACGGCGTCGGTTCCATATCTCTCCACCGTTCGTCGAGATCATCCGCAAACGTATTGATGTCGTTTATATCTTCCACATCCGATACATCAATCATCTGCGCGTCACGTACCCAGTGCGAATCCATGCACACAACGTACTTGTCCGGTTTGAACAATGCTACCGCATCAATCCAAGGAACTATTCTGATAATCTCGTAATCCCCGTACTCGACCGTTCCGCCGCAGCAAAGACAGAACACATCAGACTTTTTACTATCACCTACGATACCGTATTGGGGCGTAGAACGCTCCTCCAGCAAATCTTTGAATAAAACAAATTTCATGTTCGCTCCTTTTCGTAAAATATTCGGGCAGCCCGTATTGGACTGCCCTGCCGCTGTTTGAGAAATCATACTCGGATATGCCTTTTCACAACCGCTGTTAATTTTGCGGGGAGTTCCTCTAAATCGGTTATATCGAGGAACGACTCGCCGTAGATCCGTTGGATGTTTTCCTTATCGTCACCGATTGCCGCCGCGATAAACAGAATACCCTTTCTTTTGTATTCCTGCTTAATCCCGCGGAGATCCTCTTCCGCTGCTGTACCTATATATCCGTTTGCCGCGGGCTGCCCGTCCGATACCAAAATCAGAATTTTGACATCCTCCGTTCTCGCAGCCAGCCTTTCAGCGACAAAGCGAAGAGCAGCTCCATCACGATTGCTGCTTCTTGCGCTCACATCCATAATGCGATATTTATCAGCATTGTCGTAAGTGTCAAACTCGGCATAGGAATACAATTCCACAGTATCGTCCCAATCCGTTGAATGCCCATAGACCATAACGGGAATCCCTAAATTAGTACAGAAATCATACAGAATGATTGCCGCCGCCCGTGCATATGTCACCCGATCCCCATACATGGAGCCGGATTCGTCCAACAGCAGAGCTACGGATAGCTGCGGCGTCTCGTTCGGCAAAGCTTTTTTATAAAACGTCTTACCGTCATTGCGATAGACGGTTCGCCCATCCAAATGTCGGCCGAAAAGCAACCCTTTCATTTTGCCTCCTTTGCGCCGATCCTCAAGTTCTTTCAGCAAACTTCTTTGTAACTGTTTCGATATTGCCAAAAGAGGTTCAGCAACCGCTTGATACTGCTCCTCGCGCATCTCTCCTGCTTCGAGCAACCTGTTGACGCGAATATTTACACCAGCATGAACATTCCCATAAGAGATACTCTGCGCAAATTCGTTCAGTTCCTCCAATCGCTCGCTTTCGAGGCTTCTGCAAGCGGCTTTTTCCGCCATTGTATTGAGTATTCTTTCGACATCGGCAGCGGCTCGCTTGTCCTGCTCTTTTGCATATGTATCGTTGTATTCGACACCGCCGTCTTCCGGCACAGAAACGGAATTTGTTTCAAGCAATGGAAGCCTCTCCGGTTCTTGTTCTCCGTCCTTTTCAGCTTCCCCTTGTTCGGCGTTTTCCGTTTTTGCTGCTTCCTCATGCGTTTTCGCTCTCGCTTTGGCCGTTGCCGACGCGCCGTCGTCCTCGGAAGGTTTGACAGGACATATTCCCGTACCCGTACCGCTCTTGGATTTTCCGACCACGGACGCGAGCTGTTTTTCGATCTCGCCTTCGATGTCGGAGCTTCCTTTCTCAGCGATTTCGTCCTTGCATTTTTCGCAGAAGTCCTTTATATACGGCCAGCATCGAACCAATATCAGATTGGTCACGTTCAGCCTTTTCTTGGTGTTATGTTCTGTCAGCAAAGCGTCGATATCCGACAACAGGCTGAACACCGTCTGGATCCGCTCATCGGTCAGCGGTTCATCACCGTACTTCACTTCACCGAATTTCGCATAGGAAAGGAGCATCTGTTCGAGCGTCGCAAAAATGTGACCTTTTCCGTTTTCCTCTTGTTCTTTCATTTGCGTTACCGTAAGCATCTTTTGAAAGTGCTTTGCCCGTACCGCTTCAAGGCCGTACGCGAGCGAACCCGGGAATTCAAGCAATATCCTGTTTTCCACATAGCCGTCCTCCAAAATATTCGACAGCTCATGCACTACATACTGTACGGCTTTCAACTTGAGCGGATCCTGCCGTACATATTCCCACAAATCGGCTTCGTTGCGTTGGTCTGCGAGACGTGTAAATTCCGGCGGTTCGGGATACCATTTTCCAGCCGCAAAGGAGTTTACAAGTGTCTGCCCGGATAGAAAATCCGTATATAAAATATGGCCGAATTCATGAGCAAACAGTCCGCATACGATCTCATACCGTTCCTTTCGCCCTACAGTTTCCGTAACCCACGAATTTCCTGTATTGATCGAAGCAACCAGATTATCCGTAAATGCCAAGCTTCCGTTCTCCGGATTCCAAAAAAGATTCACCCGTACACGCCGCCGGTAATCATACCGGCGCGTGTAGGCCGCGGCTATCCCTTCAAAATGCCCCGCCAAAAGGCGGGACGTGAAGAACTGCCTGTCCGTGATTTTACTGCGCTCTTCATTCAGGCGCTGTTTCAGTAGTTTATAATTCGCACCCATGCAGGGGCTATCCTCCTTTATAGATTAACTTGCTTTTTTATAACGCTTTGGCGAAAAGACCGGATCGAGTACATTCTCGATCAGAGCGCACCGATCCGCCTCGTCCGATGTAGCCTTGCTGATGATCGTATAGCGCGCGGATTCATACGGGTTTTCCGTAACCATGCTGCTCATGATCCAATCGATCAAGCTGCGCATACCGACGTTGCCATCCGAAATCCCATGCGATTGACAATATTTCGCCATTGAATCGACGACTTTTACCATCTCCGAAACCTCGTATTCGTCCGTCGCTCCCGTTACGCTCATGGCACGCTGTACCATCACTTCTGGCGCGGGCAGATCGACGTCACGCACGAGATTCATACGGTCGATAATTGACTGGTTCATCCCTCGGCAGCCTGCGTAGCTGACATTCGTCGTGACGACGACCACGGCATCGGGGTGCCTTCGTATAACCTCTCCGGTCGGCAAAGTAATCGATCCGCCCTGCTCCAACAGCGAGTTCAATCCGACCAACACGCCCGGCTGAACGATCGTCGTCGGTTCCTGTATCTCCACAACGTATCCGTTTTTCAGAGCCCGCAGGAAATCCGTCTCCACATAGGAAAACCTCTGCCCGCCGCCCTGCGGCTGTTCGGATGTTTTGGAAAGCTGCCGTACCTTTTCTGTCACCTTTTCCAAAACCAGCTCCATGCATTCCTTTACCGATGCACCCTTTTTTTCGGCTCCGGTCATTGCGCGATACACTCCTTCCGGATCGTATTCCATATCGTCGAGATCGGGAAGTTTCATCAGTTCAGCGACATTTTTATAATTGATACCTCCCTGTGCTTTCAGCGTCTCTCGCTCCAAGGCTAAATCCGCATCTCCCGCAGAAGAGTACTCCGTTTCAGGAAAAACCTGCCCGATAAAATCGTACACTTCCGTATCCGCAGAACAGGTATATTTCATATACGGAAGACCGAGCCCCGCAGCAATCGCCTTAGCGCCCATCGTCTTACCGGTTCCGGCCGGGCCGCGCAACAGAAAATTGCGCATCGGGGCCGATTTGCCCGTCGTCGCACTTGCGTGCTTACAGATATCCACGACTTCCTGCGGAATTATATACCATGACGGCAACTCCGGAATGAGAGATTTCTCGAACGGCGTCAGACTCCTCGAACTAAGCGGGAACTTGCCTTCGAAATCTTTGTTTTCGATCACAAGCTTTGCACTCTTTATCGGGCCTGCCGCCGCCGTTTTCGCAAAAATCTGAAATTCACCGGCATAGACGGTATGAGGCTCATATTCCCCCTTGTCCAATTGCATTTTGGATAAGCGATCCATCACGCCGGACGCATTGACATCAGCCTTTATATGCGCTGCACAACTTGCATCTTTAATGCGTCGGTATGCATTATCGCACAAAATCGCCATGCTTAATATGGCTTCCTCCATCTCGGGATATCCATCGTCCCGTTCAGCCTTATATTTGTCAAAATGCGACTGAAACTCCTCATCCGAAAGCAGCTCCGGCATCATTGTAAACAGGATCGCTGCTCCGTCTCGAGCCCTTGCGCTGGCGGCATATTCCTCCATGATTTCCGTACTCCGATTGTAAACGCCTGCTTTTATTGAGCCGTTTCCCTTGCTGTAAACAACCAAGTGATAATCTTCCGGGCCTGCCGACGATTTGTATTCGCCAACACAAAAATCGCCCGTTAATCCTACCGCTCCTTTTGAATTTCCTTCCATGCAATCGATAAAAGCATGGACAGCCTTTATGACCGTCGCACACAAAGTTGACGATGTTTTATCGCCGTACTTTGAAGACACCGATACTTTCTTCGATGTCGATGTAAACGGTTCAGGCAGCGACCTTCCGAAATTGAATAAATTAGTGATTCCTGACGGCATGATTGTATTTCTCCTTCAAAAATTATGCTAATCCGATCGCAATACCGTTTTCACGGCACTCCGCGCTCTTGACTCCTACGCGCAAAAGCTCCTCGCACAAAGCGTCCCAGCTCTCACGCACGGGAAGTTCAACAGACGCAAGAACAAGTTCTTTTTCGCCGCGGCCGATCGCATCGTTGCAACGGCCGTTCAGCTCCGTTATGTGCGCATCCGTCCACTCGAAGGCGATAAGACCGTAATCGGTAACAACCGTCGAAGCTGATTGAGTTTGCGAAGGCGAATCGCTCTCTATCTGTTCATCGGCCGTGTCCTCGGGAAATTCAAGGGCGGTCGCGCTATACCCCGAAAACACAACCTTCGTTTTCCGAAAACCGTTACTTCCGAATAAAATAATGCACACGTCCTCCCTTTTTCCGATACGGCTGACGGGATCGGGATACTCCCATATCCAATCCTCCTCGGGATACTCGCTTGCCATAAGCTTATTGATTGAGTCTGTCACGAAATCCTGCAAACTTTCTTCCTTCGGCGTCACCGGTTTTTCTTTTTCCTTTGGCGCACGCACGGTTTCGTCTGCTTGTTCGACCGTCTCCTTTTTGGTGAGATATACATACCGGGCGCCCGCTACCGCTGAAAGAAATACTGCCAAAATAAATACCGGCCATAAGCGAAACGCAAGGGATAAAAGTGCTATAACACCGAAAGCCGATAGACATTTCGCGGCTCTCTGAATCTTTTTGTCTTTGTTGGTCATTGTTCAATCCTCCACGATAAATGTTTTTCTGTATTTCGCCTTACGCTGAGGCGGAATGTAGATCACAACGCGATTGATGTTTTCAGCGTCAAATTCCTTTGCGATCCATACTGCAACAGAAGAGTCAAATTTCCCAAGAGCGCTTTCTCCGTACAGAACCGTCCTACCGTCAGCATTGCTTTCGGTCAAGACGCCTTTGATCGCGGCTGCATCAAATGTGACGTCAATACGGAACTGTTTCGCCGTCGATAATCTGCTGAGAAGACACGCTTCTTCCGACACTTGGAGCAACCCTTGTGTTTTTTTCCGAAGCGTCCTCATCAGTATCTTTTCCCTGTCTTCTTTTTTGAGTTGATTAAAAATTCTGTTTCTCATAAAAACCTCCGAAAACGAAAAAAAGGCGCACACGAATTACTCTTTCAGTAACCCATGTGCGCCTAAAATACGCTTGAACATTTATTCGTCATAAAACGAACCGAAATTCCCCGGTTGCTCAAATCCGGTGAATTCCCCTTCCTCTTCTTTAGCCGGCTTTTTCTTGCCGGCAGCAGGTTCCGTATCGCTCTCCGATTTCTTCCCGCCCGATGCGTAAAAAATCTCATCAGCCAGAAATACCTGCCGGCGTTTGAGTTCACCCTCGCTGTCCGTCCACTCCTCTTCGGTAAGTTTGCCGAACATCGTAACGTGCGAGCCGCCCGAAAGTTTCATCTTCTGCACCGTCTTGCAGATGTTGCCGAAGCCTTTTGCCGTCATATTCAGCCAGCGCGTGTTGTTCTCCGCCTTCGGATCGTAGATCTTGTCCCCGAATCGGAAAGAAAACACCGTCGATTCGTCATTGAATCGCACCGCCGGTTCTTTGTTATACCCGTTGGATATAACAACATCGATAAAAGCCACTTTGTTCATAATTACTCCTTTGCAGGATTTCCCTGCCAAAATATTTTTATTTCACCCTCATGCGGGGAGAAACCGAAGAAAATAAAAAAAGTGCCAACCACCCACGCCGAAGCGTGCATGATTGGCACTTTGCTACTCTGAACACTTTGGAATCCTTGCGGATGCCATGAAACTTTACGTTTATATTATATCAAATTCTCCCCGTTCCGTCAATGCTTTTTTTCAACTTATCCGATGTTTTTATTCGTCGCTTCGGATAATGCAAGATAGCTGCACACGATATATGCGCCGTCTTTTTCATATAGCCGCAAACCCTTTGATAAGAACAGAACCATCGGTTTCCCGAGTTCGATTCCGCGTACCCGTCTGCGGACAATGATACTCAGATCATATTCCCCTGCATTCATCCGAATTTCCTTGACTCGCCTCAACAATTTTGTTCTAATGACTTCCGTGCAGGTGCCGCTTATTCTCACAAAGTTCCTTTTCGCAATCGCATATGCGACAATGCCTGCGTCGACAAAGAAGACTGCCGCCATCAAAGCGAACGGGACTATGTAGATATACTCCCCCGCGAGCAGAAACAGCACGAACCCTATTGTGAGTGTTCCGACTCCCGCGCAACTTCGGTAAAGCAACCGCCTTTTCAAAGGCAACACCTCTTTCTCTTTCATTTCAATTTAACCTCACCCGTCGAAGCTTCACAAGATGCATAAGAGCCGCAACGGTATCGTTGCGACTCTTTGAATGCTCCATTTGCCTTTCCAATTTGTTATTAGACAGCGGTTTTGCCCCATAGATCTTTTCGGCTAAAACCTTCCAATTTTTGTCCGATAACAATCTTTTATCCGGCAGAATATGTTTTTCCTCCAACGCCACAAGTTCGGCAATTCCGATGCGGAACCCGGAATACCGCAGCCACCGCAGAATACGGCGCTCCCTTGGCGGCAGAAATATCCCCGTCCCTTTTTTCCGTACCGTAATTATACATCGCTGCAACATTCTGTATTTAGCGCTCTCTGTCTCGTCCGTTTCAAGCTCCGCAATCCCTACATTCGCCATATAAGCGACCGCTTGGATCTCTTCCTGTCTCCGTGCAATACAGAATCGAAACCGCCCCTTTCCCCAAATTTCGGCACTTTCTTTTTCCAGCCGCACGCTCCGCCCCATATGCGTTACCGTCAAACAGCCTTCTCGGTTCCTGCGAGCTTCCCCTTTTGAAAAGTACATCATACCCGTTTCACAGCAAAACTATAATGGCGATGCACGCAGCAATAATCAAAACAGCTCCCCCTACGACCATTGCTATGCGGAAAGTAGTTTTATTTTCGGAACGTCCTTTTTCTTCGTTTTTGTTGCACTTTTTCATCTCTGATACCTCCATAAAAAATAAAAGTGAGTCCGCATCGAACCCACTTTTTTACGGTATCACTATACCATATTTGCTTTTGCAAAGCATAAGCATTTTTGTGCCATATATTCGCCTTTTGGTTTTATCTGCTTTCTCTCCGCCTATTATCTCATTCAACAAAATTCTTATTTCGACATATTTTGTGTTTTTACAAAAATATAAAATCATTGACAAAAGAAATTTTATCTATTATAATAATTACACAAAAGCAATTAAAAACAGGAGCAATGCCCCATGATAAAACGTCAAGCCTATCTGGATAAAATTATCCCTTTCATTGACAAAAACCTCATCAAAGTCTTAACCGGCGTACGTCGTTCCGGAAAGACCGTGCTTTTGACGCAGATACAAGATTACCTGATAGAATCCGGCATCGATAAAAGCCAAATTATCTATATCAGCTTTGAGTCCGTGATGAACGAGCATTTACAGGACTATCATGCACTGTACGATTATCTGATCTCTGCCTCAAAAAAAATAAACGGCAAACTATATATCTTTCTCGATGAAATCCAAACCGTAGCGTCGTGGGAAAAGGTCGCCGCGTCCCTGCTCGTCGATCTCGATTGTGACGTCTATATCACGGGCTCCAACTCCAAACTGCTTTCGGGAGAACTTGCCACACTGATTGCCGGCAGATACGTCCAGATCTCGGTCTATCCCTTCGTTCTCTCCGAAGCGAAACAACTGTTATTACAGAACGGAAAAGCCGTTTCAGATGAACAGCTCTTTCAGGATTATTTGCGCTACGGCGGACTGCCCATGCGTTTTTCTCTGGAGCCGCAATCCGTCGAAACATATTTATCCGATACTTACGACGCAATCGTGATGAAGGACATTCTTTCAAGGAACAACATTGCGGACGAAAAACTGCTCTCTCTCATCCTCGACTTTCTCATGGACAATATAGCCAATCCGTTTTCAGCCCGAACCATCGTGTCAGCCCTGCAAGCAAGCGGCATAAAGACAACGGTCAATACCGTACTTGCATACATCGGATACATCAAAAAAGCGATGATCATAGATTCTGTCCAACGGTACGATATTAAAGGCAAACGGTTACTTTCGTCCACCGAAAAATATTATTCCGTCGATTTGGGGCTGAGGAATATCCGTAAAGCGAGCAACAAAGTCGATTACAATAAACTGTATGAAAACATCGTCTATCTTGAACTTCTCTATCGTGGGTATGATGTCAAGGTAGGAAAAACCGATGACTATGAGATCGATTTCGTAGCTTACAAAGGCAAAGAAATCACCTATGTACAAGTTGCTTATCTACTCTCTTCCGAAGAAACGATCGCGCGTGAATTTGGAAACCTCGAACGCATTCGGGATCATTACCCGAAAATCGTCATTTCCGGAGATTTGCCCGATTTTTCCCGCAACGGGATCCGACACTACAATATCATTGATTTTCTGCTAAACAGATAATCATTCGGCTGCGGTTCCACCGCAGCCTTTTTACATAAAAAAGGGCGTACCGTTACCGATACGCCCTTTCTGTAAATTCTATTGTGGGAAAGGAAAAAAACAACCTTCCTCCGCTTCCTCTGTCAGCTTGTATTGCCCCATTTCTCCCGAATTGGCTACCGCGACATATTGCGCAACAAGCCACGCCTGATAATGAAGCTTTGTAACGAGCATCAGTTCGTTGAGCGCGTCAAACGTCATACTGACCGCCACATGATTTTCGGGATGATTGCCGAATTTCGGAGCGATAAGCCCTTTATCCGTAGCCGCTCCGGGGCCGCTGTCGGCAACGAGTAAAAAATCAGATTTGCTCCCCGGCAAAAGCTGCATCACCCTTGAAAGGCTCATTTTATCCTTACGGGCCTTACCTATTTTGGCAAGTTTTTCCGCAGACGTTCCTCCTAAACTTTGATATATCGACGATTTATCTCCGCTCTTTTTTCTTGCCTGCAACATATAGCGCAGTTCTCCGCATTCGAGCTTTCGGCAAAGCTCTAAAAACTCGTCTGCATTGATATAGATATGTATCGTATCCGTCTGACGACTGCCCTCCGGCTTGGATAGGTCATAGGCAGCAAAGTTCCAATGGATCTTGCCGCAAGCAAATCTGTCGTTCAAACTTTCCACAAAACAGTTTTTTGCATCCTTACGGATAATTTGACTCTCATTATTCATTTTTTGTTTTTCTCCTCCGTAATTTCATCTTGCTGCCCTCCGTTATAGCAGCTTCTGATTTCTTCTGTGTCGTCATGGGATAAGCTCCAACTGCCATCAATATAGTTCGCATCGGTAGGCAATGGAAGATTTCCGTCATCATCGCGGGCAATTTCCATTGCTTCAGCAAGAGTATTTGCTTGAACCGTTACCGTGCCACACATTTCCCAACAAACGGGAATTGTCCACTCTTTCATTACATACCTCCTTCATTGAACTTTTTAGAGAAAGCGGAGTCACTTTTGTGACTCCGCTAACTTTTTGCTCCTTGATCAAGCCGCTGAAATTTACTATTCGCACCTCTGCGCAACCTCCGTTAATAAATTTTAATCAATTGATTCTTCACTCTCTTTTTACGGAACAATGCCGTTCTTTCACTTATAGGTTCCGTAGCATCCATGTCAATAATTTTAACAACTACCTCATGTAGCTCTTTTGAAATGTAGACGGAATCCACCATGCCATCTTTTACGATGATTACGATTTTTTCACTGGCCTTCCTCCTGTATCCCCAAAATCTTTTTCGCTTCTTCCGGAAAAATGGCATTGAATAATTCACGATACCTATTAAAGGCTTCTGGTGTGAGCGGGCCTTTCAAAGAAGTTTCGCTCCATGCAATCAACTCTTCTTCCGGAATGCTATATTTATCCGGAGTAAAGCAATTCCCGTTAAAGTACGGTGCGCGAGGTGAAACCACTCTATCCATCTCAAGCTTTGTCGTCGTTTCAAGGATAATTTTGCCTTTCTTTTCTGCGATCGCACACAAGAGTGTCTCGGAAAATCCACGCTCCTCATAATAATTCAATTGCCCTATCAATTTTCGCAGAGCAGATACTTGAAGTTCGCGTATCTTGTCCGATATTGCATCGTCCATAATCGCCTTGGCTATATAGGCAGCAACCGTAAAATTATGATCTAATATTGAAGCATCCATATTCACCTCCATGAACTTGCAAGAAAATTGTTATAGATGCGATCTCGCACTTTACTCTCAAATTTCGTTTTCTCGCTCCTTTTTCTGCAATTGACGAATATATGTCAGTAAATTCCAAACTGCGGCATTCAAGGAAATCCATACTCTCAATTATGAGTGGATGTTCTCCCTCTCCGCCATGTTCCTCAGAATATGTTCCGACCGATACGACCTTCATATCAGCAAGCATATCCAACTTGCCGTCCGCACTCTCTTCATCGAAACAAACTCCGAAATAATGCGCTGTTATGCCACCGGACGAGGAACGTTCCACCGAGCTTCCCTCCCAGTTCAAAGATACAGTTTTACCTGTTTTAAGTTGCGCTTCGATATAGTCGATTATTAAATCTTCTATATCTGTCTTTGCCTTCAAAAACAGCTCCATTTTTACCTCCGAAAAATTTCTGATATTATAAACGGAGCATCGCTTGATACTCCGAGAAGAAAAGTTACAGGCATACGCCAAAATCTATATAAAAAGCCTGCAAGACAAGATTCCATTACAGACTTGAGACATTCAAACAACAAGGCAACAAAGGCTGTTGCCTTGGAAAGATGTTTTGAGCGGAACAAAATTTCCGTATATATGAAAAAAGGCACCCAAAGAACATCATGTTCTCTGAGTGCCTTGTAACCTTTCGGTCATAGATAAAATTGTGAATCCCACTACCTTACAGGGAGCGCCATGAATTTTTTGAAAAGAAAAAAGTGTCTGAAACTCCCAGACACTTTAAAAAACGAAACTTTCATTACACACTTGCAATGGATGAAACTTTATGATATGATTATAGCATAAATCCAAATAAAATACAAGCGTTTTTTTGCACCGTACGAAATTCTCAACGAATCATTGCTTTTCTTTTGACGTTATGTTATAATTAAGATACCACACAAATAAAAAAGACAACTCGAGAGCGAAAGGGCATTTCGTATCTCTATTTTCGGGTTGTCGAAAATTTGTGTGGTAACAAACGGAGATACTGATGCGGGCGTGTCTTCGTTCGAGGACACGCCTTTTTTAATCAATCCGTCAGTTTCCCCTTTTGGAAATACGGAGAGGCGAAGAATTCCTCCAACGATATATCCAACCCATCGCAAATGGCATAAATGAATTTAAGCTGAGCCGATTCGTTGCGCATCTTGATGATATTATCAAGTGTCGAACTGGCTACACCGGACTTGATGCTTAATCCATGCGGCGTGAGATTATGCTGTTCGCACAGTTCCTTGATGCGCAATGCCAATGCTTCATTTAATTTCATTTTTATCTTCCTATGTTTCCCTATACTTGTAAACATAGTATAGATAATCCCGAATTTTTATGTTTCCCTCTATCGGGAAATATTAGATTTTTCATTTAGTATTTGGTATAATATCAGTATGTTTAACAAGCCATTAAGTATGCTCGCTGACGCAAAAAAACGTAGCACCATACTTTTCAAAAAATTATACGAGTGGGAAGAGTATCTTTTCATAAAGGAACTGTCTTCTCAGGGAAAGGACATCGGAGATCCGAAAGGTCTGTTCCAAGTCATGTATGAAACGGAACTTGACCATAACCGGACTATGCCCGATGAAATCAAAAGTAAAATCGCAGATCTCCGCGTGTTTACACTCGGATACGCGACGCAAGAAGTAATTGACCTTATAAACAAAAAAGAGCCGCCCCGCAAATGATGCGAGACGGCTCTTCCCATCTTAAAGAAATACCTTTGCCAATATGTCATTCTCTCTGACAAACGGATCCTCCCAAAATCTTGAATCCACGGAATGACTCTCATTATCCCCTAAAACATAGAAGCAATTCCTCGGTACGATCAACGGTTTATCTCGAACGAGAACCGTATCCCCTTGAACCGCTGCAATGCGTTTGACCATCAGGCTGCCATCGTGCCGAAAAACAATCACATCGCCCCTTTTCAGTTCCGAATACTTCCTTTCCGCGACTATGAAGCTGCCCTCCTTGAGCGTCGGTTCCATCGATGCAGTCGGGACATATCCGATGAAGAACAGCGACTGCAAAACCAGCAGCAACACGAGAATCAATAGCAAAGGAACCGCCACTTTCAATCCGCTTTTCATGTAGCCTTATACCTCCCCTTTATTTGCAGCAGTTCTTTGCTCTCCTCAATGACCTGAGTACAATAATATTCACCCAAATACCCTATATGTGCTTCAGACAACGGCGCCGAGATCAGATTGGCGAGCCAATAGTACGCCTCCTGTTTCGACATGATTCCTTCCTTGTGCAGCCGATCGAAATACCGATGCGCTTCATTCCGCAGCGCCCGCAAAGCGTGGTTTGCCATAGTTCCTACAGGCTTATTCGTTCCCGGATGAACGCGCACATACGAATCGCACTTCGGATAATTCGAGCAGACATATAGCATCACATTCCTGCTGTTGTCATAATAAATGCCATCCGCGCTGCGCAATACGGCCGCCGCACCGCAATACGGGCAGCGCATTTGGCCGTTGTTTTTCCTTTTATTCTTTTTCACAGTAACCTCCAAAAGCAAAAGAGCCGGAAGAACTTGCAAAAAAATACAGAGTCCATACTCCGGGATAAATCCCTTGATAAGCGACTCTGTACTATACTCGCAAGCCTTCCGGCTCTTATTTACAAAAAACTGTACCACTATGGATCGCTCAGTGCGCTAAATCCGTAACGGTTCCCTGCCTCTTCAGACAAGTCTGACACCTCGTACGCGATGTACCGAAAGCCTTGGTACGGTTTCTTGTTGTAGCTTTAGTATAACAGGCTTTATTTCCTTTGTCAAGCTTTTTTTGAAAATTGTCCATTTTTATTTCAGAATGGATATAGCGGAAAATTTCAGCCCGTTTTTCCGTTAATTTTGCGATTCTTCCGTCGTTTCCTCCGCTTTTTCGCTCTTTTTCTTTTGGCGGATAATGAATACAACGACGAGTGCAACAACGGCAATCGCTGCAATTACGATCAGCGCAATAATCCCGCCGTTCATGGAATACTCGATCGCAAAGGTATATTCGCTCGAATTGCCGATTTCGTCCGTCACCACCACGCGGTACTGTCCGACCTCCGTCAATTCGCTGCCGAGCGTATACTCAATTTTCTCGCCATCCCTGTAAACCTCCACCGTCGCACTTTCGGTAAGCTCGGACAGAATCACTCCGCCTTTGGTCGTGCCGCCGTTCTCCACGCCGTCGAGCTTGAGCGTCGGTGCGGTGCAGTCCACGGTCACGGTAAAGGTGTAGGTCTTGCCGCTGACAACGATGCCCACCTCATACGTTCCGTCCTCGAAGAGTTCGAGCGTGCCGTAGTTGAGCCGCTTTTCCTCCCCGTTTACCAGCGCCTTTTCAAAGCCGAGCGTTTCGTCGAAGTTATGCTCGAACTTCTGCACGAGCGGCTCGACGATCATAAAGGACACCTCCGCCTTATTCCCGAGCGCATCCGTGATCGTCAGCGTGTATGCCGCAGGCGCGGTGATTGCATCTCCGAGCTTGTATTCTACCACCTCTCCGTTCTTCGTCAGTACGAGCGTTACCTCCTCATTTGCCGTAACGGTGACGGAGTTAGACAGTCCCTTGTCGTTGACGTTGATTGCAAAGTCCACGCTCTTGTCGATGGTAAACTCCACCTCGATCGTGTTCTGCGCGAGGTCGGTGACGACGATTTTGTACGCGCCGTCCTCCGCGATGACCGTTCCCGAAACATATGCGCCGACCGACTTACCGTCCTTGAACAGCTCCGCCGTTACTCCTTCGCCCTCGAACGCGGCGCTCACGTCCCCGTTGACCGTTTCGCCGTCTTTTGCTCCGCTCAACACGATTTCAGGCGCGACCGTATCGATGATAAAGGTGTACGTCGCCTTATACCCGTCAAAGTTCTCGAACGTGATCTCATACTTGCCGTCCTCCGTCAGTTTTTTGCCGGAGGTATATTCGATCGCTTTCCCGTCCTTCTTCACGGCGACGATCGCCTCGTCCTTCCACTCGAAGGTAACGGTGCCGTTGGTATAGCCGCCGTTCTCCACTCCTTTCAACACGCCGTCCGGGGCGGGTTGGGCGTACGACAGGCTATCCGCGATCGCATCGATGCCCGTGCGGAATTCGTCCGTCACCACCGCGCGGTACAATCCCGAAGTGCGGAACCGATACGCGAGATTCTCCAAGGAAATTGCCGTGCCGTAATCGTCCGCCGTCAGCAATATCCATGTTTCCCCGCCGTCCGTAGATTTGTAGATCTCGATCGTCTGAATGTGCGACTGCGCATCAAGGCTTTCTGAAATTGTGATATCCAACGTCTTATCCTCGGCATTTTCAACCATCCCGATTTCCGGCGCGTTGCGGGAGATGATGAGCGAGAATACCTGCGACTTGCCGAAATGGTTTACCGCCTCCACGGTATAGACACCGCTCCCCTCGATCGTATACGTTTCCCCGAGGCTGCAGCTGCCGATCAGCGAGCCGTCCTCGCCGTACACGTTGAACATCGCCATCTCGTCGAATGCGTCCGCTATCGACACCGTTACGGCGTCTTTGAAGTAGTATGTCCTGTCGAACGCAACGGAATTGGCATTGCCCTCGCCCGCCGCATATAGGATTTCGGGTGCGGTACGGATAATGATGAGGTTATACTCGCAGGTATTGCCCCAATCGTCCAGGACGGTCAGAACATGCCTGCCCTCCGTTTCGACCACGCTGCCGACGAACGTCTCCCCGTCCAGCAGGCAGCCGATGTTCCCGCCGAGCTGCACCGCATCGGCAAGGATCGTCTTCCCGTCCGAATAGGAATACAGGTTCTCCCCGTCCGAGATCGTCGCGGGAGCTTTCTCCCAATAGTAATAGCTCTCGATGCCGATTTTCGCGTATTCCGCGATGACCTCGTTCAGGCGCTCCTCGGTAAAATACGCCACCAGTTCCTCGGGATCGCCCGATTTCTTATAGATGAAGTACGTTCCGTTCGCCGCATTCACGCTGTCCTTCGCGTCCATTGCGATGCCTGCATCCCAGGTCTCGCTGTTCCACTCGCCCGTGCGCACAAAAGAATTTTCCCTCTGTGCCGCAAACGCGAATGCCGCATCGTAGGTGGCGAAAGCAAAGAACTCGCCTTCCGCATTGCTCGCTTCCCAATACTCCTTCTGCAAGGTCTCCGTCAATACGTTCTGTTTGGAGGATGCGAACTCCGTCGTCCAGACGTTCCCCGCCGCGTCGGTGCAGATGACCTCGTAAACGCCCGTATCGATGGTATAGATCGTCGCGCCGTTCGTATATGCCTTGCCGTTCACGGTCACGCTCACGACAGGTGCGAACTGCTCGGGATTCCCGTCCGTCCAAGTGAGTATGACGTCGCCGTCCGTCTTTCCGCCCGTCACGCCGGATACCTCCAACGGCTTTTGCGTCCTGTCTATGGTAACAGTGAAGTATCCCGTCGAATTTCCTGCCTCCGATTCACCGTAGAACACGTATTTGCCCGGTTTATAGAACTCCGTACCCGGCAGGTACGGCTCAAAGGTTTCGCTGCCCGGCTGCTTTACATAGCACGTTTCTTCGCACTCGAACCGGATATGCCCGCCGTTCGTATAGCCGTTGTTCCCGAACGCTTCGCCGTCGACAAAGAGCTGCGCCGCAGGGATTTGCCTGTCCAAAACGACCGTGTACGTTTCCGAAACGTTCCCCGCTTTGTCCGTCGCATAGAATTCGTACATTCCCTCATCCGTCAGTTCCGTACCCGAGGTGTAGTTCACAAACTCCTCCACGCCGGGCAGTTTCACGAATACGCCCGAGAGCGCCGTTTCGTCCTGCGCGATAAATTTGATATACGCGGCATTTGTCGCATCTCCGGAATTTACCGAACTCTCCCCGCCGTACAGCGTTCCCGTGGGGTTCGTCTTATCCAACGTTATCGTCACCGTCTCCGATTGATTCCCCGCTCGGTCTACGGCATAGAAAGAATACGCGCCCTCCGCCGTGAGCTGCGTATCGGAGGTGTAGCTTTCAAACTCGGAATCGCCCGGTTTCTTCACGTACAGCCCCGCAACGCCAGAACCGCTGTCGGACGCGGCGTATTTTACATATTCTGCGTTCATGAACGTGCCGCTGCCCTTCGCCGTCTCGCCCGCATACAGAATACCGACGGGCTTTGTCTTATCCAGCACGATCGTCACCGTAGCCGACTTGTTTCCGCTGCGGTCGGTACAATAGAAGGAATACTCTCCCTCTGCCGTCAACTGAGTTCCGCCCACATACTCCGTAAATTCACCAGCTCCGGGAAGTTTGACACATAATTTTGCAATACCGCTCAATCCGTCGCTTGCCTGCATTCTAATGAATGCCGCGTTCGTCTTCGCACCGGCGGAGACCTGCGCGTTTCCAGCATACAGAGTCAACGCAGGGTTCGTTTTATCCAATGTGATACGAATAGTGTCGCTCTTGTTTCCCGCCTGATCGACGGAATAGAACTCATACAAGCCCTCCTTCGTGAAAACAGTACCTGCGGAAAAAACCGCCGCCTTGCTGTCACCTGGCTTTTTCACATACATCTCCGCCAACCCACTCAAGCTGTCTGTTGCCGAATACTTGACGTGCTCTGCATTGGTGAACGTTCCGCTCTGCGCCTCCTTTTCTCCTGCATAAATGTGTCCGATAGGCTTTGTCCTATCCAGCAAAACAGTTACGGTTCCTGAATTGTTCCCGGCCCTATCGGTCGCATAGAAAGAATATTCGCCTTCTGCCGTCAATTGCGCACTGTCCGTATATTCCACGAAGCCGTTGTCTCCCGGTAATTTGACAAATAATTTATCTACGCCGCTCAAACCATCGTGTGCCGTCATTTTCAAAAATGCGGCATTTGTTTTCGCGCCGCCGGAAAGTACGGTCTCTCCGCCCTTGACTTCAATGGTCGGTTTCGTCTTGTCCAGCAGAATACGGAACGTAGGACTTTTGTTGCCTGCGCCGTCTACCGCATAGAATTCATATTCCCCTTCGACCGTAAACATTGTCTCAGACGTAAAGACCTCCGCGGAGTCCGCATTCGGCTTTTTCACATACAGCCCCGCAACACCGATGTTATCCGTTGCTTTGAAAGTTATGTCTGCCGCATTGGTTATTTCCCCATCAGTAACTGCGTCTCCGCCGGCATACAAGTTCCCTGCCGGAGAAGTCCTGTCAAGAGTGACCGTATAGGTATCCGAACGGTTCCCGACTACGTCTTCTGCATAAAAAGAGTATTTTCCTTCGGCAGTCAACTGCGTTGTAGAATTATATGCCTGATATTCTTTGGTTCCCGGCATCATAACATAGAGTTTCTCAACACCCGTCAACGCATCGGTTGCCGTAAACCGAACATATGACGCATTAACGGAACTTCCGTTTTGGATCGCATTGCTCCTGGCATAAATTTGTCCGTTCGGCTTTGTTTTGTCCAAAGTGACCGTCATAAGCACGCTTTCATTGCCTGCAATATCCACACTATAAAATTCATACAACCCGTCTGCCGTCAGTTGCGCGCCGCTCGTATAAGATTCAAACGCGCCGGCTCCCGGTTTTTTTACATAATATTTTGACATTCCGCTCAGCGCATCCGTGGCCGTATATTTGACATATGCGGCGTTCGTCTTTGCGCCGCTGGACAAAACAGTGCTGCCGCCATAAATGCTGCCTGCCGGTTTCGTCAGGTCGAGCGTGATCGTCATATGCGTACTCTCGTTGCCGGCACGGTCGGCGGAATAAAATTCATATTTACCCTCCGCCGAAAACGTCGTTCCGTCCGTAAAAGTCGTGAAAGAGCTTGAGCTCGGCTTTTTCACATACAGCGCCAAAATTCCGCTGTTTGTATCGCTCGCAGTATATTTGACATAACTGCTATTGACGAAACAGCCGCTTGTCTTCGTACTCGTTCCGCCATACAATGTCCCTGTCGGAACCGTGTTGTCCAGCGTGATACTGCAATTTACGGTTTGATTTCCTGCCTTGTCGACTGCATAGAACTCATACCGGCCCTCCGATGTCAACGGCGAATTGTTCGTATATGCCAAAAACGACGAACTCCCCGGTTTTTTTACATAACAACTCAATATTCCCGAGCCGCTGTCCGAGGCGCTGAATAAAACATACGTTCCCTGCACGTAATTCCCGCCGGGAACCACTACATCGTCCCGCTTGATACTGCACGTTGGAAGCACTGTATCCAAATACACACTGCTTTCCGCCGAATAGTTACCTGCCTTATCCAATGCACGGAAATAATACCAGCCGTCCGTAGACGTTGTCGGAATCGATGTACCGGATGTATAGGTCTGCCAGGAACTGCTGCCCGGTTTTTTATACTGCAAACTGCTGATTCCGCTTTGCGAATCAGTCGCCGAATAAGAAAATGCCTTATTAGTATAACTTCCCGACGCAAGATTCCCGCTTGTGCCTCTGATCGTTCCGGTTGGTAACCCCGTATCCAGATTGACATAATACGTCGAGGATTGATTTCCCGCTTTATCCTTGGCATAGAAATAATACCGCCCGTTTGTGCTGCTAGCGGTTACTGTTTTCGATGTCCCGACTCTGGTATATGTAGACGATGAAGGAGTACGCATATACAATCCTTCCACGCCGCTTCCGGAATCGCTTGCCGAAACGGTAAAGGCCGTATTTGTATACTTTCCCGTCGTAGACGTGGATCCGCCGCTGATCGTCGGCTTAGTCGTATCTACGTTAAAGTAGCAATGAACGTTGACGTCTACGCCCCACGTAGTATATCCCGCGCCGCTCGATTTTGAATGATTTAATGTTACTTGATATTGTCCGTTGGACAATGTTGCCGATACCGTTCCATTACCGGAAGCAACAGTTCCCCCTGTACTATTCAGGATCTTTAGTGTATTGCTTGAAATCGAACTCTCGAACTTTACATAGGCAAAATTGATATAGTCGTTATTATTTAACACGTCGGTTCCCGAATACGAAGCGGTGGTCAAATATAAAATTATATCCTCGGTTGCGCCCGATGTATTGTTCTTGCGAACAGCTATCTTGGTCTGATTTTCAATATCATCCGTCACTGATCCTCCCCATGTTCTATGAGTACTCGTTCCCGAAAGAGATACGGTATATTTGGGGGACGCCGCGCTTGCCTGAATCACGGATTGCACCCCGAGAACACAGCACACACTCAGCAGTGCGATGAACAACATTGTCAAATACAACAAAAAGATCTTTTTTATTTTAAGCATAATTCTTCCTCCGTTAAATCTCTACCGTGGAACCGCTATATGGGTAATCGCGCCCCAGATTCGATTGGTTTCGTGATTGATGCCGAGGATCCGCACTGTTACGCGAGCCCCGCGCGGCGGTCTTCCCCTTTTCGGGTAACTGCACAGGCAATCGATCCCGCCGTCCAACGCAACAAATACGCCGTTCGTATCGACCATGCTGACCGAACCGACATAGCGATTGCCGACCGTGTACATACGCAGCGCCTTTTCATACGGATTTTCCCCCGCCTGCTTGACGGATGCCGATGCCCTAATATTGTTTTTATCGCTTCTGTCCACATCCAGAACCTTGACGAGGATCCTCTGCCCCGGCTGAAAGTACCCCGACGCATCCATGAGCCGCTGATAACTAAGTTCTCTGAGCGGTATGTAGATCTCCAACCCGAACAGATCCACGAAGATACCTGCACGGATAGCCGATACCACGCGAGCTTCCGCACACAATCCGGGATAGATGAGGTTGTTACCGTCGCGGTCTGTACCGAGATAAAATTGTTTCCGTTTCGACTTCATAGCATCCAGACGGCTTGCGATCGCCACATTCGCGTCTTTGTCTATCCCCTTGACGATGTAATCCACTTCGGCACCGAGCCGTTTGGTGAGAAGGTAATGCAACACCTCTTCCAAGGGGCGGCCGCGCAAATCCTCCGGCGTTTCCACCGCTTCCGCTGCGGGAACGATGACCTTAAACACCCCGTGATATATGACCGCATAGGATACGGAATTGTCCGAGCCCTGTTCAACGCCTTGAATTGTTCCCGTAAGGATTCGGCCTGTCTTGAGCGATTCCAACAAATCGATGAGATCGCTCTGCGCCTTCTCCTCATCCGTTTCTACGCTCGGTCGTTCGTCGATAGACAGAACGCTTTTGCGCCTCGCTCGTTTTCTCGGCTTCGAAGGTTTTTCCTCTTGCTGCATTTCGGCCGACGGCTCTTCGTGTTCTTCCGACGGTGTTTCGGCCGTCTTTTTCTTTCTGGCTCTTTTCGGTTTCTCCGGAATCACATTTTCTGCGGGAATATCCCTGAATCCTTCCGCATCTTCGTCCGAGACAACGGAAGCGGCGGTCATTTCTTCATTTTGAACTGCTGTTTCCTCATCTACAGTTTCCTGCAATTTTTTCAACTTTTCATTCATTTTTGCACCTCTTTTATTTAATTTTATTTGCATTGCACATAATTTGCACATAACCTATTGACAATTTCTGAACGATCGCATATAATTAAAGCAAAGAAAAGGAGGTAGATTATATGGCAAATATAAACGTCACGATCCGCATAGACGAACATCTTAAAGAACAAGCCGACGAATTGTTTTCCGACCTCGGACTCACCATGAGTTCGGCATTCTCGATATTTGCAAAACAAGCCATCCGTGAACAGCGCATCCCTTTCGAAATCAAACGGAATACGCCCGTTGCTATGGCGTCCGATGAAGCCGTTAATGCCGTTTCCGAAAAACTGATGCAGAAAAATGCAAAAGCTTACGGAGAACTTGCCAAATGATTTTCTTTTCAAAACAGCAAGTACTGAAAATGCATTCCGCTCTCCTTGCCCAAACAGGCGGATTAGACGGACTGCACGATGAAGGATTGCTCGAATCCGCCCTCGCTGCCCCCTTTCAAACCTATGACGCACAAGAACTTTTCCGCAGTATTCAGGAAAAAGCTGCCAGATTAGCGTACGGATTGATACAAAACCACCCGTTTATAGACGGAAACAAACGCATCGGCGCCCATACTATGCTCGTTCTGCTCTCGCTCAATGGTATTGAACTCACATACGCGCAAGATGAATTGTCTGACATCATTCTAAAAGTTGCGGCAAGCGCTGCTTCCTATGAAGATTTGCTTGCTTGGATTTTGAAACATGAAAACCCCGAGGTAATTTGATACCCCGAGGTTTTTTTCTTAAAAATTCCCCGGCGGATGCGCCGAGGAATATAATTTCTTTTTATTTTTCTCTTTTTGGTTTTCTGGTACTTCTTCCGGCTCGATTTCGGCAGTAACAGACGGCAGATAATCCTGCACGGACGTTTTCCGTATTTGCGCATAAAACGGATGCTGCGAATAATCGAACTTTTTCAGTTTCAGAATATTAGAGCCGCGTATGACGCAAAGCATTTCATCGTTCGGAAGCCGCAGCACTTCATCCGGCGTCAACAGGCGCCTTCGGCCCTGCCCTTCCGTATGCCGATACTGCGGTATGATCTGAGCCACGGCGAGCGTCTTTCGGACGGTCATCGTGGAATTCACCTCGATGCTCATATCCCCGCTCCGTCCCGAAAAGTATTCGGCAGTGACGTCATCCGCACATCCAAGCATGAGCTGCACATCGCAATTGCCGATGATTTCCGCCCATAAATTATTCGGGTAACGGTTTTGCAGTTGACCGAGACTCTGTACCGCGAGCATGACGCGGATCTCTCTGGAGCGGCAGACGCTCAGAGAGCGGGCAAAGTCCGAACCGTCCTCCGCCCCGCCGATACGCCCTACATTGTTGAACTCGTCCAGAATGAGATTTACAGGTACATCGCAGCGCCGTTCCGGACGCGAATCCGCATAGCGCGTCAGTTTGATGAACAGGAACGAAAAGAACAGCGAGGATAAAAACGCCATTGTCGTATCCTGATCGCTCAATACAATAAAGTACGCGCACTTGCGCTTACCGGGCAAAGACAGGTCTACATCCGATCTGCCCGTAATCGCCTGCACAGCTTTGTTCTGCATCACCTGCAACCTTGTGCCGAGTCCAAGTATAATTCCGGAGCGCACTGTATCGCTCGCCTGCGCAAACAGATTATACGGCGCACGGGCGGGATGATCCAGCGGCAACTTTTCAAAGATAGCCGTGATCTGCGCTTCGCTGTTCTGTGTGAGCATACGATAGACCGTCGGGAGATGTTTCGTCTTTGCATCGCGGGTTTTATCACGATCCACATACAGCACAAGCGCTTTGAGCAGGTTCCCTTCGCCGTTGTCCCAGAAGTGATCGCCCTTCCCTGAACTCGTATTACCGATGATGACGTTGGTCAAAACCTGCGCCATCAGGGTATCGCCGCCGAGGTCTGCCATACAATTCCATGAATCGCTGTGCTGCGGCTCGACAAGATTGAATATCTTGACCTCGTAACCGTTTTGCCTGTAAAGCTCCGCGGTATCCGCATACAGCTCGCCCTTCGGATCCGTAACGACGACCGATTCGCCTCGTCTCAGTGCTTGAAACAGGGCGTTGCGGATTACCGCGCGCGACTTCATTGTTCCGGACGCTCCGAACACGGCAATGTTCCGATTGAGCTTTGTTTCTTTGGGAAGACAGACTGTCTTCCCTTTATATTCGCCCAAAATCGTTCCCTCAGCCTGCTCGATCGGAGAAACCTCCAAGAGTCCCTTTATTTCTCCTTCGCTCATCCAAGCCGCGGTACCGTAAACCCCGCTCTTGCTCTTTGCAAAGCCGCGCGGATCCCGCTCCTTTCCGTCAAACTTGTCATGCAGTTTGACGATCGCAAAGATGCCTCCCCCCAACAATAGGATGCCCAACAGTGCCTGCAATCCGCTTCGGGTGAACGCATAACCGAATGCAGTAAGCGGATTCCAATCTACGGGCCGCATCTGCGCCTGTCCGCTCATTCCGCCGTTCTCCGTCCACTCCGCATAGTTTGAAAGCAGTTGTCCGAGCATCCCCGAAAGGTATAGAACAGCGGCGCACCCGATGAGACACGCCGCTGCGATGATTGCGATCTTCTTTTTATTCTTCAAAAATATCCCTCCTCCCTATTTTCAGTTCATGTTCCACCACCTCCCTGTCGATCACCTTCACGCTTGCCGCGCAGCAAACCTCCTGCACAATTTCCCGCTGATCGGGGAAACAGACCACCTCGCACCGCGCCGCAAAACCCGACGCAGCTTGCGAAAACCGCATCAGCCGCGCGAGGTCGCCGTCGAGAAAACTCAGCACATAAACCCCGTCGATACAGGCGTCATACTCAAACCTGCCCTGCCCGTATGAGCGGTCATCCGGCTCGAACAGTACCTCCTCGATGCCCGCCCTGAAATGCGGCAATGTCAGCAGCCGCAACTGCCGGATACCCGTATCATCGAGCGGGACAAAGTGAATATGCCGATAGATCGAATCGAAACGAAACTCTCTGCGCCGTTCCCGCCCCGCTTCGGCAATCGTTTCCGCCGCGCTGCTTGGCGAACCGAATAGAATTGCTGAATCGACTCTGATATCCGACGCATTCAACCTTGCAAGTTCCGCAAGGGAATACAGTGCCTTGAATTCGCCCATGCCGTTCCATTTCATAGCGCTGCTGCGCGTATTGTACACGGCAAAGCACTCGCCGTAAGAAAACACCGCTCCGACCAGCCGCGTGAACATCGTCTTATTCGCCTCGATCTCTCCGACCTGCTTTAATGCCTTGGAAAGATATAAACCCGGCTCCGCACGGATCCGCTCGAGGCGCTCCTCGTTCTGCAATACCGGCAAGCGGTACGGCCTGCATTCGATCCCAGCCCGCACACACATGGCGGCCGCTTCCGCGATCCTGTGATTTCTTCCCCGGTGTACTGAATCGCCGGCAAACCTATGATTCCGTGAAACGGCATCGTAATGCTCCCGTATCCCGAGTATATCCAAAACCTTCAATGCTCCTTTATAAAACCGGAGCGTTTTCTCCTTTCCCTTTCCGCTTATCGTAAACAAACGCGGCAAACAGAGTTCTTCTGTTCCGACGCGAATTTTCTGCGGTTTGGTAAGGTTATGGATCAATGCCTTATATACACGCTCGTTTCCGAGGAGATGAATGGAACATATCGGGTATTCACCGACGACGGAAAGCAGGATGATGAGCTTGTAGATCTGACTGCCCGCTCGAATATAAATCATTTTCTGAATCCCTCTCGGTTTATGAATTTTGCGACATGGTGACTGCTCTCTCTGGCGCAAATTTCAGTCAAAAACCGTCCCCAAAACGCCTCTATAGAGAGCATTTTTGCCGTACAGATTCTTATGTATTTTTTGTGTCCGCCATTCGGACTGTTTTTACATATTTTTTTGCTCCTGTTTTTGCTCATTTTCAATGTATTATCCCCCGTTCTCTCTTCGCAGCCATTCAGGGAAATCCGGCTTCGGAACAACATAGACCGTTGTCCCGTCCTCTTCCCCTGCGGCGCTGCAATAATAATGTGAACAGACGGACGGGCAATCGTCCGCCAGCACATACATCGCCACGATGTCCGATACCATATTGACCTCGATGTTGTCGTGATCCCGCCACTGGCGTTCAGGGCGCCTTTTATCATAGACGTGGCGGAATATCAACACGCTCTCCTGAAAGCGCACGGGCGGACAATGCGAAAAGTAATCGCGCATCGCCGGATACAAAGCCGAGCGGATATATTCCGCCGAACCGGACTCTTTTTTCGGCAGCAGCATCGGGATCGAGAGATAAAACCACCCCTCCTCCGTAAAGCCGATCTTTGCTCCGATGCAGTTGCACACGATTCCGCTCACAGCTTCACAGGCCTCGCGTACTCCTGTATATACCGGAAGATTGCGCGTCTGCAAAACGCATTTTTCCGAATGCTCTTCAAGGCGCAAAGCCTGTTCATAAGCAAGCAGCAATTCATCCGACTCATAATAAAACCGAGTCATGGCGGCCCGCACCTGCATCATTTTCAGTTGTCCGTCGATTTTATCCAATACATCGGTAAATTTATTATTCCGCACCATCGGCATCCGCCTCCGCATAAAACGTAACGCTTGGTTCTTCCGCCCCGTTGAAATCGACCGTAGCAAACAGACACGGGACGGGCGGCAGCTTCAATTTACTTACCATTCCGGCAAAAGGCAGCACGATGATATATTTCAGATCCTCCTCCGGCCGAAGAAGTTTCAGAAGATGTTCCTCCCCCTCGTACAACACGATGACCTCGTAGCCGACATTCTCTTTCAAAAAGAAAAGCTGCGCGGGATATACCGCGGGGTAATGCGCCTGCGCGTTCACTTGATCTATAAATTCGAGCAGCACCCAAATCGCAAGGATTGTGCGCTGGTCGGGTTTGCTCATCGCATCCGTACCGAGATAATACCCGCCGCTGACGTCGGATATCAACAGGCTTCGTTTCAGATTTCGCAAAATCTTCTCGCCGGTAGATTGCGGTTTTTTCAATAAACGCAAAAGTTGCGCTCTCGGCAATGCACCGTACTGCGAAAGCCACTGCAATACATACTGCTCATCCTGTAACAGCATCTCCTTCACCTTCCTTTCCCGATATCTTTTTACGTTCTTTCTTCCGCTCGTTCAGTATCGCTTCCAGCTCCGCGCGATCCGTCGTAATGATTTCCTTTTCCGCATCCGACGCCTTGATGATTACGGGTATCTTATTGTTGTTGGCATACACGAGCGCCTCGCCACGCTCGAAGTTTGTAATGGAGCGCAATTCCGTCTTTGTCAGTTTCAGCACATCCTGTACATACTTTGCTTCGTCCGGTTCGAGGTTCAGAATAATTTTGTTCTGGCTGTTGTTGATGATCGCCCTTCCGTACTTTCCGTCCTCCAATCCGAAAAAGTCAGACAGATCCTGCGTCGCAGATATCGCTGCACCGCCGTATCCGCGGATCGTTTTGAAAATCGTGAGGCAAAACTCGGAGGCGAGCTTGTTGGATGAAGCCCCTATAAGCTGCCATATCTCGTCAATCATCACCGCTTTCTTTTGCGTGCGGTCTGACTTTATCTTATCCCATACAAAATCGAGCGCGATCATCATGCCGATCGGCAAAAGTTTTCCCTTCAGTTCCGACAAGTCCAGCACGATGTATTTGTTGGACAAATCGACGTTCGTCTGCCTGTTGAACGACTGCGCCGAACCCGTCACAAATTTGCTCAGAACGACGGCGAGCCGCTTTGCGAGCGGCTCTTTCAACAAGTTCCTCTGTAAATCCCCTAAAACCGGCATCCGTTTCATTTTCGGATTGCCGCTATTTTCGTACAGCGACGCATTGTCCTCCGTGATTCCGAATTCTGCATACGTTTTGATGAGCGCGTCGTCCAAAATCTGCTCCTCTTCGTTCGTCATATCGGGTACGAGCAGGGAAAAGAACAGCATGAGCTGCTGTATCTTTTGCATCAAAAGCGACTCGTCTTCCATGTAATCCGCCTCGTCGATGAGTTCCATCTCCGGCGAAAGAGTCGGGCGAATCTCCATCACGTTGATACAGTGCTGCGAGCCGGGCGCGATGCGGATGAAACTTCCGCCGATCCGATTGCAGGCGCGGCGAAATTCATGTCCTTTTATCGGAGCGAGGATGAAACATTGGATGCCGCGCATACGCATACGGAGGGCCAAAAGCTGCATGGTAAACGTCTTCCCCGCGCCGCTCGTTCCGAGCAAATTCATGTTTGCATTCTTGTTCTTTTTTGTATTAAACAGATCGACGATGCAGAGCGAGCGGTTATGCTGATTGATTCCGAGCAGTACCCCGCCGTCGTCCGACATCTCAAAACTCGTAAACATATAACTCGCCGCCGCCCCGCCCGTGAGTACATTCCGCTTGGCCTTCTGCAATAGCTTCGCATCCGGGCATAACAGCGGGAACGAGGTCTTCAACGCCGCCTCCTGCCGAAAGCGACATTCAGAAACATAAATATCTGCCGAACGCAGCATCAGGGATATCTGTTGCTTGCGCCACGTCAGTTCCTTCATGCTCCTTGCCGAAACCGTGATAAAAACGGACAGATAAAACAGGTCGTCGCCGTTCGCAAGCCCCTGCTTTATGTAGTACCCGGACTGCACCGAATTGGCAAGCTCCTCGAAGTCTGTACTCGTATCCTGTTTGTCTTTGAGCTTGGTCTTGTTCAAGCGGATCCGCTGCGCTACTTTATCGACAGCCCGGCTCCTGTTTTCCCTCGATAAGAATACATCTACATCAATCCCTTCTCCGGCATTGACGATAGACGAGAGCCAGCCGCCGCGGATGCGGGACGGATATCCGTTTCCGCGTATGTACAAATATGTATAATACGTTCCGTCCATAACGATACAATTCGATCTGCTCAGGTCGATGCTTTTGGGCAAGATAAAGTCGGCAAGCGAGATGTACGGCGTGGGATCGATGCCGATCGTTCTCTCCTGACGGAGCATCGTTTCCACTACGACGCGCTCGACATGTGCGAAAAAAGTTTCCTCCGCGCTCAAATTTCTGTTGAAGAAAGTATAAAGGATTTCTGCGGCGGCTTCGTCTTCGTCCTTCGGCTGTACGACAGAATTTCCGCAAAGCGCCAGATACGCCCGCACATTCTGCTCCGCCGCCATGAGTTCCCCGTAAATCCGACCGAGATCCTCCGCAATGCCGCCGGCATTCTCATAAGAAAAAATAAGAAAGAACCGCCGCGTCAAAGCCTCACGGTTTCCGACCTCGCCGATCAAACGGATATAGTCCGAGCCGAGTTCCCTGCACGCCTCGTTCGGCTCCGCATCGAGTTCCTTTTTTAATGCGGCGATATATTTTGCCGAGTCTGCCCTTTTGGTTATGCTTTTGAATTGCAGACGGAGCGGCGATATTTTCAGCCAGCTTGCAAACGAAGCGATGATGCAGCACTGCTCCTCTTCCGATCGGAGCATGAAATTGATCGGTTCGATTTCCAGTATCTTTATGTACCGCCCACCGGTCGTCCGCACGATCCCGTTTACAATATCCTTGACCGGGATAAAATCCTGAACCCTGTCCTTTTTACTCATATCTTTTTCTCCTGAAAATGCAGCTTTCTGCGGCGGAATAAAAAATGTACAATGTACCCGAAATATTGGAGCAGCGAATCCCCGTCGATCCCTATCAGGCTGACGATACCGAGGGGCAGCAAAGTTACGACCATCACAACGATCCGCGCGGTATTCTCCGGCGGGAGTAATTTGATTTCCGCAAACGCAAGCAACGCCACAAGAATAATCGCCTCGATAACGTTCCGCACGGATAAAAGCCCGCCGAGTATCTTCCCTGAATCGGTATAATTTGCGGGAACGGAATATATATTTTCCTGTTCTTTTTCTTCCATCTTGGCACCTCACTATTTCTCGTCGAATGTTCCCGACAGCGCGCCCGCCATCGTTTGAATCACTTCCGCATAGGTAGCGTCGTAGTCCCCGTACTGCGCATTCGGATCGATGTCAAACGCCTTCCATATGATTTCCGTATCAAAGGGATGAATGGTACAGGCGACATACAAAACTGTATCGCCGTCTTCATCCCCTGCCTCCTTTTCTTCATACGTTACGGGAAACATTTCTGCCTTATAGTTCTCCAGCTTGAATACCAGATCGTTTATATCCGTATCCCTCTGCTCCATGGACGCGGAATAAGCGGCCAAGATATACCCTGCATTGAACCCGAGCGACTCTTCCGCCCCGTCCACAAGCGCCGCGGCGGACAGTTCCGTGTCGTACTTTTCATCCGACATGATCTTCTCTACCCTTTCTTTGGCGCAGGTATATCCTTCAAAAATGCATCCGTCCACCCTCTGCGTCAACTGCACATAGGCCGCATAAACGTCCTGCGTTCCCCCGCTTTCGTCAAAATCGAACAGACTCTCAAAAATGATCGACGGCAAAGAAACAATGAGAACGACAAGAAAAACGATACTTAGGCAGATACAGATCAAAACCTTAAACAGCGTATGCCGCATAGACCATGCCGCCGCTATAATGGCACCCCAAACGCCGCCTGCGGCAGCACCGACCGCTATCCCGGATACCGCTTTCCCGGCCGCCACGCCCACCTTTACAGAGGAAGCGGCGGCATTCGCCACCGCTTCCGTGCCTTTTGCCGCCGCTTGTTTCCCTGCGTTTTTGCCGATTTCTTTCGCCGCGTTCGCGGCTTGCTTTGCCGCGTTGCCGGGATTATCTCGCCCGTCGCCCAGTTGTCTTTTATCAGACTCAGCCATTGTTCTCACCTCCCGTCAGCGTTTGCGGCGAGGAGGCTTAGGCTTTTTATTATCGCCGCGCTCTTTGGGTTCCCCGTATCGTTCGGGCGTTGTCTTATAGCGTACGCTCTCCACCGTCACAGTGCGGACGCTCTCGCCGTCATAAACAGGCTTTCCGTCTTCGTAAACGGGCCGCCGCTCCACCGACGCTTCTCCATGTACGGCATACCAACTGCCGCCGTTCGTGTCCTGATAACTTGCATATTCTCCTCGCGGAGCATTGTACCGCGCCGCATCATAGAACGCGGTGGCCGAGCCGTCTTCATGCCTGACGGAAAAGTTTCCGTTTTCCGAACCAGCTATATCCACGGATGTGATCCCCCTCTCGTATTCGGGGAACGAATTGCGGAACTGTGCGCAGTTATACTCCGCAGCACCATCCTCACCCCTGAACGCGGGAGGTTCGCTGTTCGGCTGCATTGCGTACCACTCCATTCCGTCCGAAGAGTGCATGACCGTATGCGGCGCGTCCGGCTCCTCATAATACGCCCCATTGTACCATAAAGAATTGCCGTCAGACGTATGCGCCTCCAATACTCCGTCCCCCATGCTTGTCAAAGTAGTGCCTGCCGGAGCCTCGGGGAATATTTCCGCAACGCGTGACGCTTCTGCGGCATCTCCCGTAAAATTCGGGACATCGTTAAACGCATTTGCGCCTTCGCCCGTCGCTATCTGGTACCATGTACTGCCGTCCGATGCCGTGACCTCGGTATGCGGAAAGTCGGGCTTTTCAAACTGCGATGCGCTGAATAATTCCAGATTCGCCTCTTTGCCGTCCGCCCCGATTGCCGTAGTAGTTATATGCCCTCCGGATATCTCTGTGTTTGATAAATTTTCCTCCCGCAAATGCGGTAAATAATTGCCCAGACTCCTGTCCGCTATATTGCCAGCAATCATGCCGGATGCGTCCGGCGAACGCGCCGCCACCGATGACACCGAAAGCCCCGTAAGGCTTGCTCCGTTCTTTGCGGCAAGACCGCCGAACATACGGCCTACAAGTCCCGTAACACCGCTAGCCCCCATTCTTGTACCGCCCTGCACGACTGCGTCCCTGACATAGGAATTCCCCCTAAACTTATCCGTAAACGTCCCCGTAAATCCTCCGCCGGGTGAAGATGGCGAACCGCCGCCAAACATCTGCCCCGCGGAACGGAACCCTTTGCTCAGTCCCGATACCTGCTGCGCCGCCAACATGATTTCCATGCCGAGCCCTGTTCCCGTCTGCGCCACACTCAGGCCGATTGCGGAAAGATGCGAATCGAAACGCTGCGCCGTTTTCAGAAAAGCGATCGCGCAGAACAGCCAAAGAAAAACGCTCCCGTATCCATTCGGCAGCGCGCCGCCGTTGCCGATAAACTGTCCGACCGAGCTGTTGAACGCCCTGAGAAACCACACGTTCATGATAAGGAGCAGCAACTGCGCACCTACCATTCGACACCAAGATTTGAACACTTGATTCGTCGTTTTTGATGCTCCCATCGAATACGCGAGCGGCGAGGTGTAGCACAATACCCCGACCACGATATAGCGCTCCACTATTTCAAGCAACAGCTTGAAATAGTTCCAGCCCAGCGTAATCATCAAAATGATGAGCAGAATGGAGCCGACAACCGTATTTACAGATACAATCGTGACCAATCCGTTTTTCAGCGCCTCCTCGATGCCTGCAAACGTAAAATCCTCTTTTCCGAGCGACACGTCCATCAAGGCATCGTAAGGCGCCTTTGCAATTTCCAAAACATACAGAAAGATCGGATTTGCAAACCAGATAAGGAAAGCAAACAAAGCGGAGCGCAGCAGTAGCGTCCACGGGTTTTCCGCTTCCGTGACCGGGCCGCCGAACGCGCGGAATAACTGCCATACCGTAACTATGAGCAAAATGGCCCAAGCTGCGTATTGCATAATCGTAAATGCTTTCCCGACAAAAGGAAAATATACTTCCATCGCCGTCATATCCGTTCCGAGAGCATTCAGGAACAAACCGGATATGGCATCCATTACGTCTGTTACGATTCCGGCCACCCAATCGACGATCCCCTCAAAGATCCAATCGAGCATACCTTTTTCACCTCACCTTTATCCGGTATAATTGCCGCCGGCAATCAGCGGCTGGATATATGCGACGATCAGTCCCAACGAATTGAGGATGATCCATGTCACGACGATTCTTTTCAGCCATGCCGTCGCCTCATCCACAGCCTTTTGATTGCGCGATACCATGCGCACGATCAGCGCGACCGCGGCAACGGTAACGGCGACGATTGTGCTGATTGCAAGGATCTGCGCATAGAAATCCCGTACGATCGTACTGAATCGATCCCAAACCGTTTCCGCTGCCATGACGGGATGAACCGACACGAGCAACACGCACACGATGCCTACCAGCGTCCAATATATCACGACGCTTGCCTTGATTTTTTTGCCTTGCTTTTCCATTTCTCTGCCTCCTGCTTTTCGCAAAAGAAAAACCTCTCCCGAATTTTCCTTCGGAAGAGGTCTCCTTTTACCTGTAATTTTGGATGATACCAGTATAGCATATTTGCTTTAGCGAAGCATAAGCGTTTTTCTGCCATGTTTTCGGCATTTAATTTTTATCTTTTTTGCAGCATTCCGCCGCCTCTTTGTCTGCCTTTGTATCAACCACTTTGCCGCAGTTGCAGCACTTGTACAAGCCTTCTGATTCGCTCAGATTCAAGTTCTTATTTTCCGCCCCGCAGTAAGGGCATTTTTTGTTTTCCATTGTTCAACATCCTTTCATTATATCCTAACTTTAACCGTTTTGTTATTAACACAGTCTTATCTTTACGAAACAGAAATCCAAGGATATTTTCTTGCTCCGCATTATACTTATGCAAAAAACAGAACAGTTTAATCACTTCACAAGCATTATACTTCATTTCACAATTTTAATCAAATTAAAAAGTGCGAAACAGATAATTGTTTATGGGATTTAAAAAATTAACAAAAGCTGATATTTTAAACAAATTGGTAATACACATTTTCTTTCCTCTCTCGACGAACTGCGGTGCTGCAATACTGCCGATGATTTTATTATCGGCAAAGGTACGCTTAATGATCAACCATCCGAACGGATACCCTTGAACACGGGTTGGCGCATGGTGCCGTTTTCCGTTTCGTGCATGAAGTGCGCCGTGCCGACAAGTTCCGGCTTTATCCAAACAATGTTTTTGTAGCGCGGGAACCACGGAATTTGCACCCTGTTGTCCGCGGCAAATTCCCGCACGATCTTTTTATCCTCCTTCGATACTCCGAGATATACCTTGCCGCGGTTTTTGAGTTTTCCGTTGCCGTCAAAATAACCGAGTACAAGGTCTTTCACGTTGCCGTTCTCATCCGGCTGATACCCGCAGATAAGAAGATCCTCATCCTGCATCACCTTGATTTTGATCCAATCGCGCGTGCGCCTGCCGATATGGTACAGCCCATCCTTTTTCTTTGCCACGATGCCTTCCAATCCCTGCTCTTTCGTTAGGCGGAAAAAGTCCGTTCCCCGCTCCTCAATGTAGCGTGATATGCTCAGATTGCATCCCTCCGCCACCGTTTGCGACAGAATCTCTTTTCTGTACAGCAAAGGCTTATCGGTGATTCGCTCTTTCCCGACGTAAAGGATATCGTATGCTACGAACTGCACGGGGTTTTGCCTTGCCGCCATGCTGATTCTGAACCCGCCCGTCATCAGGCTGCGCCTTTGCACGGCATAAAAATCGGGCTTACCATCCGTAAATATGACGAGTTCGCCGTCCAAAATGCACCGCTTTTTTGCGCACTTGTGCATATTGGCAAGCTCTGGATAGATCGCCGTTACGTCTTTGTTCCGCTTGTTGCGCAGTGTTACTTTCCCCTTTTCGAGATATGCGATGCAGCGGATACCGTCCAGCTTTAACTCATAGATATATTCGATATCATCGAAAGGCTGTTTCTCTTCGCCGAGAAGCATAGGAGTGATGTCCTTTTCTTCAAACAGGTCGCTCATGCTCTCTTTTCCCTTTTGGCGGGAGCAGACTTGCGCACAGCTTTCTTTGCCGGCTTATGCAAATCTTTCAAACTCGCCTGCAACGCCTCCATCAGGTTTACCGCTGCGCTCGGCGCGCCCTCTTTCGCCTGTACGATCTCCTTGCCCGCAACTTTCCGCTCGATCGCCTCTTTCACTCGCTCGCGGTATTCATTCTTATACTCTTCCGCCTTAAATTCGCCGCTCATGCCCTCGATGATAGACTTTGCCAGGGCTAGTTCCGAGCCGCTGCATTTTGCATTGACTTCCTTTGCGGGATTCTTCTGTATTTCGTCGGCAAAAAAGAGGGTGTTTACCAGCATCTGCCCGCCGTGCGCGCGAAGTATGAGCAGCGTTTCCTTATTTCCGAGTACCGCCTTCGCCACGCCCGCTCTATTCTCCTCTTCCATTGCGCGGAGCAAGAGCGCGTAGGCATTCTCCGCCCCCGTGGGATTGACGTAATACGGGCGGTCGAAATAGATGGGGTCGACCTCGGCGATGTCCACGAACTTTTCAATGGTGATGTTTTTGTCCCTTTTGGTTTTCAGCTTCTCAAAATCCTCGTCGGTAAACACGACGTATTTGTCGTCCTCATATTCGAATCCCCTGACGATATCTTCCGGCTTTACTTCTCTGTCGCCGCATTCTTCGCACGTCTTTTTGTATTTTACGCGGCTCATCGTCTTTTTATCGAGCATATTGAAACCGATATCCTGCGCCTTGACCGCCGCATGCAAAGTTACGGGAATATACACCAGTCCGAAACTGATACTGCATTTATATGAATAAGCCATACTATTCTCCTTTTTGAATAGTATGGCTTGTTTTTCATTCTTTTTCCCGGGGCGTAATAAAAAGAAGAATAATATTAAACTTAATAGAAAGCATCTAATTGCTATTTTCCGTCAATCGTCTTCACTTTCTAACAGTTCAGACAATGCTTTTATCCAGCCGGTATCATTACTCTCAAGACACGACAGCAACCGCAAAAAATTTGTTGAAGGAACCTCATTATCCTTTGTTGAAATTCCTTTAATATTGTCTTTAAGCAATGCATAATTTTCTGTTGACAATAAATATCCTAAAAGCAACTAAAGATGTACAGAGCTAAAGGCAAAAGGGAGAAGCATATCGACTTCTCCCTTTTGCCTTCTCTTATAACATTCTACAAAGGATACTTCTTTTCAATATCAATTTCCGGCACGCAACGGCTATCCTTTACCAAGTGCTGCAAACACTCTAAACATTCCGTATACGCTACTCTTTCCCCATATTGAAACACTTGTTCCTTTGTATCTTTATATTCGCGCAGCTCCTCGATGCATAAAATCAAATATTTCGACAATTCCTTTAATATCCTTTTAATTCTCTTCTTTCGCATGTCCTTTCACCCTATCTTGCTTTTCAGGATATCTTCGTATGTAACAAAGTGTTTATAAATACAACATTCATATACTTTGCTGATAAACCGTTCTTTCGTCAAATTAAACTTTGTATGCTGTACGGGACTTTCTACTTCAATAGCTAACCCCTTACGACCTCGCCTTATATCCTTAAGAAGTGCTTGCAACCATGGCTCTTCTTCACTTTCGATGATCTCTTCGATCACATCGAATACCTCAAGAACTTCATCGTCGATAACCAGATGCTCCTTTTTCTTGCTGATCCAATAATCATCTGCCGTTTTCCCCTCTGACATCATTTTTATATAATACCGCATTCTTTTGATGATATATTTTATCTTCTCTTTCGTCAATACCGCATTCTCATTCTCTATTTCTCCTTTCTATAATATCAGAACTTCTCTTGGTAAAAATACGTACTTTTACCAAATTTTACTAATTTTCCCACGGTATTTAAGCTCATTTCGATCACCCCCTTATTAATGCTTTTTACAATCTCATTGTAACACGATTTCCCTCTCGAATGTTTCCCATTCTGAAGAACATACTTTTATTATGTGCGGAAGATTTTTTATTGACTTTGAGGACAAAAATATACAAAACTTATTGTATGGACTGAAGGCAAACAATACGCGGTTTTCCTCCGGCGATGTTTACCCGTCCGCGGTCGTTCCCATGTTGGCGCAACACGAAACACCGCTGTTCGCACGTTGGGGTTATGAGCGATTCGACAAAAAAGGACTGCTCATCAACGCGCGGTCGGAAACGGTAACGCAAAAGCCTACGTTCCGAAAAGACTTTTTCGAGCGGCGCTGCCTTATTCCCGCAAACGGTTTTTACGAATGGACGGAAGATAAACAAAAAGTATTTTTCCAACGCGAAGACAGATTGCCGCTCCTTCTCGGCGGAATTTACCGCAATGAAAAAATCGGCGAAGCCTCTTTCGTCATCCTCACAAAAGAAGCTACGCCGCCCGTTGATGCCTTTCACGACAGAATCCCGATTTTAGTTGAACCAAACGATATTGAAAAGTGGCTCCGCGATATTTCGTTTGCCGCAGACACTCTCTCCTCTCCCTGCAAACAGGCTCTTCTGCCTGTCGCCGACTGATTCATTCTTCCAAAGCGGAAAGAACTTCAAGCCACGCATCAGTTTCGCTGTTCGGGGCAGCCCAAAGGCGCAGAGAAATCACGGCAATCGCCTGTTCCCGAAGTCTGTAATAGTGCCGCGACGATAAATTCAGCCGATACAAAAGTTCATTGTGATTCAGCACATCCGCCGATATGTACGTCAGATAAATGAGTTCGTACAGCCGTTCCCCGTCTTCCGGTTTCTTTTTCAGTACCGTCAAGGCGTCATTGATGCGACCCAATACGAGCCGCGTTTTCTTGACGCTTTCCATGCGATTTTCCAGTTTTCTGTTACCGAAAGTCATCTCGACGTCCAGCTTTTCAATCATCTCGTCCGTGCTTTCAAACGGCTTGTCCAATTCCTCCGCAATCGTACTCGGAAAACATTCCAGCATCCAAGAAATCGTGCGATAGTTTTTCAACAGCAATTCGGTATTGTGGTAGGTTTTGCGCTGTTTCTCCTTCGAAGCAGCTCGGGCCTTTTCGTTTGCGATACGCTGATCCGCGATATAGCCCCTCTTCAACAATACGTTCATAACCGTTTCCGCGGAGATGTTTTTATTCTCTTTCATTGTCAAATTCTCCTCCTGATAAATCGAGATCCAAAACCCTGCATGAACCCCGTATCGTTTGAATTTCGACTACCCTGCCTATACAGCTACCTTTGCAGTCATATTTACTACAATCTCTACAAGGAGAAATATACGCGCGTATTATACGTGCAAAAAGTGCAACGCGATCTTTTTGAGTAGCTTGGCTTTCTTGGGGCAGTATCCGCCTGCTGTTATTCGCCAAAGCCCTATTCAATCCGATCCTCTTATCCTTTACGCAACGGTTGGAACAGCCGCTCAATTTCCTGAACAGCGTTTCCACTTCTCCCTGTTCGGGCAATACGATCGTTTCCCCGACAGGATACTCTCTATTGAATATAAGGCAGCCGTAAGAACCGGGAAGACGGTACAGAGCAAAGACATCCCCGTGCTTCTGAAAAAATCTCCATACCTTTGTCTTTTCCCAGCCCCAACGACGGCCCAGGGTTTCCAAAGTCAAAACGGCTCCGTCGTGCGTGTACTGCACTGTCGGAGCCAAAAAAGAAAACGCATTGCTGCGATCTTCAAATACCGTGTGGCACCAAAGATCCAGCCATGCGTCTGCTTCCTCAAATATGTAATTATCTTGCGCAAGGCGTTCGGTTATATCGCGCGGCAAGCAAAGAAAACCGAACCCTTCCGTCGTATAAACGTTACCGACCATGCACTCTTCGCCGGAACACTTTACTACCCAATCTTTAATCGAATATGTCAACCTTTTTGTCATCGAGTCCAAGCTATATTCTATATACCCGAAACCGGCAAGCGTCTCCAAGACGTTCAATGCTTTGGCTCGATTCTTAATTCCGAGAATGCTTTTCAATCCGACAATTCCTCCCGACCACATCCCCGGAACAACCTCATTTGTATATCCGCAATAATGCGCTTGTCCTTTGCGGAAAGCGGCGCGGGCGGCAAGCTTTGCCCATGCCCCCATGATTCCCTTTCCCTCGGGCAATCTGCTTCGCAACAGCTTTACCCATTCGAATTTCATCGGACAATGCATTATTATTTACTCCTTATAAAATAAAAAAAGCAGCCATCCATGGATAGCTGCAAAAAAAATTCCCTATAGAAAAAGAGAGGTTTTAACCTCTCTTTTTCTTTGGCTGCCCCTGACAGACTCGAACTGACGACACTTCGGTTACTTCACTACATCGCTTTCACATTGTAGTCCGGACTTTGTCTTTACCATGAGCTTTCGCTTTTAGGTATCCCGTGTAAAGTCTCTACACATAGAATCTTGCAATTCCTTGCTCGGCGTTGTCTTATCTTTCGACTTAGATTTCACCGACTTAGCGGGATTATCACTTACAGATTTCTCTGTAAGGCTGCTATTAGCTTAATTGTTAAGCTCTTGACAGCCGAATGCTCTACCGACTGAGCTAAGGGGCAGTATGGTCAGCTAAAAAACTGACATTTGTGAGTTGCTCCTGCAAGCCTCGCACTTGCTGTGCTCCTATTCGTTAGTAACCTAACCGAAACGATTGGGCTACCGACTGAGCTAAGGGGCAGTATGGTCAGCTAAAAAACTGACATTTGTGAGTTGCTCCTGCAAGCCTCGCACTTGCTGTGCTCCTATTCGTTAGTAACCTAACCGAAACGATTGGGCTACCGACTGAGCTAAGGGGCAATATGGATGCGGCAACTACCTATCCTCCCGGAGGGTGATCCTCGAGTACTTTCGGCGTAAGAGAGCTTAACTTCTGTGTTCGGTATGAGAACAGGTGGGACCTCTCTGCTATCGTCACCGCAATGGCTATATATCTGCGTTCCCGCAGGGTATATACTTGTTTTCGGAAAGGTCTCCCTTTCCTCTATCAGATAACTGCCTTCCGGCAGACTCTTCCGTTCGCGACGGTTTTCCCCGTCGCCCCTTATCAACCTTTCTTTCCGCTTACTCGCGGCTTTTCAGAAGATTGACAACTGCATAGCTTGTCAGATTTTCCTGTACAATTCCGGCTAGTCCGTTGAAATCATAGTTTCTTTTCGTCTTTTCTGTATAAGGATTCGTATCCGCTTGCTTTCTCAACTTTTGTTGAGATCAAGCCCTCGACCTATTAGTATCGGTCAGCTGCACGCATTGCTGCGCT